>Ga0116228_10004238_pt1 | contig 12700 bp, 5 predicted proteins | sample S1TSphfallax_2_FD_89694 | JGI IMG/M metagenome (GOLD analysis project Ga0116228, IMG submission 89694) | Host-associated microbial communities from peat moss isolated from Minnesota, USA - S1T2_Fc - Sphagnum fallax MG | ecosystem: Host-associated > Plants > Peat moss > Unclassified | place: USA... | reverse complement strand
GTTCAACTTGGAATGCTTAATGTGATATTTCAGACTGATGATTATTGTTGCATTTTAATTGATAATTTTTATATTAGGTTCAACTTGGAATGCTTAATGTGATATTTCAGACTGATGATTATTATGTTGCATTTTAATTGATAATTTTATATTAGGTTCAACTTGGAATGCTTAAACCCTAAAGCTAAAACAAATTTTGGTCCACCTTACCTTGGGATTTCCAAACCCCTCGTGGTTTGGGGCTAAAATGCTTTCAAATTGATGATCATCACCAGCCTTCTTTATATAGCCAAAATTAAACGAATTTCATAGATTAAAAAATCGGAACATAATGAATATTTCTCAATAAAGGAAATTCAAATTAATGAACTCAAAAATTAAGTGATTTCGGAGGGTTTAAATTTTCAGACTTGAGAAAAAAAAACCTAAAAATCTCTAGATTTTCATATTTGGCTTTCAGTGTGTAGCAAAATTATGGAATGATGATTAAAAATTTGTAGTTCATATTTGGTTTATAGACAAATTTGAATGATTCTTCCTAGTGATTATAACATTGTTTTTGCATGGTGTTGTAAATGATCATGACGTTGGGTACAAACAAATATTCTAAAAGGATCATTGAGATTTATCATGGTGACTTTTCGATGAATATCTTTCTGGAATTAGGATGGCCTTGCTTTTCCTCCAAAACCATTGTGATAAATATGTGATAAAAAATTGTTTCTTTTTTGGATTCAAGATACCATTCTTCAGTGATTCTATTATGGGCGAATTTTCACCAAATTTCGCCCTAAAAATCATGATTTCAACCTATACAAAGGATTTTTCATGGAAAGAAATGACCCAAATATGCCAAATTTTGAAGAGAAAAAAATTCCAAATCTCTAAATTTTTATCCCATTATTGTCAAGCATGGGATGGCAGGTGGATCTTGTGGAGAAATCCATGATGAGTGTTTGGCACAACTACATTTGTTGGGCCAAACAAGGACTAATGCATTGGATCCAACTTTTGTAAGTTTGATCTTGTTAAAACCGTTTTCACATTAATGAACCCGTTTTTTTTTGGTGAAAGTGTTTAAACTGTTTAGATCGAAACATATTGTTTTGGTGTTTAGAGTGTGGACATAATGAGTGATGTATAACATCTTATTTATTGGTAGGGACAACATGTTTGTGATGCCTTGTTCTACATGATTAATCTGTGTAGGCCAAAAGCATCACTATATATAAAATAATTGGTGTATGTCCACAAATTTTTTGATTCAGTAATTCATGATTAGTTGGAGCCCCCCTAGTCCCTTGAAAATCCCTAGCCAAAGTGAGTGACAATGAAGCCACGAGTGGATCATCCCCGCACATGAAGGTTATGGGCTACACTAAATAACATTTATGGAGAGGGGGACTTACCAATGGGTAGCATGTCCCCATTAATTATCAAGCCAATAGTGGGGAATGGATTATAGAAGACACGCTACCCATTGGTACCCTCGCCTCTCTCCACTGCCGTGACTTAGTAATTATTGGGGATAGGTTACCCATTGGTACCCTCCCTCTCCATAAATGTTATCTATTCCTAGAACATATGGGGCAACCTTGCTGTAACCATAGTAAAAGAATTGTAGTTGGCTCAAGGGTTAGATCGTACCTCCCTGCATTGGATGCAAAAATGGCTACAATTGTAGTTACGTTCACGACTCGTGGATGTTGAAAACAAAATGCTTCCTAAATTTTTATTGTCCCATCGAACGAAAAATGTCCCAACTTAAAACTGTTAACTAAATAATTCTCAAGGTCTTATCAATCCTTTCTTTTGATCATTTTGCTTGCAAAATTAGTTTACTTATTTACATTCTATAAAATAATTGGTGTTTATCCGCAAATTTTTTATTCAATAATTTGTGATTGGCTAGAGCCCCCCCTAGTCCCTTGAGAACCTTTAGCCAAAAATATTTCTCACATTTAAGTTTAGTTATTTACATTTTTTGCAACCCCACCCTATAAAACTGAAACTAAAACTATAAATGAGTGAAAGACTACTATAGCAAACCACTTGGACCAATCATTATGATTGGCCAACTAGAAACATGGAGCAGCAATTAAATCATATTAATAATTACACTTTTTTTTCACTGGTGCATAACTTTACGGCCTCAACAAATTGTGCAAATTTTTTGGGCCAAAACCATTTTGTTGGAGCAACATAAAGTTTTAGGCTTGAGCTTCAGGCTTGAACAACAAATTGGCAATTGTAGAAGGTATCCACAAGTTTGCACATATGGGTAGGCGTTGTTGTTGTGCTAGGTCGTAGTACATAAATAATTGGTGTCTGTCCGTAAATTTTTGATTCGATAATTCATGATTGGTTGGAGGCCCCTTGGTCCCTTGAGAGCCCCAAGCCAAAGTGAGCAACGGTGAAACGGCGAGTGGAAAAGAACAAAATGGTGTTCCTATTTCAAGTGATGCCACAATAACTCTCTCACTTTATGCGTTGAAGGTGGTGAGTTCAGTCCCTTGTTGGAGGTGGTTTGGCTACACACTCACCCACTCATCGGTGGTGAATTTGTTTTCACCTAGTCACTTGTTGGTGATGGGGAGTCCACACGGACCCCGACTCACCCATTTGCTTGGCCACATTTCATTAAGGTTTTCTTTTTTGCTTCTGCATTGTAACCACATAATGTTAACATTTTCTTTTTTGTGGTGTTAATGATACTTCTGTCAATCCTTTCTCCTAACCACATGCTTGTTCAAGGAAGCTTCCGATCCAAAAAAAGCCAATAAAATGAAACTAGGTGGATTCTAGTATTCCAAATGGATTACAAAAATTAATAACTTACTTTTTAGCATTTTCTGGGCACAAAAAATTGAACACAAAGCTTTATAATGCAATAACTTATAGAATAAAATGAATAAGTTCTAATGGGTAACCAAGAATATATATATTTAAAAATTTCTACTTTAATATCTAGTATGTAGTTAAATTTGGCTAAATTTTTTTTTTGGAAACAAAAGTCAAATAAAAGATTGATGGCTTGAACCATCACAAAGGAGACAAAAAAAGAAGGCCAAAGAAAGGTTTAAAGAGGAACAACTCGCACGAACAAAAAAAGGGAAAAAACTAGTCCCTCTCATGGTAGGAAGTTATTTCACCCATGGCCCTTTTAAAGTCACTTGCATGCAAATCATTAGATTTAATAGTAATGGGAACATGTATTACTCGCCAATGCAATCTTCCTTTTTATAATAGAGGCTAAAGCATGTTGAAGAATAATACTAACACACTACTTGAAAAATTGAATGCAAAAAAACAAGGATAAATGACCTCTTGATCGTTTATTATGGAAAAGATAAGCACATTCCTTGATGAATCAATCCATATCACACCTAGGTGGACCATGCACCTCCATGGCCATCGAAATAAAATGGTGCCCCTCATGAAGCCCTATATATTTACAAATTTTAACAATGGTGTTAAGTTTCGCAGTTGCACCTATTGGTCGATTAATGACACTTGAAACCACTGTTTCTCGTGTCAGGTCAATAACCACCACATCGGCAACAAAAACTTAGTCCTCTTGGGTCATGTATAAATTGATTCATAATGAAATTCTTGACGTAAGGGTGTATCATCGTTCTCTCCATACAACATGACCACTCTTTCGATCAAGGGCATACATGACAATTCGAATGGTGTCATGTGTGGCTATTTGTTGACCTCCAAATGGGCAATGAGCTAAGTTTTTGCCAAATGCATCCAACCCATGTTCACACACATGAGAGAAAACTAGATGTTAAGGGTTGAATCAAACCAATTCGAAAAGGCAAAGTTGAAATGAAAGTAAAATGTGCAATGCAAAACAATAGATGGATGGCCTAACAACCAACCATAGCCATGCCCCCTTCCCCGAACAAAAATGAATGCGAGTTTTGAATGTTAAGGAAATGGAGTCATCCTTGGAGATAGACCTAAGGGATGTGTTGTGGCGGAAGTTCATCAAAAATACTTGTAGACTTGGGGTGTTGATAATTGCAAGACACTCAAAACAAAAATGCATATCCTTAATTGTAAAAGGAAGGCCATTTTGCATTGGAAGTAAGCATGATTAAAACAAGTGTGGGCCTCCCTCAACCTGATAGACATATTCCTCCAAAACGGGTCTATCAAAAATATGAAACCTAAAGCACAAATATGAAACCAATAGAGCGCAACTCTTTAAAAAAATAGATGGGGCACAATCCCCCACAAAGAGAAGGCCTATACCACCAAAGGATATTGATAGTCGAGCCTTGTTAAGGGGCCTTGAAAAGACTCCCATGATCCTAGACCCATAATGTCCCCACATACATGCATACTTCTCTCATTGAAATTTGCCAAAAGAGATAGGAAGGAAGAAGAAAAATGTAGTGTCTATGTGAGATAAGAAGGTTGATGAACTACACATGAGGACAAAATACCCAAAACATTTTGGGTGTTTCCTTGGAAAGGAAAATCATCGATATGCACCACATCCTAAGATAAAGCCTCATCCAAAACATGCTTGGAAAAGTATTCAAAACCCATTGGCACACTCAAAATGTATAAACCCACCTATGAACCATAAGCCCAACTAAGGCTAATTGAGTTGAAAGATGGTCAAAGGTGCAGGTAATTTCATTCAAAGGTCCCACAATGTGAATATTGTTTGTTAGGGATGGAAAGATGTTGTTGGGGCCTTGTGCGATGGTCTTTAAGAAAGTTCGACAATCAACCAAAATTTAAAAGACCTTCTAGAGGGTCACCTTGCCTCATGCCTGAAGATGACTTAATAATGTTGATCCCCTTCACATGTCACCCATGCTAATAGTAAAATATTTTCTAGATGATCACCATTTTGGTTACATCACAAAATCCTTTAAGGAAATTCTACCATTGCTTTTTAAAAAGACATGCAACAAAATAGTAATGCGACATCTTTTTTGGGTTGAAAATAACTTTTGCATCACATAAAAGAGTACATGATTTTTTTATAGCTTGCATGTGCTTACACCAATTTTGGTTTTGTAGATTCCAAGTGTAATGTCAATAAAAAATGGGGGAACATTAGTTGCACCTTGGAAGGGACCTTGGTTGAAATGTTACCATGTGATGGAACAATACCTTTCCTTATTGTACATGACATACTCCTAGGGGAATCAAGCTTTAATAACCTTACTTTAATTTTTCACTATTGATATTAAAACTTAATTTAAAAAAAAATGATTTTAGATGTTTTTAATCATTAAAAGTGAAGAAAACATTTCCAAATTCATATATGCAATTTTCACTATGTTGTTAAACATATAAAACAATGATAAAGGACTTGTATTTTATTATGGTTTTTTGTTGGATTGAAAAACTCTCCTAGGGATGACAAATTTTTTTACATCTTCCAATGAATGATTGCCATTTTAGCTACCCAGAAAATTCCTTAAAAAAATAGGCCTTAAGGTCAAAGCAAGATAAATTATAACCAAAATTCACCTTGTTTACTTGCAATGCAATCAATTGAAAGTAGCATGAAAACCCATCATCAAAATAATTGTACATCAAATGTTTTGATTTGAATAACCAAAAACAATATAGTTCTTCATTATTTTGCATTCAATTTCAATTTCCAACTTATTCTAATACATATTTTACCTACTTATTTCAAATGCAATTAGTTTTGTAGTGCGGGTTGATGTAAAATACATGTAAAGTAAGGAGAAGTAGGTGCCAAAAAATTGAATTTTAATTTTAAAAATCTTAAGATTAAAAATATAATGATCTTTACATCCTAACTTAATAAACACATTTTCAATTCAATATTATGTGTTTAAAGTACCCACAAATTTTTTTAAATCCTCTTTTTAAATGCATCGACTTTTGATGTACTTTTTTTTTAAAAACATTTTGTAAGTAGCTTCTCATAAGTTCAATAGAAATCCATGATGATTTTAAAACTATATTTCCATTCATTTTGATTTTATATGCATAACACACATAAAGTGATAAACAAATATTTTTGTGTTCACTTTACCTTGCTTCCACCCTTCATTAGGCTAATTCCATAATACATGATGTACATAGACAAAGTCCAAATGTAGGTTTTTAATTAAAATCACTATCAAATGGTGTTGAAAAATAACCGGCCCCAATATTCTGAAGGAACAATAAAGACAAGAAGGCTAGAAGATGAAGGTCATAAAATAAGGATTTGTACAAAATACTTCATTTTTATTCCATCATGCCAACAAGGCCAGAAAATGAGGATTTGTACAAAGTACAACACCTTTATTCCACCATTACTTTATGCAAAGCCAAAAAAATGAAGGGTCGTAAAATAAGGATTTGTACAAAGTATTACACCTTTATTACATCACCCTTTATGCAAGGCTAAAAAATGAGGGTCACAAAATAAGGATTCGTACAAAGTACTATAAGGCAAATTTATCCTTGAGTGGTACCATTGGGAATGTCACACCCCAAATTTTTGAAACCCATCCAACTTCAGAACAACATAGGACTCACATAAATAAAGCTTTTTATTTCAAATTATTTATCAAAAGGTTACATAAGTCATGAAGAATTCAAAACTCTAATTAAATTTACAATAAAATGTGTTTTGATGTGGAAAATGAATGCATAAGAAAAAATAATTAAGAATGTCACACAAGGGGTTGTTTTGATCTAGAACATAAAAGGAATATATTTTTTAGGAATTTTTCTTGGATGTTAATTTTTAAGAATATTTCAAATGCCAACCTATTTTATGTCTTTTATAGATAATTGATTGAATCAATTTTCCTTTAGTTATGAATTTCAAAAGTGAAGATTGTGAAGTCCTAAAGGGCCATTGATGTCAAGAACACAAATGATAACCATATTCATCTTTTGTTATTTTAATGACTAGTTTGAATCATTCCTTGTGCATGTACTAAATAAACAAGACAAAATATCTAATGTGTAAATGTAAAGACACCTTAAAAAAATAATCTTGAATGGGTTAGAAATGGTTCATGAATCAATATGTTAATGCATATTATAGGTTTTTGGGTGCTCATTATTTTTCATGAGTGTGCATAGGTGGGGAAAACAAAGTTCACATAGTCCAATCAAATAAACCAATATATAAGTAAATGAAAGTTCATTTCTTAAATTGGGTTCAATTTTCCTATGATTTTGGCAAGGTGGTTCCTAGTGGTGCCACCCAAGGATAAGTTTGTTGTACACCTTTATTCCACCATGTTTTTCAACAACGACTTAAAATTTACTTGGGTTTAATGTGTTTTTTAAGGAGTCTTGAAAATCGCCTAAATGGAAATTATGTGTTTTGACTAACAAGTTTTTTTGTTCCAAAGGAACAATGAAAATTGAAATGCTAGAAAATGCAAGTCACAAAATAAAGATTTGTACAAAATATTACACTTTTATTCCACCATGCCTCTTGGCAAGGAATATGTGATTACTAAGATCCAATGTTTTTTTAAAAGAGTTTTCATGAAAGTGGCGTAAGTGGCAATTGTGTGCTTTAGCTAGCAACCAAGGTTTTTTGAAGGATTTTATGATGTAGCAAAATTAATGTGATCATGCACAAAATAATTTAGCCAAATTTGCTACATATTAGATATGAAAGTAGGAAAAAAAAATCATTCTATATTCTTGGCTACCTATTGGAACTTATCATAAAAATCTAGCAATTAAAAAAAAAATCTTGAAAATTTGGTGAAATTGGGCCTTTTTTGCATGGAAAATCCTATGTGTACGTTGAAATCATATTTTTCAAGTCAAAATTTGGTGAAATTTCACCAATAAAAAAAACCTACTAGCATCAACTTAAGTGGTTACAACCACATGCCAACCATGTTTTGACTAGTTATATAGAAAAAAATAGAAATAACACATAATTATTTTCCACCTTGTGGTTGTGTTGTATTTGGCTATTACAACTTGCATTATTTGTGTGAATAGTGGTTATTCAATTTTGACAAAATCTGAATTTAGATTTTAAAAACAAAATTTGGAACCTTTTAGTGAATGTTGCAGAATTGGAATGACAAAACTTGGTGAAAAAACTTTTGACTAGTAGTTCAAACTACTTGAATTACAAGTTAAAACTTAGATTGCATATAACTTTCAATTACAAACATTTTTTTTAGTCGATAAAGCTTGACAAAAATTGGAATTAAAAAAAATTTAACAATCATGTGAAAAAACTAAACCCTTATTTTAGCTTAGACATTACACCCAATGACAACACATGACCTTATTTTTAAAACCACACATTTGTTTTAGAGATACAATGAAAATCAAATGGGAAGGAAACATAAATTTATTGAAAGTTCAAACTAGTTGAGATTATGGAAATTATAAATTGTTTGCCAAAAGATACTAGCTAAACATGAGTTGTCAAATGTGAATTGTCAAATCACTTATTGTCAACCTTGAACGTGAGTTTTAAAATCACTTATTTTCAACCTTAACATTCATGAAGACAAGATTGTAAAATCATGTTTGTGAGCATTTGGATTTGGTGATTCCTATTCATGGATGATATAATCCATCAATTATTGGTTGGAAATTTCTCTTGCCCAATGACTTGGGTAATTTATCATTGACAATTTCTTTCCAAGTTTTTTTATTACAAGATATTTGTAACATTTTTCAAAGTATAGATGGTGCTAGGTCTTTTTACATCTTCCTTCCAATTTTTGTGTCGACAATTACAAATCCATCACTAAGTGCATTTGAACATGCGACCCACATTGAGCCCAAAATTGGACAGAATTGCATGGATTTGAACTCACCTTTGGGGTATTTTTGTTTACTTTGTACAAGTTCAATGACATTGACTAGGCAAACATTTCAACTTGTAACTTGTTGAGATTGTGCATAACATCTAATTGTAGTAGTTAGGAAAACACAACGCCTCTTTGTACAAATTGACATGTGACGACTATGTTTGGGCTTTTAAAGAGTCCACATTATACCAATAATACTTGCAAGGCGATCCATTTGGTCACAGTCTTGACATAAATTGAAGAAGGCCCACATGTTGGGGGATCTTATAAAACTTATGGTAGCTATTGCAAATTATGTTTATAGGTGCTTGTTCATGACCACTAAAAGAAAAATTCAAATTTATGACTGGGATTTTTTTTTAGTCATAAGCAACATTTTACAACAAAAATTCCTTAAGTCGCTTAAAACTAACTAGAAGTGCAAATCAGTCACAAATTTGATGAGATCATCAATGTTTGGATGGAGGTGAAAAATAGGTATACAATTTCATTCACCATATGAAATACCACATGTGTATGGGCATTTGCAACTAAGGTGCAACTATTTTGGTGGCATCCAAAATCACACCACTTGTTGGAATTTAATATTGACATGTCACAACATTTGGTTAATTAACCCATTATAATTTTGGAATAATGTATGATGTTCAATTCATGTGCTTGGTTGGCCTTAAATTGTGCCATGTGGCACAATAAAAAAAATTGCCACATGGCATATTACCATAAGTCAAACCAAACAAGTAGGTTGGTAGGCCTAGGTAGGTTTTTATGTACTTTCAACCTAATACCTAGGCTACATACCTAGGTATGTAGGTCCTTCTTAAACTAGATACCTACCTAAATAGGTAGGTAACGACTACCTACTTACCTAAACTAAATACTTACCTACCTACCTGCATAAATAGGTAGGTAGGTAGGTAGGTTAAGGAGGTATGTAAATGGGTACAATACATAAATATTTTCATTTTATTTCGGATTTTTCCTTTGGGTTAAGCCTTTTTGATTGGTTCATCACAAATGCCTCATTGTCTCAATATGAAATTGTTATACAAAACACCTTGTTTATATAGTGTTCAAAATGAAAATGTATGCCAAAAAATATGCGATAAAATTTGAGGTTGCAAGTAAATAATTAAATAAGTAAGTGAAGTTATTGACTAGCTTAATAAGTAAGTAAAGTAAATTAGTGATTAATTAGTTCATGAATGTGATAATAATTCATCAATAATTTTAAAATTATATATGTATATAATGATTGATTATTCAACTATAGATTAACCATTAATTATCAACTAATTAATGAATTAAGCAATCACTATTAATTAATCACTACCATTCTTTAATTATTGAACTTATAATTATCAGTAGTTATTACCTATTAAGATAGACCGTGTTAAAGCATGTAACCTGAGGGCTACAACTTTACATACCCTTAATATACACTTATTGAAAGCATAACATCAAAGCTAACCTTAATAATGTAAACCTTGGATACATTAAATTTTCACATCAAGTGGGGTCATTGATGGTATGTTGACCGTATGTACTGTACATAGTTAAGCTACTTAACCTAGGTGCCTACCTAGGTGGCCTACCTAGCTACCTAAATTAGGTTTTTAACCTAACTTAAATAATGACACATGTCAACAACTCATAGGTTGAAAATTTATGAAATTACCAATAATATGAATTATTATATTGCATTATATATAAATAATGTACTTAATAAATGTATTTTTAAATATATTAAATCATTTAAATTTAATTATTTAAAAAATGTTGCCCAATATTTTATGTAATTGAAGTTATAATGATCACATAACCCTACGACCAATCAATGGATGAAAAATCCTTGCAATCACAAATGTATGTGACTACAGGTGTGACTATACAACCACATCGAGTTTTTTGCAATTGGTTATATTTTGCCACTTGTCCAAAGCAACTACAAGGTTTGTAGTTGCACATGTTCAGTACAACTAAAATTTTATCTTTTACAAATTGTAGTCATTTATTTCCAATTTTTTTTAGTGTGTTTCATCAAAATATCCCATTTGGGAGTAATCAAACAAGGTTTCCTATCAATTGTGCTACAAAGCTTGCATCTCATATTATGAAGCACCCCATTAGTAACAAAGACACCTTCAACCCAGGGGAGCTTTGTAGCTCGTTCAAGTTGAAATTTCCTTGTGCGATCATATGACTTCTTCAACTTTTGTGGTGGATGCACAAGTAACAAATCATGGTATGACTTCATATCAAATTAATCATTCAAGATGATCACATTTTCAAAGGAGGTAACTAGATAGTCAACATTGATACTACCGCTTGATCTAGGTTGCATGGATGATCAAAACAAAAGGATTGTTGCATCAAGGGTGCATCAACTTGAAGATTTAGAGCTAGAGAAATAGAAGCAAGAAAAGTCCCACTAGGTTCTAGGGCAAATAGGAGATGGCAAATGTGAAGTAACATCAATTGCAATTGGAAAAGGAGATGCAGCATTTGACATTGGAGAAGGAGATGCAGCATTTGACATTGGAGAAGGAGATGCAGCATTTGACATCGGAGAAGGAGATGTAGCATTTGACAGTGTAGGAAATTGTAACCCACCAAAACTTGAATCCAAAAATTTTAATGAACCATCGCCAGTGAAAGACAGGGACTTTACCCATAACTTTATTGGTTAATCTTTTTCCCCCTTTTTTTGGTTTTCTATAGTGTTTTAAGATTGATAACCTACCCGGATGATAACCAAGCCATCTGGGTAGGTTATAAGATTTTGAAAATTCAATACTAGCTACTTTACTATCTAATTATAAAAAATCTAGAACTGACTAGTAGATTGTTAAATAACCGGATTGATAAGCAAGTCAAAACTCAATAACTAACTCTAGGCTGATTATTTCTTTTTAATTAAATAATCACCAAGTAGGAAATTTTATAAAACTCTTTTTGGGTACCAAAAAAGTTATCCATATCAATATATAAAAAATTGGTTAGCAAGTAGGTTATTAGAAAAAACTAGGTAATGACCATAAGGTTATGCATCAAAACAATTAGTTGATAACCACCTCTTACATATCCTATCAATTATTACCCAGTTATATGTGTTTTTAGAACTAAAATTATTATTATTATTATTATTATTTTCTGTTTTAAAAATTTTGTGTATTAATAAGTGGTTAAAGATTGAATAACCAGCTTGTAACTGGAATGATGACCAGGTCATCCAGGTAGCTAGGTTAATAGATTTTTTGAAAACTCAATACCAGGCAGGTATCAATTTTTTTCTAATGGAAAAAAAAATCCGTAACCGTCCAGTGGATGATGGCCTATAAACCGGATTGATAAACCGCGATGATTCCCGGGTAGATAACCGTAGTGATAACCGGATGAAAAGCCCCAAGAACTGGCCAATACTGTGGGTCTGCAAAAAAAAAATCCAAGTTCACACATGACAGATCCCCTTTGCACAATTCCACCAAGATCTCGGTGTCTGGCCCATCTTCTGCAGCTCGCAGCTAAGGATCATCGCAATATTTGCAGCAGGATTTGATCATCGCAATAAGCAGGAGTCGATGATGGCAACAAGAGCTGCTCATATGAGTCTTGAATATTGGGGAGGCCAGAGCAGCAGCCATGAGCTTGTTAGAACTACAGCACAAACAGTGCTGGTCGCTGTTGCTGCTTTGATGATGGTCCATTATCTGGTGGAACCATGGTTTCGCCAAAAAAGCTTGAGGACAGCACCGGGTCCATTCCCAATATGGCCTGTGCTTGGAAGCCTTCCCAGCATCGGCAAACTCCCGCACCGCACGTTCTACCATTTGTCGAAGAAGTATGGGGATGTGATGGAGTTGAAGCTAGGATCGACTCGCGCGGTAGTCATCTCTTCT
>Ga0116228_10004237_pt1 | contig 12700 bp, 7 predicted proteins | sample S1TSphfallax_2_FD_89694 | JGI IMG/M metagenome (GOLD analysis project Ga0116228, IMG submission 89694) | Host-associated microbial communities from peat moss isolated from Minnesota, USA - S1T2_Fc - Sphagnum fallax MG | ecosystem: Host-associated > Plants > Peat moss > Unclassified | place: USA... | reverse complement strand
GTTTTTGGGCAATTGCGCCGTGAGGTATATGCAGGCGGTGTTGGAACGCTTCGAGCGGGATCGCTACACGTGTCTGATGGCGCGCACCACCGAGATGCCGGTGGTACCTTCCGGAGCGCGCCACTCGACCTTGAACCTCAATTCCATTCACGGTGGGCAGGCGGAGCAGGCGACGGGACTGCCGGCTCCCTGTGTGCCGGACTCCTGCCGTCTGGTCATCGATCGGCGCCTGTTGATCGAGGAAAGCTTGGCAAGCGCCAAGGCGGAGGTGCTCGGCATACTCGACCGGTTGGCCCGCGAGCGCGCGGGTTTCAGTTATAGCATTCGGGACATTCTGGAGGTGATTCCCAGCATGACCGATCGCAACGGGCCGGTGGCGCGCACCACGGCGGCGGCGGTGCGCCGGGTGATCGGCCGCGATCCAGAGTTCATCTGCTCGCCCGGTACGTATGACCAGAAGCACATCGATCGGGTCGGCAAGCTGAAGGACTGCGTGGCCTATGGTCCGGGTCTTTTGGATCTGGCACATCAGCCCGACGAGTACGTGGGCATCGATGACCTGGTGACGTCGGCCAAGGTGATGGCCTTGGCGGCTTGGTCCTTGCTCAACCGGATCGCATGAGGCGAACGAGGCTGGGCGGACGGCTGCCGCGTCGCGGGGTGGCACCGTGGCGGAGCGTGCCGCATGGGATGCTGGGCGTACTGCTGACCTTTGCGGTCGTTGGAGCCGGTGCGGCCGGTGCGGCCGGTGCCGCCGGTGCTGAAGGCACAGCCGAAGCCCGCGGTAGCCTTCACGCTCCCGGTATCCGCATCGGTGTGCAGCTCGAGCCCCCGATTCTCGATCCGACGGCGAATCCAGCCGCCGCGATTTCGGCAGTGCTGTACGACAACGTGTACGAGGGCTTGGTGGAGTTCGCGGCGGATGGGTCCGTGCGGCCTCGCCTCGCCGAATCCTGGGTCGTCTCAGACGATGGAATCACTGATACGTTCAAGCTGCGTTTCGGCGTACGGTTTCATAATGGCGTGCTGTTCGATGCGGCCACCGCGAAGTTTTCTCTGGACCGCGCCCGGGGGGAGGGTTCAGTCAATCCGCAGCGTTCGCGGCTGGCGTCGATCGCCGCCGTGGACGTCATCGATACGGGTACGTTACGTATCCGTCTCAACCATCGCTCGAGCGGGTTGCTGCAATCCTTGGCATTCGGCGCCTTCGTGATGGTGGAGCCGAAGTCAGCCGCCACGAACGCGCAACACCCGGTGGGCACCGGCCCCTATCGATTTGCCGAATGGAAGCGGGGTGATTCGCTCAGGCTCGAGAGGAACCCCGACTATTGGGGCCGGCCGGGGGCGCCTCAGCCGGGGGCGCCTCAGCCGGGGGCGCTGGCTGGGGCGACCTTCCGGTTCATCGGCGATCCCAGCGCCGCGTATGCCGCCTTGATGGCGGGCGACGTCGATGCCTTCGACAACTATCCGGCGCCGGAGAGCTTTGCGCAGTTCGCGGCCGACCCGCGCTTCGACGTGTTCGTCGGGCCGTCCGAGGGAGAGACGATTCTGTCGCTCAACAATCGCCGGCCGCCGCTCAATGACCTCAAGGTGCGCCGGGCCATCTCCTATGCCCTCGACCGCCGCGCCATCATCGACGGGGCGATGTTCGGCTACGGGACGCCGATCGGCAGTCACTTTCCGCCGCGTAATCCCGCCTACGTGGATTTGACGGGTCGTTATCCGCACGACGTGCACGAGGCACGGCGGCTGCTCGCCGCGGCGGGCTACGCCGCGGGCTTTGACGTGACGTTGAAGCTGCCGCCGCCGAGCTATGCGCGGCGCAGCGGCGAGATCATTGCCGCGCAATTGGCGGTCGTCGGCATTCGCGCGCACATCGAAAATCTGGAATGGTCGCAGTGGATCGAGCAGGTCTACACGAGGCATGACTTCGACATGAGCATCGTCGCGCATGTCGAGCCATTGGACTATGACATCTATGCGCGCGACGATTATTACTTCGGCTATGCCAATCCCGAATTCAAGTCGCTGATCGCGGCGCTGGATGATGCGACCGACCCCGGCGAGCGTCGTAATCTGCTGCAGCGGATTCAACGCAAGTTGGCGGACGATGCCGTGAACGGCTTTTTGTTCCAGTATCCGCGCCTCGCGATATGGAACAAGCATTTCACCGGTATCGGCTTCGATAACGTGCTCGGTACCGTCGATCTGGGCAATGCACGCTACGTGGGGCCCGTCGCCTCCGTGGATCGCCCTGCAGTGGTCATGGGAGAGTGGCATGCGCTCGGCTGGGTGGCCGGTGCCTTGGCTCTGCTGGTGCTGGTGCAGGCAGCGCGGCGCATGGGCCTGCGCTTTCTGGGTGGCCGCCTGGGCGTCTTGCTGGGTACGACATGGGCTGCCACGATGATCGTGTTCATGATCGTTCAGGTCATGCCGGGGGATCCGGTGCGTACCATGATGGGCCTGCAAGCGGATCCCGCCGCGATGAGCGCCCTCAGGGCGCAGTTGGGGTTGGACGCCGGACCCCTGCAGCGTTACGCGACCTGGCTCGTGGGCCTCATGCACGGGGACTTCGGGGTGAGCTATACCTATCGCGTACCCGTCGGCAGCCTGATCGCGGAGCGTTTACCGGTCTCGCTGCCGCTCGCCGTCTACGCGTTGGCGCTCGCCATCCTGATCGCCTTTCCGGTGGGCCTCGTGGCTGCGGCGCGCCGCGGGCGAGCCATCGACGGGGTGCTCACCGGCGTCACGCAAGTGGGGTTGGCGGTGCCGAACTTTTGGTTGGGAATGCTGTTGGTCCTATGTTTCGCGGTGAAATTGCACTGGCTGGCGGCGGGCGGTTTTCCGGGTTGGGGGGCGGGCTTTTGGACGGCGCTTGACGCCTTGACGCTACCGGCCGTGGCGCTCGCCATGCCGCAGGCGGCGATCCTGGCCCGGGTGTTGCGCGGTGCGCTGATCGATACCTTGCACGAGGATTACATCCGTACCGCGCGAGCCAAGGGCGCCGGCGAGTGGCATGTCCTGTGGCGGCATGCATTGCCGAATGCCCTGACGCCGGTGCTGACGGTGCTGGGGCTGCAATTCGGTTTTCTGCTGGCCGGCGCCATCATCATCGAGAACGTATTTTTTCTGCCGGGCCTCGGACGGCTGGTCTTTCAGGCCATCGTGCAGCGCGATCTGATGGTGGTGCAAAGTGTGGTGGTGCTGCTGGTGGCGGCAGTGGTCAGCTTGAGCTTCCTCGTCGACTTGGGTGCCGGCTGCATCGATCCGCGCTTGCGGTCGGGCGGCAACGCGTGAGGCCGCTGCGCCGTCCGGGTGTCATCGTGGGGGCCGTCTTGACGGGAGCATTCATCGTCATGGCAGTGCTCGCGCAGTTCTGGACGCCCTATGATCCGGCGGCGCTCGACATTGCCAACCGGCTGCAGCCCGCCGGGTGGCATCATTGGCTCGGCACGGACCAACTCGGCCGCGATACCCTGTCGATGATCATGGCCGGCGCCAAGAACTCCGTGGGTGTCGCATGTCTATCGGTGGCGATCGGCCTCTGCGCCGGCGTACCCGCGGGCTTGGCAGCGGCCGCAAGCGGCGGGGTGGTGGATGAACTGCTGATGCGCGGTAATGACCTCATTTTTGCCTTTCCGGCCCTGCTGCTTGCCATTCTCATCACCGCAGCGTTCGGGCCGGGCGCGGTGAATGCCATCATCGCGATCGGCATCTTCAACATTCCGGTGTTCGCGCGCGTCACCCGCGGCGGCGCGGCGGCGGCATGGACCCGGGATTACACGCTCGCGGCGCGCATGGCGGGGGCGGGGCGGCTGCAGATTTCGCTGCGCCACATCCTGCCCAATCTCGCGACGTCCTTGGGGGTACAGAGCACCATCCAGTTTTCATTGGGCGTGATCGCCGAGGCGGGCTTGTCCTATGTTGGTTTGGGCGCACAGCCGCCGACGCCCAGTTGGGGGCGGATGCTGAACGATGCACAGACTCTCACGGCCATCGATCCCTGGTTGGCCTTGTATCCGGGCAGCGCGGTGTTTCTCTTCGTGCTGGGATTGAATCTACTCGGCGATGGCTTTCGTTCGCGGCGCAGCGTATGAACGCGCCGGGCACGCCTCTGCTCGAAGTCGATTCGCTCTGCGTATCGATCGGCGGCCGCGCCGTGGTGCGCGATGTGTCGCTCGATCTCCACGCGGGGGAGATTTTGGGATTGGTGGGCGCCTCGGGATCCGGCAAATCGCTCACCGCGCTCGGGCTGATGCGGCTGTTGCCGAGCGCCGCCACCGTGCGCGGCGGCATCCGCTTGAGCGGCCGGGCACTCGATTCGTTGAGCGAACGCGACATGCAGAGCATCCGCGGCCGGCAAATCGGCATGGTCTTTCAGGAACCGATGACGGCGCTCAATCCGGTGATGCGGATCGGTGCTCAGGTTGCCGAAACGGTGCGCCTGCACGGCGCAGCATCGGGCGCTGCCGCTGCGGAGCTCGCGCGCCAGGCGCTCGAGGCCGTGGGGCTCGACGGTGAGCGCGGCTCGCCGCGAAAATATCCGCATGAACTGTCCGGCGGCCAGCGGCAACGCGTGGCCATCGCGCTGGCCACGGTGTTGGAGCCGGCGCTGCTGATCGCGGACGAGCCGACGACGGCACTGGATGTGCGGACTCAAGGAGGCGTGCTCGGGTTGCTCAAGACGTTGGTACGCGCACGCGGCATGGGCATGATTCTGGTGAGCCACGATATGGCGGTGATCGGCGAGTTCACCGATCGGATCGCCATCATGCAAGACGGGCAGATCGTCGAGGAGGGTGTTACGGGCACGGCGCTCCAACAGTTACGTCATCCGTATGCACGGGCACTGCTCGAGGCTGCGCTGCCTGCGCCGAAGCACGGCCGGCAACACACAAAAGCGCGTGCTCCATGCCAAGGAGGTGCACCGAAGGCTGCGCAGGCGCAGAGTGTGACGGTGGATTCGAGCGACACCGTGCCGGTGCTGGAGGCCCGCGGTTTGGTGCGCGAGTATCCGCGCAGCCGCCGTTCGCTGTGGCACGCCCCGTCAGTGTTTCGCGCCGTTGATCAGGTGTCGCTCGTGATTCACCCGGGCGAGAGCGTGGGGTTGATCGGCGAATCGGGTTCGGGTAAATCCACGTTGCTCAAAATGCTATTGGCGTTGGATCGGCCCCAGGCCGGAGAAGTGCGCCTCCTTGGGCAACCCTTCGGCAGCGCCCGTGGACCGGCAGCGCGACGAATGCGGCGCTCCATTCAAGCCGTGTTCCAGGATCCGTACGGCAGCTTCGACCCGCAGTGGACGGTCGAACGGCTGATTGCCGAACCGCTGCAACTGCTGGAGACCCAGCCGACCGCCGGCGAGCGCCGCCGCCTCGTCGCAGCGGTGCTCGAACAGGTGGGTTTGGCGGCGGCCGACGGCGCCCGCTACAGCCACGAATTCTCCGGTGGCCAACGGCAGCGCATTGCCATCGCGCGGGCCTTGATCACCAATCCCAAAGTGATCGCCTGCGATGAGGCGGTGTCCGCGCTCGACGTGCTGGTACGGGCACAGATCCTCGACTTGTTGAGCGAGTTGGGCGCACGGCTCAACATGGCTTATCTGTTCATTTCCCATGACATTCCCGTGGTGCGCGCGATTGCCGACAGGGTCTATGTCATGCAGCAGGGCAGGATCGTCGAGGAGGGATATGCGCCGCAAGTGTTCGAGGCGCCCCAACATGAGTACACCCGGTCGCTGTTGGCCGCGCTACCCCGGTTCGGAGACCCGCCCGTTTGAATCCCGAGCAACACGCAAGGTTGCTGGCCGCGATCGAGTGTCACCAGCGCGGCGATCTGGCCGCGGCCGAACGGTTGTACAGGGAATTGCTCGCAGCACTGCCGCGCAGCTTCGACGCGCTGCATCTCCTCGGGGCATTGTCGGTGCAGAAGGGCGAGCTTGCCGCCGGCATCGCGCTGCTGCGGCAGGCCATTGAGATCGATCCGGTGAAGGCCAATGCACACGCCAATCTGGCGAAAGCGCTGCTGGATGCAGGCGACGGCGCGGCGGCACTCCGTGCCGCAGAACGAGCCGTGTCGCTGAAGGCGGATTATGCTGAAGCGTGGTACAACCGGGCATCGGCGCTGCAGATGCTCGGACGCCTCCAAGAAGCGGTATCGAGCTATGAGCGCGCTCTCGAATTGCGTCCCGACTATCCGGCTGCGCTCAACAATCTGGGCAGCATATTGCGCGAGCTACGCCAATCGCAGCAGGCGTTCGCGTGCTTTGCGCGGGTGCTCGCCATCGATGCCAGGCACGTCAATGCGCTCAACAACCTCGGGCTGCTGTATCTGGATTTACGGCGCACCGGGGAGGCCCTGGCGAGCTTCGATCGGGCGCTCGAACTCGCACCAGACTTTGCCGAAGCCTTGCACAATCGGGGTAACGCGCTCTCGGACCTGCAGCGCTACCCGGAGGCGGCGGAGACCTTCGAACGGCTCATCGCCGTGGCGGCCGACTTCATGTTCGCGCAGGGCAACCTCTTGCATGCACGCCTGCGATCCTGCGATTGGCGCGAATATCCCGGGCTGGTTGCACGGGTGACGAGCCGGGTCCGCCGCGATGTATGCGCCGACCTGCCGTTCTCCTTCCTGTGTGTCTCATCGTCGGCGGAACTTCAGTTGCGCTGCGCCCGGGCGTACACGGCGAAGCAGTTTCCGGCGATCGCGTTTGCGGACGCAGCGACGCGGGGAGGGCTCGAGGCCGCGCTGCCCGTGTCTTCAGCCGCGCTGGGCTGCGCGCATGAGCGTATCCGAATTGCCTATGTGTCCGGCGATTTCGGTGCGCATGCGGTGTCCTATCTGCTGGCCGGAGTCTTCGAACTGCATGACCGCAGCCGATTCGAGATCACGGCCATCTCGTGGGGTCGACACGAGGACGGTGCGATCCGGCGGAGGCTCGAAGCGAGTTTCGACCGGTTCGTCGACGTGACGTCCGAGAGTGACGATGCCATCGTGACGCGGATGCGTGAACTCCAAATCGATATCGCGGTGGATCTGGCCGGTCATACGCTCGATCAGCGCACCGGTATCTTTGCGCGCCGGGCGGCGCCCGTGCAGGTGAATTTTCTCGGGCTCCCGGCCACCATGGGTGCTCCGTATGTGGATTATCTGATCGCCGATCGCGAGCTCATCCCGGACAACCACCGGCCTCATTACGCGGAGCAGGTGGTGTGGTTGCCGGACAGCTATCAGCCGAACGACGGCCGCCGCACAGCAGCGGTCGGGACGCCGCGCGAATCATTCGGGTTGCCCGCGACCGGGTTGGTAGTGTGTTGCTTCAACGCCCCTGCGAAGTTGAATCCGCCGCTGTTCGACATCTGGATGCGACTGCTGCTCGCGGTGCCGGACAGTGTCCTGTGGTTGCTCGCCACCCATCCCGCTGTCGTCGAGAATCTGCGCCGCGAGGCGGTGCTGCGCGGCGTTGCAGGAGATCGGTTGGTGTTCGCGTCTCGGACCGACTATGCGGTTCACCTTGGCCGCTACGCGCATGTGGATCTGTTCTTGGACTCGCTGCCGTTCAATGCGGGGGCGACCGCCGGCGATGCGCTGTCGCATGGGGTCCCCGTGCTGACCTGCGCCGGGGACAGCTTCGCCGCGCGCATGAGCGCCAGTTTGCTCACGACGCTCGGACTTGCGGAACTCGTGACCCGAGATTTCGTGAGCTATGAAGGGTTGGCTCTGGAATTGATGCGTGAGCCCGCGCGTCTCAAACAACTGCGCGCCAAACTCGAAGAGCTGCGCGGTCATCATGCGTTCTTCGATACCGATCGTTATTGCCGGCACTTGGAAGCGGCGTTTCAGGAGATGTGGCGGCGCGATGCGCAAGGGTTGCCGCCGGCGGCGTTCGCGGTGACTCCTTGAAGCGGCCGAAGGGGGCCCGCGAAGCCGGTCTCTCAAGACGTCGCGCCGGTGTTCTCCGCGCCCGATATGGGCGTTGCCGCGGAAACGTGCTGATGCCCGGCCCTGCTGGCATAGACCGCGCGCGCGATCGCGCGCGCCAGGCAGTCGGCGGCGGCCGAGCCGATGCGCGCGATCTGCACCGGCCGACGGCCACCCGCTTCGAGGGCAACGGCGCCGCTCGCGAGCGCAAAGATCGTATCGCCGTCGAACGGCGTGTGTGCGGGGCGCACTGCGCGGGCAATGCCATCCTGCGCCATCATGGCGACGCGTTTGCATTCCACGGACGTAAGATCCGCATTGCAGGCAATCACGCCGAGCGTGGTATTCGCGCCCGCTGCGAGTCTGCCCAACGAAAGCAGTCGAGAATCGTCCGGCGCCGGGTCGCTGATGGCACCGCTGCGCACCGGTGGCGGCGCGCCGCCGAATTCATCGTCGAGTTCGAAGGGCCACGCCCAGTAGGTCTTGCCGTCCGGCATGAACACGGAGCCGATGGAGTTCACGGCAACCAAGGCGCCCACGATGATGCCGGTGCCGGTGCCGGTGCCAGTGTCGATGCCGATGTCGATGGAGGCCGAGCCGATGCCGCCCTTGGCGAGGCCCGCCATGGCGCCGCGGCCGGCGCCGACCGATCCCAAGGAGAAATCTGCTGCGGCGTTACCGAGTGCCGTTACGCCCAATTTCCGATAGGGGGGGTCCATACCCCACTGCTTGTCACCGCCATTGCCGAGATCGTGCAGTACGGCCGCGGGCACGAGCGGAATCGATGGCGAACCGGGCCGCAATTTGAGTCCGGTGCCTGCGGCCGACAGCGCAGCGGCGACACCATCGGCGGCGGCAAGTCCGAAAACGGAGCCCCCTGAGAGCACCACGGCATGCGCACGGCCGATGAGATTCTCGGGCGCAAGCGCATCGGTCTCGCGGGTGCCCGGGCCGCCGCCGCGCACGTCGACCGATGCGGCCCAGTCCATATGGCTGGTGAGCACGGTGACGCCCGATTGCGCCCCTTCATCGGTGGCATGCCCGACCCAGAGACCCGTGACATCCGTAATCAGATTTTTAGGCCCGGGTCGATACATGGGAAAAGCGCTTGGAAGCCTGTCTGTCAGACAGGCTCCTCGACGGGCTGAGCTGCGATCACGGCGAGGCCTTGCAAGACCAGATCGGGTACGATCTCGCCATGCGCCCGCATGGTGCCTGTGATCATGCCGGCATCGCCGCCGGTGATGAACAGCTTGGGCTTGACGCCGGTGCTTTGCTCGATCACCTCAGCGGCACGATCGGCCATGCCCGCCAAGGCGAAGACGGCGCCTCGGGACACGGCCCCGATGGTGTTATTGGCGAGCACTCCGGCGAGCGATGGCGTGCTGTGTTCGGCGGCTTTGGCAATGTCGCTGGTCTTGCTCATGAGCACCTCACGCATCATGTGAATTCCGGGGGCAATGAGCCCGCCCAAATGCTGTCCGGAGGCGTCGACGCTGTCGACCTTGACGGCCGTGCCGGCATCGACGACGCAAAGCGCCGAGCGCGCGAGCGTCCAAGCGCCGATCAGTGCGAGCCAGCGATCCGCGCCGAGCAGGAAAGGATCCAAATAGCCATTGGTCAAGCCGTGAAATTCCTGCCCGGCCCGGATGAATTCGACCTTGACGCGGAATTTTTTCCTGGCGAGTTGAGTCAAGGTCTTCGCCATCGCCGGGCCGGCGACGTTCGAGACCAGCACCCGGCTCGGACGTTGGCCGGACTCGAACAACGCCGCGGTCCATATGCCGGGTTTCGCATCCCGGTGCACGATGGCCTGTTGATCGGACAGCCCGGTACTCGTCAGCCACGCCCACTTCAGGCGAGTGTTGCCCACGTCAATGACCAAAATCATGGTAAATCAATCACCCCAGAGCCGGCGGACTAATCAGCAAGGATAGCACTCTCATCCCGCAGGGACGGTCGAAACGACCCGCGACAGCGCTTCAGTCACGCGCTCGTCGATCTCGGCGGCGTGCAGCAGGTTGACCGGGTAACGAACATGCGCCTCGACGCCGCTCGCGGAATAATGCAGCTGGACCTGAGGGTGAGGATCGCCGGCGGAGTTCGACATCGTGGTCCGCTGGATCTCGTGGGTCTGCCTGACGATCTCTTCATGGTAGTCCTTGAGGGCCTCGGTGACCGCAGCAAGAAGCTGTGCCTTGATTTCCGAATGAGGGCTGGCCGGCGGCAGGGTGATGATCACCTCACGCCACGAAAAATTCACCCCGGGGATCTGTTTGAAGAGACCGCTCGAGACCTGAAACACCACCGAATTTGCAAAGGCGACCACCCGTCCGGTCGGTCCCAGCGTGCCCTTGCCCGCGAGTTCCATCAGATACATTCGCACCAAACCGAGATCGATCACTTCGCCGGCCACCTCGCCGATCTGCACGTGATCGCCAACTCGAATGCCGTATTTGCCGATCAAGAAAAAATAGCCGACGATGGAAACCAGCACGCTTTGCATGGCAACTGCGATGCCGGCCGTTATCAGTCCGGCAAAGGTAACGATGGAGCTCAATTCGCTGGCAAAAGAGGCTCCGACCACGATCACGACCAGGGACCACAGGGCGATCCGCCGCAACAAGAGGAGCTGGTAGCGCCGACGTGAATCATGAAAGTAGCGCAGTACCAGCCGCCGCCATAGCTCCGCTCCCGCGAATAGAACGGCGAGAATGCCGAGCACCACCGCGAAGCGAATGGCGAGCGTCTCGAGGGCTTGCCGGTATTGGCTGTCGATGCTGGAGCGCCAGTTTCGTAAATTGCGCCGGTATTGGCCGAGCAGGGTGATTTCTCGACCGAGCGGCAGCAGCAATGCGGAGGCCTGCTTGAACTCCCCCGCCAGGCGATCCAATTGGTCATGCACGCCGTCGAGTGTGGTGCTGTCGGCGCTGGCGGCCTGCGCCGCCAATGCATCGCCGCGCGCCGACAGGGCCTTGATGTCGGCGACGAGCGGCGTGCGCGTCTGCTCCAATGAGTTTTGCAGCTCCACCGTGCGCTGGTCGATACCGGCGATCGTGCCGGATTTCTCCGACAGCCGGAACGCGTTCGCCGCCAGGTCCCATAGTCCAAAACGACCGACGGCAGGCACGGCGACGGCACCGGCCGATAAGCTCGCCGGCGAAAACACCGACGCTGCCGTGGATGCCGTGGTCGTGATCGGGGTGCCGCCAACAGGTGTTGCGCTGACGGGCGCGGTCGCCGAGGGAATGGCCAGGGCCATGGCGTCGATCTGCGCCTTCAAGGAATCGGTGCCCGAGCCTAGGTCGTGGTTGCCGAAATCGACCATGGTCGACAGGATGCTCTGCTTGGTGGTGATGAGATCCAATTCGCCTTGCAGCTCATGGATCTTCGCGGCCGCCTGGGTTTTCGCGGCGCCCTTGGCCAGTTGAAGGGTGCGGTGTTCGGCATCGAGTTCCGCATGCACCGAGGCGAGTTGCGCATCGAGGTCCTTCTTGAATTGCGCCATCGATTGCGCCGATACATTGCCATCGCCGCCGCCGCCGCCGCCGCCGCCGCTGTCGCTGTCGTCAGGTGCCGGTTGCGTCTTGGCCAGCATCTCGGCATCGGCGCGTGCCGCGTCAAAAGCCAGTGCCATGATCTTCGCCGCGGTTTGCCGATCGTCATAGAGAAACAGCATGTCGCTGGGCTCGTTGGCGGCCTGTTGTTGGGCGCCGAGCGTGCGGTACCAATCGATCGTTTGATCGAGCATTTGCAGCACCTGGGCCGCGGTCATGGACGTTGCGATGCTGAAGGCAGGTGCCGGGGCCGGCGGGGCAGAGGGCATCGGGCGGGCAGCGGGTGCGGCATGGGCAGCCCCCGGCGGAGACGCGGCCTGACTCGAATGACATAACGCGGCGATCGCCGTGACAGATGCGGCAAGCGCCAAGCAAGTACCGATGAAGGGTCGGCCTGAGCGGTCCTGGTACATGCCGGGATGCTACCTGAACTGCGGTTTCCCTCCCATGCTTCGGACAAATCCTACATGTCATCGTGGTGTCGGCCCCTTCATCGACTGCCGACCGGTGCACCAAGGTAAAAAGATGCCGACACGAGAGTCGGGGACTCAAGCAGGAGCGAGACAACAATGGATTCGAGCGAAGACAAGGCCGCGACCGGCATCGCGGGATTGGATGATGTGCTGAATGGAGGCTTCACCCGGGGGCACATCTTCTTGATGGAGGGGCAACCGGGCGCGGGCAAGACCACCGTGGGTTTGCAGTTTCTCATCGAAGGAGCGAGGTGCAAGGAGCGCTGTCTCTACATCACGCTCTCGGAAACCGAGCGCGAGCTGCGTGCCGGAGCCGCATCGCATCATTGGAGTCTTGCACCGGAAATCGAAGTGATCGAACTGCTGCCGCCCGAGAGCCTGCTCCGCGGCGATCAGTCGCAAAGCCTGCTCTATTCGTCCGACCTCGAGCTCGGTGAGACGACCCAGCAAATCTTCGACGCGGTGGAGCGGGTCAATCCGTCACGGCTGGTCATCGACAGCCTGTCGGAAATCCGCTTGCTCGCCCAGAGTTCGCTGCGCTACCGACGCCAGATATTGACCATCAAGCATTTCTTCGCCCGCCTCGGCATCACCGTGCTCATGCTCGATGATCTGACCTCGGATGCGACCGACAAGACGGTTCACAGCATCGCGCACGGGGTGATCCGACTCGAAGAGCATGCCCCGGCGTACGGCGCCGAGCGGCGCCGCATGCGCGTGGTGAAATATCGCGGTCATCGGTACCGCGGCGGG
>Ga0116228_10004236_pt1 | contig 12701 bp, 9 predicted proteins | sample S1TSphfallax_2_FD_89694 | JGI IMG/M metagenome (GOLD analysis project Ga0116228, IMG submission 89694) | Host-associated microbial communities from peat moss isolated from Minnesota, USA - S1T2_Fc - Sphagnum fallax MG | ecosystem: Host-associated > Plants > Peat moss > Unclassified | place: USA... | reverse complement strand
TCCATTTCAAAAGTCCACTACTATATGTTCAATGTATATTTATTGAATTTCATCATTATGTGCATATTTTTATTCAAGTTAGCAATCTTGAACCATAAAATAAAAAGAAAATCACATTAATGAATTTACCATATGTTAATAACATTTGAATAAAGTATCTTTACAAAATGTTCATTGTGTTGTAAAAAGTGAGCAACCCTATCTTGCAACTATCCATATGTCTTCCAATCTATGGTTCAAAATGCAAGTATTGAGTTGAAAGAACCTCAAGATGTGCGTACATATGTGCACAACCCACTTTTGCACATGTACATTTAGCCTATTTAGATAATGGATAAAAAACTGGAAATCTTACATTCAATCCATGGTTGTAATCCTAGACAACCATGGAGCTATTTGCTCTAGAAGGGAAAATGATATCTTCTTCTTTAATTTTGATTGCTTTTGTGACAATGCTATTGATAAGATCATTTCTATGTATATATTTTTTATATCCATTTCATTTTAGAAATTCCATGTACCAATGATGTTTTGCCAAGTCAAATGTTAATGACAATATTATCCAACCCAATATTTTTTTGCTGAATGTTTGGCAATGTTTGAAGACATTATGATAATCTTTAATTGTTGCATTCGTATTCTATCCAACGTGGGGGAATTCTTGAATTGTTTTTATCTCACATGTATGGCAAAACTACAAATTGCATTGTAATGGCAATAAGTAAACAAAAACAAAAAGTTGTTGAAATTTTGATTAGATGAAATATATTTTACAAAACAATTTCAGATTAACCTTGTTTGGGCATTCAAGTTTGTTTGAAATACTCCATGAAAATAACCTCAATTGCATGATCAATGAATATTTGGTCCAACAATGCAAGGGCAACTTTGTAAGTTTCCACTACCAATTTACTAAAAGTTTTCAAATACATTTCCATGCCTAGGTTGCACATGCCACTCTCACATCTATTGCTCAAACATTCTTTATCAAATGATTTAACCAAAGTCAATGATCCAACCCATACCATTTTATTCGACATGAAATTCTAGTTGATACATATGAAAAGTTCTCTCAACTACATAGAGTTCAAACAAAAGCAAACTTGGGGTAAAACAATTTCATCAAGTGAAAAAATGTGAATATGCAATTATACATTGGATTATTATGCAAATGGATTAGGATATTCGATGTGAACATGTCCTTTTGTTATGATGGATGAATTATTTTTCAATTCCAACTATAATCGACAACTTCCATGAAAACATTCTATGCTTCCAAATATTACATGTTTCCAACCCTCTCTTAGTGGAGCTGCAAATGCACTTGTAGGTGCAAATGTTGCAATCTTGCATTAGATTTTGGAGGGACATGTTGGTGTTTATTGCTTTTATGGAGCATTATTGAAAACTATTATCAGTCCAATTTCACAATCCTTCAAAGTTTGTGAGATGTAGTGGTCACATATTGCCATGGACATCTTCAACACATGTCTATCGAATAATTAATTAATTTGGAAGATTTCATGTTTTTTTGAAATCTTGAATATTTCAAAAGATTTTTTATTTTCTTTCACAAACTTTTGTTATTTGAAAATTTTTTGGTTGAAAATTTCAACATTTTTTACAAATAATATAATTAATGTTCAAGCTATCAAGGTACTACAATGCATAATTGCAAATTTTCCTTTGGTTTCATGGGTATGGATTTGTCCTTGCAAGATGGAAATGAAATTCTTTTTTTTTAGGAAAGGAGAAAAATGCAAGGAAATAAAAAGAGAGGTGTTTACTTAAAGGGGAAATGCCAGTAATGGGGCATTCTCCTGAGGTTTAGGAACACCCTCGGGTGCCCCTCCCTCACGAAAACACACTTGTAGGGGAACCCACTTGTTGTAGGACAAGTTATTGAAGCTTTAGTCCATTTGTGAGCAACAACATTCTGGGATATAATCTGCCGATGTGCCTGCCTGGTCGCCGCTGCCAGCAAAGGCGGCAGCTTCATAAATACACACAAAACTTTAAATTTCGTCGCTTCCATGTAACGGTCTTTTGAGCGCTCGGCTGCTGCACGGTCCCCAGTCCCGACCCCCTCCTCCCATCCTTCGTCGCCGAGTCTGCTACTTTTTCTTCTGCAGCAGCTGCTGTTGCTGATTTGCCTTGTTGTTTCAGTGTCGGGGACTTTTACCTTAGATTAATCGCTTTGCCAATCCATCAGTTTGTTGTAGCACAGTAGCTGATGAAAAGACTGCAGGGTTCACTTCTTGTTCTTCTTCTGCCTCTTCTTGTTCTTCTTCTTCCATGGTAGTGAACTTTGTCAGTTGTATTTTTGGCGCTGGATAATAGATAGCATTTCTGGAACGTCTTCAAGTGTTTGGTGGTCCCGCATTTGACAGGTTGAATTCTCTCGTCGATATCTGACATGTACTTTACCAGCTAGTTGCTTGAAGGGTTTTGCCAACTGCTGTTTCTCGGATTTCTTTCTCTCATAGATTTATTATTTTTGCAGCAAAGCTTTTTTTTTTTGGTTTGGAAATGCCGTCGTCCAGTTGCTTGGGTGTTTTTTGCCAGAGGTTTCTCTCTGTTTCTTTTCTCATGGATTTTTGCAGCACTTCGGTTTGAGGTGATTGTGAAACAACCGTTGAAAATATGCCTTCCAATTTTTGCAGGCGTGCGACGTGAGAAGTGTGAGAAATGGTGCTGCATTCAGGTCTTTTTTGGCAAGAGCGTATCCATCCATGGGAGGTCGAATGGGAAATTGCACTAGGACTTAAGCGTATTTCACAGTACTCAAACAATCAGTTGATCCTTCTGGTGGGGGAGGGGGATTTCTCGTTCTCATTGGCTCTTGCAACTGCATTTGGGGCAGCTCACAACATCGTCGCTACATCTCTTGATTCTCGAGGTGAACCTAATTTCTTCTACAGCTTCATCTCTTTCCTTCTTTGTCTCTGTCCAATTCTGCAGACAATTTGGTGTTGTGGACATGGGATAAACTATCTGCTTTCAATAAACCCTAAGCCCTAAACCATGTGCATTGACAGAGATTCAGTTGTCTAATGTTGTCGAATATCTTTTGCGTTGTGGAGCAGATGAAGTATTGCAGAAGTATGGACAAAATGGTGCTGCTAACCTCTGTGAACTAGAAAGGCGAGGGGCCCAGGTTCTCCATGGAGTGGATGTACGGAACATGTCAAACCCATACCAGAGTGGGTTGGGAGACAGACTGCGTTTATTTGATCGCATCATCTACAACTTCCCACATGCTGGCTTCACAGGACCAGAAAATCTTGTGCCTGTGATCAAGTAATTTTTCTTACCCACATCCATCATCTACTTGGTTGTCTTCATTCAACCACACCAAAAATGGTGCAGCAATTCATAGTCTTCCATTGGAATTGTTGCTAACATTTTAGATCCATGATCAATCTCCATAATTGTAGATTCAACCACAATTGTCCATGGATTCCTATTAAAATTTTAATGACATGTGTAGTGTCTGTGAATATTTGTCTACATAGGAGACACAAAGAACTTATTGGTCTTTTCTTTGAAAATGCGTCCAAGATGCTCTTGCATGGAGGGGAGGTTCATGTAACACACAAGCTGGGTCCCCCATATGATCAATGGGGACTGGTTGAACAAGCAGAGGCAAGTGGACTTGATCTCAAGGATAATCCACAGGAATTCCACCGCTCCATTTTCCCTGGATATTGCAACCGCAGAGGGGCATATTGCATTCGCACTGGTGCACTACCTGGGGCCACATTTGGTCTGGGCAAATGTGCCACTTTCATGTTTCATTCAAGGTTAGCCTGTTCTCTAGGATTCGGGTTCTATATCTGGTATTTGTGGTATGGAATGGTTATCAGATACTTCACTCCCATGCTTGTAAATGCAAGTGAAGCTGCTATTGAGCACAGCTGTATTTTGATATCAGACACACTTCTATGTTGTCTAATTTGTTTTCTGTGGTGATGTCCTGCAGCTCCAAATGTGTTCAAAGAAAGGAGAGTACTGTATCAGGCCTCCAAATTCAAAAAATCCCTGCCCATTATGTGCAAGACAGCATGATGTGTAACACACCTCTCAGTAATCATCTTGCGTGGATACATAGGCAACAGATGTACCCAGGAATTCCCATCTTTCCAGACAACATGCATGATGAGTATTGCTTCAGGGATACACTACTGGGACACTCTCCTGATCACTTCCGAGTGCTGCATACAATTGCCCCACTGAACCTCCCGGTGTCTAATGGGGCTTGCCACTTTTCTGAATATACTCCACAGATATTCTATTCAACTCCAATGAACTGGGGGTTTTGAGGGAGAATGTTAAAAGGATGCCCACACATCATGAAGTCCTCACATGTTTGTCCTTCACTTCATTTGAAGATTAGCCTTTTAGCACCAGATGGGCTCTACAGAACTATTCTACCACCATGCCGAAGTACTTGCCACATGCCTCAAATGTGATCTTGTGAATATGGTAATTAGGCAAGAAGAGATTCTAGACTTTGCTACAAAGTGTAGCAAGGTTTTTTTTTAAGTTCAGAGCAGTTGGTCAGGAGAACCTGACTGACAGTTTTATCTTCTCTGCCTCCAGAGTTGTCAACTTGCCTACTCTTTTAGTTTCTATAAAGAATTGCAATTTGCATTGGCTTTCATGACTTCTTTTTGCCAAACAAGATAGTGTCACCTTCTTGACCTGGGTAGAGTCTTGGAAAATTGTTGCAAGAGGTTTTAGTTCAGTTTTGTGTGTGAATTTATTATAATTGCATACCCAGCAGTAAGTAGGTGGCCCTGCAAAAATGTATCTCACATCAAAGTTAGTTTACTTTTTTGCAACCTCAACAATGTTATTTTTTTCATTTTTTTGGTGCTAAAATTTTTGCTAAGTTTAACAGTAAAATTATTAGTCCAAAGTTTCACTAGAATTTTGTTTTCCCAAAACTTCCCCAATTTCTTTGTCGAAAATGGCGAGTTTTCACCAGACAAAAAACACTGAACCTGATCCAATAAACTAAAACTGAGACGGGAACTCAGGATGCTACTACTAATGCTGGACCAATCCTCATGATTGGCCAATCAGAAACAGAGAACAGCAGTCAGATCATATTTATTATACTCTTCTTCTTCTTCGGCAGGTGAATAGCTTGTCATGCACAAAAAATGGTGAGCCAAATTGGCATGTTTTCACTTTTCTTTGTCCAATTTTAATATGTTGGGTCACATACTGAGGCCTTGGGTGTACCAGGACCTGCGTTAGAGTTTGTACCATGGTAAAAATCTTTAAATCCATTTAAATCATTTATAAGTATTACAAATATCCCATGATAAGGTTAAATCAGGGTCTCTGAGTTCAAATCTAACATTTTTTGGGCTTTAATCTTGCCATTAAGAGGCCTCACTCAAAACGGTGAAGGTACTGATGTGGGTTCTGGTTCACCTTGGCAACATACTGAACACCGCTGGCGATGCTTTAAGATTGTTTAGCCTTCTAAATTGTTTTACCGATGCAATTTATTACATTCATACCATAGTACTGAAGTATCTACCATTGGGTTGGCAAATAATAACTAAGTAGAAGAGACGTTGTCAAACTGCAAATAGACCAGATTTGTGTTGGGCTAAGATGAAATTCTGCAGAACAAAACCAGTCCTGGAGATATTATTTAACATGGGCGTAAGACCATGTTAGGGAGAGACAGAAACAGCTGAGATAATAATATCACAAAACCAATATGCACATGCAGCCAAGTTGCACTTTTAAACCCAATCTAATGTATGTCAAAACTTCAAATATACCTTCAAAGAGTGTATATACCAAAACTTCAAAGATCCATGTCTGGTGTTGCATTCTAGGATAAACACTGTGCAATTGATTGAGAGTTTTCCTTGCTCTCCGTGACAAAGTCACTGAGTTTGACCAATGACTCTGTCAAAGAGGAGTGATCTCCTCTCCTGCATTTGACACGTGCACTTCCCAGTGCACACTGTTGATGGTCTCCTCAAAACCTCCAATTACTGTCTCCATCATCTTGTAATACTTCAGCCCAACCCTGCAAAACACGGAACATGATGAAGCCTGAGCTGGTGACATAATGCAATGGGAGATGAAGCTGCAAAGCAGTTTATGGTCCTTTTTTCTGCATCCTCATGAACTACAGAAATGCCAAAAGCAACAGATCCACCATATTGTCAAACACACCTACTAACCTACATCTGATTTGCCTTCAGGATCACAGGTTAGGAAGAGAAAATGAAATGCAGTGGCCTCACTGATCCAGACAACAATTCTGCATAATGATAAAGAATCCTTCACTCTGGCGATCATGTCAGAATGTGGCAATCTTCATATTCCAACCTCCAAATCAAGGACATGTCCAAAGAATGTCAACAAACAGCTGTGGCCATGTATCCATCTTCTGCACTCCCTCAATATCCTGAGTATAAATGGAAACTCTAACATTGGTGGTAGAGCTAGGGCTAGGATCAGGTATATTATTATCTGCAAAGACAATGTGCGCACCAGATGAAAGAAAGAAATAGTTGCAGCAAAACATCCTGCATTCCATCCCCCCCAGAAGTTTTCATGAAGAAATCATTGAATCCAATCACAAATCCTCCTCTTCTTTGCAGCAGAGGATGGCTGCTGAATCTGTTGGGGATAGTTTACCATCATCAGCATTCAATCAATCAAGCATTCAAATAGAAAGTTGGAACAAAGATCACTACTGTAAAGCAACTTGAAGACAAGACATCTCTTCCACTTCACTGCAACAAGAGTTTTCCAAAATCCTGCCAAGCTCTGCAAGTTTCCTTCAAAGTTATCCTCCACAATCCTGCAAAATTCTGCACAAGCATTCTTCAAGTCCAGTGATTTTTCACATAATTAGGCCGTCATACTTATGAATTCACAACCGAAGTCCTTGCATTTCAGAAACCTTACTTCTAGGAAATCATATCCAAGGGTTTGATGAAAACAATATGCGGCTTTAGAACAACCACCATGATCAGAAAATCTGAATGAATATGTTCCAAAAGCAATAATAATTCTAGACCATCAAAAGAAAAATGCATGCAAAGATGCAAGAGTGAAAAATATAAATACATTACTGGACAAATCCAGCTCCACAACCAAACAATGCAAGTTCACCATACAATCTGTGGATGAATATGGATCTGGCTAATAAGATACAGACAACGAACTACTACAGTTAACAGAATTCTGCAATCTGCAAAAACCATGTTTGCCAGAGGAGAACTGGAGTCTAAAAGCAATTCTTGATAAAATTCAATTAACAGAACCAATTCCATGAGCAAAAAGCCCCTTTCCTTGAGAGCCATATTTACACACATCCCAAGATGCAATACAAATCTCCAGCTCATTGATATCAAGCAATACCCTCATCCAGACTACTTCATTGCTACTGTGAAAGACATCCTCTATGAAAGAAACTCACAATCCCATGCTCTCTAATCTAGTATATGATTTGTGAAGTGGACAATCTTTACTCTGAGAAAAGCATTGCTTTTGCTCCCTTCTGACTTCTAATCATCTCGTCCTAACCTGGGAGTTACAACTACAAGCTTTTTGTGTACAATATGGAAAGAGAAACTAGTATGTTTTGTATGCCCAGCCATGCTCTGCAAGAAATGCTTGAACTGCTTCCTTCAGAGCCAAATTTGGAAACACTTGTTCTGGAGTCAATGGTGTCCTTGTTAATGGATCAAAATTTCCTACCTGCATCAGAAGACCCACTCTGCAGTTAGTCCAAGAGACATGAGGAGAGAACAACCAAGAAAACCACCTCTCCTTTTTCAATCTCACTCTCAACTCTGCATTCACTGGATCAACTGCATTTCTACAAAGTCTCTTTAATCAGCCTCTTCAAATATACAAATCTGAAATTCCTGTCCACAGCTTTGGTCATACTTGACAATAAGGTTTCAAGCTGTGGCAAGTGTTCAATGGGCTGTATCTCTGATGGTTATATCCCTCCACTGCTAAGGCAAAACAGTTTTACTGATGGGTTAGTGCAGGTTTACCATCTGGTACGTGGGCATAATCAGAGAAGACACAGTGTCAAGGATCACAAGGTTATATGACTTTGGTGAGCTGCCAAAGCAGGTTTTAAACCTGGGACGTGGAAATTCATCAGACACAGTCTATGGGATCAAAACAGTTAACTGACCTTCCGAAGATGTTCCAAAAGAGCAGACCTCTCATAGGTGACACCACTTGGAGTAATCACTGGATCTCTGAAGAGGTCCATTGTAATTTTGCAGCAGAAGTGATCAGGTACCTGCTTCATGCCCATAAAATGCTCCCAATTCTCAGTCCAAACTGTCCAATAACTGCCACCATCTCAAGTGGACAAAGAGAGCAGGAAACTTATTACAACATTGAGGGATTGGCTAAAAATGTGAGCTGAAACTTATTTTCTGGCTGTCAGAAAGACCTAAAGCAAATCCCAGGAAGCATGAGCACACATTTCCAGTGATCTCCACACTGAATGGCCCAATCTTGAGAAAGTTGCTTGAAGGGAAAGACCCACCTCAGCAGGCCTATCTGGTGCACTGGCCTTTTCAAATACATCAGAAAGAGTCTGGAGACGCTCTTGATATTTTTCATTACAATTAGAGAGTTCTGACATTTTCCGCTCATTGGCCAATAGTTGAGCTTCCCTTTGTTCAGAGGGAAAGTATGCCTCAGATAGGGCAACTGTCAACTCATCATCACTAACATCAATCACACCAGTAGGACCCTCTTGTGTTCGCTCTTGTCGTGCTGCTGCATCATTAATCTCCTTAATATTTTTGTCATGCTCTTCACGAAGAAGATGAGTGCAATGATCTCTGGAAAAACCCATCACAATAGTGGTCAGTTTCAAAAAACAGCATGGCTAACTAAATACAGATGTCACAATCAGCTTTTACCTCTGGTGACAACTGTAGACACAGAGAATTGACTACTGCACCCACATGCCAGGGGACAGGATTGAACTTCAAAACAGTCAAGCTTCAACCTACCTCTGCCACCATTGTGCACATTACTCTGAAGAACTCAAAAAAGCCAGTCTGTATCTTCACTGGTCATAAAAGTAAGAGTCATTTGAATGTAACAAAATCAAAGTATGCACTACAGTGTTTGACTTACTTCAACTCCTGCTGTTGGTGCTGCCGAACTGAGGCTGCTTGCTCCCACTCACTGTAACGAGCTTTTGCCAATTCTTGCCAAATTTCCTCAACCATGTAACTCCCTGACTTTCCACTTCGACCTAGCTCCAAAGCCTATTTACATTTGTAGAAATCAGCCCACTCCCAGAAGAAACTAATCGCAATTGTGGATTATTCTTAAGTCAAATACCCTATCATTGTGTTACATAATGTAAAAATATGTTCAAATAGACTACACAACACCATGATTTTGTTCATGACAACTCCATGGGAGAACAGTTTGTGGTCAAACCTTCTCAAGCTCAGCAATAGCATCACTGTATTGCTTCCCTTGCAATAGAGCTAAACCTAACATGTAGTGCGCCTGCAGCCACAACCCCATTATAAGCACTGGATGCTGACCCTGGAATCTAACAATGGGCTATGTCTCTTGGGACAATGTATGTGCAATGTTATATGTCACCTATACTGCTGGGAAGGTTTCACAAATCACAATCCAGAGTTTCATATTCACATGTTCCAGGGAACTGCACACAAAATCTTCTAGATTATAACCTGAATACACATTTGCAAAGAGCTACAAGAAATTCCTTCCCATATATACTACCACAACAACCTCAAAACTGCTGACACCATATCAGCACATTCTAATATGATTGAAAATTAAACTGCTCCAAATTTAACATAAATAAGACCTCAGGGTTTGAAGCAACAGAGTAAACAAAGCTATGGCATTTCTAGTTTACATGAGCCTAGAAAGGGAATCCCAGCCTCAATAGTCTAGCCATACTAGGTATCCTCAATTCAACTCCCTCATCACCTGTCCAAGTTGCAAGATCACAGTTTTTTGTTGCCTGAAGTTAGAGTAAGATCAATGCTAACCTTGGTAGAGCTGTTGTCTAGTTCTAAGGCTTTCCGGCAATCTGCTTCAACAAGATCCCATGCACTGCACAGCACAAATAATTATCAATGCATTCTTCTCACGCTTCAAAGCTCAGGATGTATTAGTGTGCTACAAGAGAATGAACCTTGCTCCAAATGCTCAACACCAAGAATGTTACAAAATGCAGAGATTTTTGAAGCAATGAATTCAAGCAGAAAAGAAAAATGGAGTTTGATACCTCTCTGGCTGAAACAAAAGATACTTCCTTATGACTAAAGCAATTCATAGTCTCCCCATGCTTGTTGCTATTATCATAGGTTTCAGGGTAAAGAAATAGCAAGAAACTAGATTAAATTGGCAAATCTGTTTCCCTGGGACAAAAACATCCATATAAGCAAGGAATCTAACCTCACTGAAAACAAGCAAACTTCAGTCACAAGGCAGAGAAAACAAGAGGAGGGATCCTCACTTGCGCTTCCGGTGACAAAGTGCTCGGTTTGTCCAATACACTGGCACCTTTGGGCACAAAGTTATTGCCTGCTCAAAAACCCGGTTACACTGGTTAGTAAAAGAATTACGGTCTGCTATAAATATCCCACCACGATTAGCACTGGCAACCTTGAACCTAAGGTTCCAGTTACATTACAAAGAGTCGAACTAGATCCAGAAGACCACTTCAGAAAGTTGATACTAATATTCTCTCCTCATGAATCAAACATGAGAGAGAACATTCATGTACACTGCCCAACAACAGAGGTTGGGCCTCTACAATTATAACACCAAATGCTGGAGAGGAATTTTTTCCCATGTGGGATTGAAGTTCAAGCTCTCCAATTGTATGGATGCCAATCCAAAAACCTAAAACTTCATCCTGCTGCATGCTTTTATTGTCAGACAAGCTAATGGTGTGATGATTTACAAACCAGATTGCTGCCAGAATCGGAAAAGGATTGGAAGCACCAACAATTACTGAAGACAAGTAAATGACCAATCTCATGCAAAGTTATCAAGTCAGAGAACAGATCTATGAGATCTACGAGAAATCTCCAGAACACACTTGCATAAGTGGCAGTCATAACTTTTTGAGAGTCACTCACAAAGTGTGAGACCATCACCTTCATCAAGGATAGCAGTGTTGAGCTGCAATGACTATCCACAGACTTCATCAGCTCCTAACACTGGGTGTAGATAAGTTCATAATAATCAGCCCAGACTTGGAAGCAAACAATTATACAACCATCTGCATCCTGAGTTTCTATCACATTTCCAGATGCAATGAGAAGAGTCAGTCATGATGTTGGCTAGCATTTGAGGCTAGCTATACCAAAAAGTCAATAGCAACCTCAGGCAAGCTGGAACAACCTTGGGAGGGTAAGCTTCATTTCATTTCCACTTACCCCTGTACAAACAAGGGTTGAAGCCTTAAGGCACAGAGAGACCCACATATACTATAGTTCAGGCTTCCTACACCCTGAACACATATCCCTTAAGCATAGCACTGGAGACTACTTGGATGCATCCCCCAAAGAAGCCACTGCAACAGATTCCTATGAGATTGCAGTGAGCGGGCATAGATAAGTATATAGTAATCAGCCAAATACACAAACATACAGGTGCTGAGTTTCTGTCACATTCCAGGATGCAAAAGAAGACTTTTAGTCAAAGAAACTACAGTAACTAAAACAAGAAACTATTGCCCATAATCCCTTGCGATCTATTTCCCAAAAAGAAAATCTCTTGTACAATGGGAGGAAAAGAAACCTAGAGGCATCAAATCCAGTGGTATCAAGCACAAGAAAAGTAACCCAAAGGGATTGAAGACTAATCTGAAAAAGAAACAAAAACAAAAACAGGGACGCCACAAAAGGCCATCAGCAAAGATATAACATTTTTGCAACAAAAAACATGTGCACAAGAAAGAACTACAGAAGGCCAGAAGTGAAGTGGAGTACCTCAGTATAAGCTTCAATAGCAGCACCAAGGCGCTCTTTCTTGAAGTAGAGGTTACCCTGGTCTTTGAGAAGCTCAGCTTGCTTCTCCGGTGTTGCCACCTCTCTAGCCATTCCTGTGCTCTGGCCTACTCCCACCCCTTCAGCCTCTAGTCCTATATCTGCAGCCCTGTGCGAAGTATGTAACTTCAGTCTTGAAAACCTACCACGACAGAAGTGGCCTATGCGCTCCCTTAACGGATTCATTCAATTAGTCTTTTGTCGCCCTTCTCTTTTGAAGAAACCCTATAACGATGCTATAATCCCAGCGCTATCTATGCAACCTGATGAAGATGATAGATCGCCTCCCCAACCCCACACAACTCTTGATTTCACACCAAGCAGAAGAAGAATGAAAACGAAGACCAACTTTGGTTTCCAAACAAGAGAGACTAAACAAGTGCTGGACAAAATTCACAAACTGCAACAAAAACTTTACATCAAAGACATCAACCAAACATACTCGCCCTTGAACACACCTTCACTCTCTAGAAAACCGTATATATCCCTATGAAAACCCGTTCTCTTAAAAGCTCGCGACTACAGCAGCAAGCAAAGCAGAGACGAGGGGAACAAACTGATAGAATTAGAATTGCTCGGATCTCTCATCTTTCGTTTTCAATTTTCGTTCTTTCCTTCTGTCTGTGTTCC
>Ga0116228_10004235_pt1 | contig 12702 bp, 10 predicted proteins | sample S1TSphfallax_2_FD_89694 | JGI IMG/M metagenome (GOLD analysis project Ga0116228, IMG submission 89694) | Host-associated microbial communities from peat moss isolated from Minnesota, USA - S1T2_Fc - Sphagnum fallax MG | ecosystem: Host-associated > Plants > Peat moss > Unclassified | place... | reverse complement strand
TTAAAGAACAAAAATTGGTGAAGGCAAAAGTAATAGCTGATTGGTAAACAAAAGAATAATTGCCTAATTCACTAGTAGAAAACCCCCCTTTTTTAACCAAAAGTTTTCAACTACATGACATTTGCAACTATGTTTCAATTGGATTTAAAAAAATTTTAAATAAAATTATGGCAATTACCAATTAAGTTGATTCATTTACTATATTAGTATATAGTTGAAGGATTTTTTCAATCACATGGTCATTTGCCGAATATTCCTAACATCAACAATGTTTCCAAGTTGAACTTCCAACTATGTTACTAAAGAATGTGAAACATGTTTCAACTAAGCAGTCATTTTTGAAATATTTTTGGCATCTAAAGTTTTTTTAGTTGGCACACAGTCAAGACATTGACTAGTGTTCAACTATTTTGAATGATAAAATGTATTAAAAAATGGATGAGATGGATGAAATATAGTCTTGTTTGCAACTATCTTTTTCAACTAAGTTAAACAACTAATAGGTAACTTTAATTTTATACATATAATATTGTAATATTTATCTAAAATTATGATAACATTAAATTACATGTAAATTTTATTTGTATAAATGATTTTTTGTGTGTATATAAATATTCAACTTTAATTTCAAAATACAATTTAAATTATTTTTAAAAATATGTTAATACTAATGTTTATGTTCAATACACATGTAATTTATTATTTCAATGTAAATCATTACAACATATCAAGCAATGATACATAATTAATAATATTGTGCAACTATAATGCTTATTCATTTTTATACACATGATATCTTAATATTTGTTTAAAATTATGATAAATTTTCATTAAAGACTAATGTACCCTATGTCATTGGCCTAAGTTTGAATGCATTCAATTGAATTTTCCTTCCAGACCCCTTTTTGCAATTTGTTTGAATTTCCAACAACAATACATACCCACCAAAAATTCAATAATATTGTTCACATTTTAGGTCTCAAAATTACAAAATTAACTTTATTAAATCAAACTTGGTGAGGGCTTTCCAACAATACCAAGAACACCCCCAAATTCCAATATAATTTTCAATCTTGGTTTTTCAAAAAATTCAATGAAAAAATGGTTCAATAATCAATAGATTCCACACTGTAGCTCCAAACATTCTAAACCAAGTCATTGCACCCTTATTCATTGAGAACTTTTTGATGATAAGTTTCATAGCATAACCTAAAACATTGTGGTTTGGGAAATATCGTTATGACAAAACAAAACAAACTACCTTGCTTCATGGATAAATAAAGCAACTTGTGTTGTTGGCTCCAAATGTGAACACACTCAACTCATTTTCCCTTCTAAACCCAATTTGATGTAATTTGTTTGAATTTTCAACAACAAAATTCATTCAAAATTCAAAATTCAATATCTTCCACACCTCAAGTATGAAAATTATGAAATAAATTTCATTAAACCTAACTATGTGATTACTTTCCAACAACACCAAGTACACCTTTGGATTCAAATAAAATTTATATTTATGATTTTATTAATTTTTATTAAGAAAATAATTCAATAATCAATAACCCTTGCATTGTGGCTCCAAAAACTTTCAACCCAAGTGAATGCACCCCTATTCATTGTTAGGTTTTCAAAGATATCAATAGCATTATATGAAGTAATTTGGTTTGGGAAATTTCAACATGATAGAATAAAACAAAACAAATTATTTACCTTCATTAATAGATTAAATTATGTGTAAATTATCTTTGTATAAAATGAATGGTTATGTATGATGCAATTTTTTTGTGCATACAAGTAATAAAATTTGATTGAAGGAATTTAAGGAATTTTTGAAATATAAATTTTTAATAATGTGCATGTTCAATAAACCTAATTATTATATATATGTAAATTGGATTTTAGTTTGTAACATATCAAATAATGATACATAATTAATATTTTTTGTCGAACCTTAATGTTTATTAATCTTTATAAACATGATATCTCAATATTTTCTTTAAATTGCAATAACAATTCATTAAACATTAGACTACATGTAAATTTGATTTGTCCAAATGAATGCTTATGTATGATGCAAATATTTGTTTTCCATTTAAATATTAAATTTTAATTTCAAAATAAAATTTAAGGAATTTTTGAAATATGAGTTTGTAATAATGTTAGTTCAATATATGTAGTTTCTTACTTCTTTGTAAATCAAATTTCAATTTACAAAAAATCAAGTAATGATACATAATTCATAATTTTGTGGAAGTTTAATGTTTATTCATTTTTATATGTATGAGGTCTTTATATATGTTGAAATTTAGAATAAATATTCCATAATTATTAAAGTACATGTAAATGTTTTTTGTATACATGAATGATAACATGTATGATGATTTTTTTGGTGCATATAAATATTACACTTTAATTTGAAAATAAAATTTAAGAAAATTATGAAATATAAGTCAATTTGATAATGCGTATGTTCAATACATGCATAATTTATAATTTCTATGTAATTTCAAATTTAGTTTACAACATATCAAATAAGGATATTTAAGTAATTTTTTTTGGAATATGTTCAATACACGTGTATTTTATTATTTATGTGTAGATTCAATTTTAGTTTACAACATATCATGTAATTATACATAATTAATATTTCTTAGAATTTTAATTTTAATTTAATTTTCACTGTTAGTTCCAATAATTTTATCATTTATTAAAATTCCTTATTTATTTATTTATTTACGATTAAATTATAATAATTTTTAGAATAATTAGTAAAGATACTTAATAAATTATCATATAATTTCAGAAATTATTGTTATTTAACACTACTATACTATAAAATATTTTTCTTATTTAATATTTATTATACTAGGTCATTTAATGGTTCCAACAAGTTAGATAAAAATATGATCAAAAATTGTAAGTATCTAGCCTAACCTAACTACTAGCTACAATATTATTATTAATGTTGTTGTAATTGTAGTCAATTATTAATGATCAAAACATTATAATAATTAATGTAATTAAAATATCATCTAAATTTTATTATTGAGTATTTATATTTAGTTAATTATTTGTTTTATGAAATGTTAATACGAATTTACGATGAATTTCCAATTTTAAGAAAATATTCAGTGATAAGTAATTTTTAAAAAATAAATACATCTAATTGCTGATTTTTTAAAAATAATCATTATATTATTTAATAAATGATGATAATATGTTTAATTGTTTAATTATACAACATAATAGTTTTAAATAGTTGATGAATAATTATTATAAGTAATTAAGGTAAAGAGCTAAACCTAGGCTAGGTAGATTATTAGTTTAGGCCTAGGCCTAACTAAGTTTAGACTAGCTTGTACAACTAGATTACAACTATTTGAATTGCAACTAGGTTACAACTAAGGTAGACAACAAATGGTACTCTATCATTGAACACTTTCAAGTTTTCCCTCATTTCAACACCAAATTGAATGTTTTTTATGTCATTGGAAACGTAAAACATAGAGCTACAAATGTTCTTTGAGCCTCAAAAGCAAAGGAACAAAGTAGAAAACCAAGGAAAAAAAGAGTGATATTTTGTCTCAAATTTTGTCTCTAAACCCCCTTTACTTCCAGCAACTATATCTTGCTCATTTCTCATTCATTTTGAACGATTTCAAAGGCTACAAATGTGCTATCTCAAAATATATAAAACTTGTTTAAAGTGATTTTTTTAAAAAAAAAATTGAAAAGTTTAAGCTTCAAAATCATACTGAATATTTATGAAAAAATCCAAAGTACAACCCCCTTCACTTTGAAAGGGCATATCTTGCTCATTCTCCATTAGATTGTAACGCTTTTTATAAATTTCAATATACAATTTTTTTTTAAATGTAAAAAAAAATAGACCATGGACAAGAGAGTTATAATGATCCAATATCATTAAATGTTTGGTGATAGGTGTGTTTACCCTAGGTTACAACTAAAATATTTATCCCATATTGTTTGGTTTCTATTCCATGAATCCAACCTATATAAAGGAGTGTATTGAGATTGTTGGAAAACACAATAAACATGAAAATCTAATAACCATTTGGGATGAGCCAATCAAAAACATTCAACCTTAAAGGCCAAACCAAATGAAATAGGATTTCATTTATTAATTCCCACATGGTTTAGGTCTAGGCCTAACATAGGTTCCTAGATTTAGTTCTAATTTAAGCTTAAATTAAATGGCCTTTGTTTAGGTTTAAATTAAATGCCTAGGTTTAGACCTAACATATGCTTAAGCACCATGTGGCCTAAACTATTGACGGGGATGTGCCACGTGTCATTTAATTACTTGTTGACCCCAATTTTTGTGAGCATGCCATGTGTCATTTAACTATTTGTTGACCCCACATTTTATTAATGTGCCACGTGTCAACATTGTGAATGTGCCATGTGTCACCAAACCACTGGCCAAATGTTTGATTTACATAGTTGCAAATAATCAAAATGTTCAACTTACATAATTGTAACCTAGTTGAAATTATAATTATATTTTTGGCTAATTTCATGTTTAGTTAGTGGATGAAATTCATCCATTAGTCTAATGTAATTGACAACATCCCTAGACTATATTAATAAAGCAATTTTAAAGTAAATTGGCAAGTAGTGGCTATTGTTGTGGTGTTGACACGTGGTACACACTTTCGACTATAATTTCATTCTCAACTTGTACTTTTCGACATTATTGCTTAGCGGTTTCAAAAAAAATTACAACTATATGTGTAGTTTTTGACTTTATTTATAGTTGAACAATAGTTGAAAACATAGTTACAAAGGGGGGGGGGTTTACTAGTGATTCTTTTGTTCATACCATTAGGGAGTTATTGGGGAATGATTCAACATTTCAAGTATTTGTCAATTTAAACATACCACTTCATTCGAATTGGGCTAGTAAATAAAACCAATAAGTCAACTAGTTACAAGTAAGCAACCTATTCCATTGACTCCGCAAACAATAACACCAGAAAAGACTTTGGAAGAGATTTTGAGAGACATGACTACTCAAGTTCTTGAAACTAAGTATGTCATGAACTTGGGGCAATTCTTGAAGATTGTATCAAAAATCAAACGATACATTTTCAAACCGGTCAAGTCTATTCAACTGATCCAACCTGAACCTATTCAACCTAAGCTTACATGTGTAGCAATAATTATTGATCATTAGATGATTGTGATTCAAATCTAGGTTGGTAAGAATTTGATTGATGATGTGATGACTGATGGAGGATCTAAAATAAACATCATTACTAAGAATCTAAGAGTACAATTAGGTCTATTAAAACCTAATCCAATGTTTTATAATCTACATATGGTAAATCAAACCATAGCCAAGCCACTTGGTCTTATTAGGAATTTGAAGATATTTGTTCATGGAATTCCCTATATGGTTACATTTACTGTTATCAATAATAATGTATTAGATTCTAATTATTCAATGTTATTGGGATGCCCATGGTTAAGATATGCAAAAGTATCCCATGATTGGGGAACTAATATTGTTACCATACAAAAAACTGGTATAGTAAAACCATACATGTTATTAAAAAACTTAGTGTTCAAACCAAAAGACTATAAATTTTAGTTTGTTATGATTTCCATTTTGGAATATTTGATGATGAAGAGGATGTGATGTTTGTCACATAGTTAAACATGTTTCCAATACGAACCATAATAGTACCTACTCATATTAAACATGTTCCTAAATTAATTTGCATACTAGATATTGTCATGGCAAAATTGGTTCTAAAACAACATGTTAAGCCAGTGGATGTATTAGCTGTGAAATTAGCCATACAACCCGACACTATTAAAACAACACTTACTTGAAACTTTTTTCCACCTAGAGGTTGGAGAGGTGATGTTTGATGAGACACCTATTTAGGAACAATTACAATATTTAACCATAGCAAGTTGGATAGTTACTGAAGAATAGCATTTGATTAAAATCAATTTAGGTACCAAGGAAAATGTGCAACTTATGAAAGTGAACTTTGCACTTAAATTGGTTATCGCAAATCAACTGATTGAGCTTTTAAAAAATTTCAAAGATGTATTTGTTTAAACGTACAAAAACTTGAAAGGTATACCACTAGAGATTACACAACATCAAATTGAACTAGACACCACAATATTGATTGATCATCAAGTAACGAACTAGTTGAATCCCAATTGTGCTGCCATTGTCAAGCAAGATATAAACAAGTTATTTGCTATTGGTTTTATCAAACCGATGGAGGAAGCAACTTGGTTGTCTCCAATAGTGGTTGTTCCTAATAAGAATGGGAAGTTTAAGATTTGTGTTGATTTTAAGAAACTCAATACAATAACCAAAAACAACCTTTATCCATTGTTTTTTTACAGATGAAGTTATCAACACATGTGTTGGACACAAATTTATACTTTTCTGGACGAGTTTTCAGGATATCATTAGATATCAATTGCACCAAATGACCAACACAAACAACCTTTGTAACAAATTAGGAGGCTTTCATGTGGGTTGTGATGCCATCTTGTGTCAAAAATGAAATGCCCACCTATTAGACAATAATAACTAAAACTTTTCGCAAATACATTGACGTATTCATGAAGATTTTTCTCGATGACTTCACTGTTTTTAATGACATGTCAACTCACCTTGAGAAGCTAAAAAAATGTTTTTTTAAATGTAGAGAGTTTAGTATCAGTTTGAACCCTAACAAGTGTGCATTCATGGTGTTTTTAGGAACCAACTTAAGATTCATAATACCCAAGGAAGGCAAGGTCATGGATCCTAAGAAGGTTGAAGCCTTAATAAACATGCTAGTACTTACTAACCCCCGTGAGATCCAAGTTTTTAATGGGATGGCTTAGTTTTATAGGTGTTTCATCAAAAATTTTGCTTTAATCATGTCACCTATCACTAAGCTATTCAAAAAGTCTAAAGTCTTTGAGTGGACTAAAGAATGTAAAAATGCTTGGGAGGAAATTAAAAACTGATATATATCACAAGCCCTTATTTTGATTAGTTCAAATTAGGAGCTTGAGTTTTATGTTCATTTATATGCATTTCAATCAGTAGTAGGAGCCATACTAACATAGAACCCAACTAGAAAGTTTGATCAACTGGTTATGTATGCCTCCAAATTGTTAAACTCAACTGAGCAAAATTATATTACTATTGAGAGGGAAGACCTAGCTATGGTTTATGCCTTACACAAATTCAGACATTATTTATTGGGAAATTGTTTTGTATTTTATGTTGATCACATGGCCCTAATATATCTAGTTAATAAACCACAAGTTTATGGCAAAATAATTAGGTGGTTACTATTATTTTTGGAGTATGACTTCAAAATTGTATATAAGCTTAGTAGATCCCATTTGATGGCAGATGCATTAAGTAGATTGCTTAATCAAGCATAATCAGTTGGTGTATTTGATTAGACCATTGATGCTACTTGTTCACCTTATAACCAAAATGGTTACATAATGTTTATGATTATTTGTTAGAGGGGATGATGCCAAAAAGATTTACAACTTCATAATGACAATATTTAACTAAAAAAGTTAATCCATTTGTGTTACAAAATGGGATATTTTATAGATTTGGACAAGATAATAGGATTCGTTGTGTTTTGCAACTTGAATAGGTGCCAACTACACTATAAGAGCTACATAATGGAATTGGTGGAGGACATTTATCTTCACAGTGAAATTTTTTTTTGATGTGGGTTATTGGTGGCCAACATGAACATAGGTGTTCATGAATTCTATTAAACATGTGATCTATGCCAACGAACAAATAACCTATTAGCACAAAATATGGCAAAATTAATTATTATTCTGCTTTAAAAACATTTATAAAAATGGGGATCAGATTTTATTGAACCTATTAAACTAATGAATCGTTACTTTGTCAACCAATACATTTTAGTTGCCACTGCTTATGCTACTAAGTGGGTGGAGGATAGAGCTTTGCGAACTAATATAACTATTGTTACTACAAAGTTTTTATATGACCATATTTTCACCCAGTTTGGTTGTCCGCTGACTATTGTAACAAATCAAAGTACCCATTTAATTAATGACGTTATTCATTGTTTAACTAATCATTTCATCCTGAAACATACTAGCTATATTATTTATTATCCACAAAGGAATGGATAAGTTTAATCTATTAACAAAAATTTTGGTACATTAATCACAAAATTGCTAAATGAGAATTGGAATGATAGGGATGAGCACCTATATATCCATAATTTTATTTTTTTACATAAGTGCTTTTAAGGTTGGAATTGGTGACATTCCATTTCAACTTGTCTATGGATTGTACCCATTACTACCTACAAAGTACTTGTTACCATCCAAGCCAGGGCATATCTATGATCCAAAACATATCAGAGTTATAATTAATTGCTTGTTAGAACTAGAAAAGTTATAGGAAAATTGGTTAGTAGCATAGGACATGATAGTTTCTAAGCAATGGAACTTGTCATTATGGTTTCAAAATTGGTACATTGAAACAAAATACCAGTTTAGGGATTTTTTTTATGGTTTCCAAGGGTTGTCAAAATAAAAACCCCTAAGTTTTAAAAACCATGGTTTGGACCATATAGGATCCAATATTGTTTACCCAACAATACAGTATAATTAATGATTATTGATAAATTTGATCCTAACCTGGTACTAATCAACATTAACAAGTTGAAACCTTATAGGTTTATAGAAGATCAAACATTTCAACCTATTTTGGCTAAGCCTAGTGATTTTTTAATAAAGGATTTTGTAGAGGTGAAGAATTTTGGACAACCTATCTAACCAGTAATACGATGAAGAAACCTATTTTGATAACTTGTCAAAGGAGGAATTGGTTGGGATTATTCATTTTGGTAACTTGTTTGTGAAAAAACCAATTCAATCTAATGTTAGAGGTTTGGCAGTAGACAATCTAACTGAAAGAAAACTAAATAGTGATTTGACTGAACCATAACTGGTTCAACAAGGTGATAATAACATGTTGACAAGGCAACTAGTTCAGAACCAATTACTTGTTATCCCTAATTCTGTGCAAAGTAATGATATATCAATAAACCTAATTACAAGTGTCGATTTTTTGGGGATAATATGCCCTAAAAGTTGTGTTGTTTCCAAGCGTTGCCACTTTCCATTTTTTTGTTATGGTACAAAGAACTGGCATGTCCTTTGGAATATATGTCTTTTCATTTTTTTCATATTGGATTTCCTTATTTTTTTGTTGCGTCAAAATGAGTCAATGAGTGCCTTAGACCAATTGGGAGAAATGGCAAGCAAGAGGGAGGCAGAATTGAGAAGAAAAAGAGAAAAGAAAGAAGCAGAGGAAAGAAAATTGTAGAAGGTTAAAAAGGAAGTTTTTAGAGCAACCAGAACAATATATATTGAACCACTTGCATTTAGACCGCCTCTTGCATTTCATGAAAGTTTAGAGAGTTCTAAAAAAGGTATAAACATAAAGCAATAAATTTTTGAAGCATTGAAGTGTGTTGCCACTGTGTAAGAAGGACTTGAAAAAACTTTGAAGGACCTTCGAAGGCACACTACACCACTTGCACCTGCATTTATTATTATCAGTGATTATGAGGAAGAATGTGTCGGAAACATAATTACAAAGGAAGTAGAAGGGGCTCAACAACCTATTGAAGTTGAATAACTAACATCATTTTCATCAAATTCGGTTAAAGGAGGGTTTTTTTTAATGTAAAGGCTAGTTTTCTTGACGTACCTATTGTAATACCTACCAAATCTTGTTCTAAATGCATGATGAGGCGCCAAGGGAAAGAACATGTTGAAGAAGGTAATTCATTTGCCAAGGTTACCTGGAAGCAGGCACTTGTTAAAACAAAAGAGATACAGAAGATGCTTCAGTGGATTTGGATGGGATCCAAAGAAAGACAATAGGCAAAATGAGCTAATTTGGGAGGTTTGTTTATTTTTCATTAAACAGTTCCATGATTGGACTTGTTGGAAGGACTTTTGCAAACTTTGGAGTCCACAAAGGATGGATGAATTTGAACAATTTTCAATGGTGAGAGAATTACCATTGATCAAACACTAATTGTGAAGCAATTTAGTGTCAATGTTGAGGGGGAAATGGATGCAACTAATGCACTAGTCAAAAAAGTTCAAATGGCCCTAAAAAATATCATTGGACCACATGCATTCATTAACAAATGAGCAGTGGAGTGTCATCTACATGAAGGAATAATATCATGCTAAGTTTACAACAATCCTACAAATCATCTATCAACGAAAAATGTTAACATGTTTTAGTAATCGCATTGCCATCACTTTGAACTTGGCAAATAAGGGGAAGACAATTAATTGGTGTTCCATTATGCTGACACAAATGTCCGTAGAATTGACTTGGTGGATTGAACACCAAAAATAGATAACAATAGGATTAATAACACTTGATAGGAAAGCATCATCTTGTTACTTTATACCTATTATAAAGGTATGTTTAAGTTACTAGTTTCATTTGTTAGAGGAGGATACACCCATTGATTCTCCAAAACCACAACCGATTCAGGGGAGAGAGGACAAGAAAACTACTATGGAATAATCTAGATAAACCTCTCCTGAATGTAGTGACCAAAGAGAAGCTTATAAATGAGCAACAATCAATACATTCAACCAATATATCACCACAACAAATGAAAGTATGAATTGAACCATCAACAGCCAGGGATTAGTTGAGTCTATAACCAACTAGTACACCATTGAAGAAAAAACCTCATACCTATCAATGAATTATGGTGATGGAGGGAGGCGACGATGACATGGAAGTTGATGTCACCACACAACAAGATGACGAGTCAATCAAAACAAAAAGTGACCAATTCATGGAGGAATGAAGTGAAACTAATTTTGAACATGTATTCAATCAGGGACCTTTACATGTTTAGGAAACTTCTCCTTCTACAAAACAAGTGAATAACCCATTGTTAGTAGGTACAAAACCAATATAGTTAGTTCAACCCAACCTTGTTGAATTAATTTAGGTTAAACATGTTTATATTTTCCTTGAAACATTAACAACTTATGCCCAACATGAAAGCCTAAAATAGGCTACCCTTTTCATTGAACAAGTAAACTTAATTGCTTAGATGTGGCCTTAGACAATAGACAATTTAGTTGATTTGAAATCCAAATATAATAATGCTAATAACTTGTTAAAGGATATAAACAACCAGTTACAAGCTTGTTGTCTAAAACTAGTTAGTCATAAACAAGCTTTGTAGAATAGAGATAATGACTTAGTTGTTATAAAAGCCCAACTTCTCAAGCAATAGGCATAGAATAAGCAATTGGTTGTTAAAGGTGTTGAAGCTAAAAAAAAATCAAAAAAGCTAAAACCCTATAGTTTGAGCACAATGAGCTAACCCAAGCCCATTTCAAAACACATAATCACTTTAAAACATTGCAAACTAATTTTGATTAGTTAATAAAGGATTATGGTAAGATGGAGGCCATTAGTGTATAGCAAGAAAAAACCATGTTGGAGCTAGAAAGTACATGTTTGCAACAAAAGAATTAGTTGACGGAAGTCAACATTGAAATGGAAAATTGTACCCATGAACTTTGGGTACATATTCAAGAACTGAAGGGCGAATTGGAAACACTTCACAAATCACCTAGTAAAGCTTCTTAACCTACTTACATGGATAATCAATTTAAGGAATTTGAAGAACTACTTTTGGACAATGCCTTGCTTAAAGTGCAAAACCAAACACTTGTTTAGAAGAACATGAAGTGGAAAGAATGGTGGCAAACTATGCAGGAGATCACTTAAGAACATATTCAAGAAAGTTTGGACATTGTTCATCCAAATGAAAAGGCCTACTTGAATGAATTGGTTGCATAACAATTGCATTTTGAAGGTTACAAGAATGATTGGCTTACTAGCAAACTTGTTGAGGTGCATGTTAATGTTCTTCAAAGGGGTTCACCTAGGGTGATAGCTAATTGCACCTTAGCTAGTTGTTGTAGCTACAAGTTTTCGAAATGAACCTATTGTTACCACCACTGAAAAACTTAAACCCATCAAAGGGGGAGCAGAACTAGCCATTGTTTCTTATACCTTACCTTTACCCAAAGAACTTGTGGAAGTACCTATTGTTGTTTTTAGCACTCAAGTAAAAACCTTGGAAAAACCTATCACTTTAAAACCTATACAATTAATTTTACCAAAGATTGGAGTAGGCACATAGATTATTTTGATTGATAACATTACGCATGCTTTTGAAGTTTTTAGAACTCTAAATATAGTACTGAAGGATACACCTATTATGGAAAGACCAAACTCTCAACTATTTCATTTGGTTGAACTTGTTGATACCATAAGTGAACAACATGTTGATGACTTAGTTGCATGTGTTCAACATGTGGTTCTAGGTGATTGATTTCAAGGACGAAATCTAGATTTCAAGGGGGGGGTGGGGTGGGGTAATGTTAACCTAAATTTTTCAATGTATATAGTAATCAGTTTAACCAACTAGTAAGCAATAAGGCATTATGATTTAAGGATATTTTTGTTTTATGGCTAACATGTTTAAAAGATAATCACTTTGTTACAAGAATTGGTAACTAGACTAGTGTAGTAATTGGTTGATTAACGGAACAAGTGGATTTGAACTTGTGACTAGTAACTTGTTA
>Ga0116228_10004234_pt1 | contig 12704 bp, 10 predicted proteins | sample S1TSphfallax_2_FD_89694 | JGI IMG/M metagenome (GOLD analysis project Ga0116228, IMG submission 89694) | Host-associated microbial communities from peat moss isolated from Minnesota, USA - S1T2_Fc - Sphagnum fallax MG | ecosystem: Host-associated > Plants > Peat moss > Unclassified | place... | reverse complement strand
TGGCCGCGGCGCCCGCCGCCCTGGCGTGGCAGATTTTCTGGCAGGGAGCCACGATTTGGCAGTGAAAACGGTCACGATCCTCGGCAGCACCGGCAGCATCGGGGTGAGTACCGTGGACCTGCTGGCCGCCGCGCCGGAGCGGTTTCGCGTGGTGGCCCTGGTGGGCAACAGCAATGCCGCGCGGCTGGCGGCGCAGGCGCGGCTGCTGAACGCCGAATGGGCGGTGTGCGCCGACGCGGCACAGCACGCTGACCTCAAGGCGGCGCTGACCGGAACGTCGACGCGGGTAGAATGTGGGCCGGATGCGGTGCTCGCCGCGGCGCGGCTAGGGGCCGACTATACAATGGCGGCGATTACCGGAGTTGCCGGGCTGGCCTCCACCTTGGCGGCGGCGGAGGGTGGGCGGACGGTGGCGCTGGCCAACAAGGAGGCGCTGGTGTCAGCCGGCGACGTGATGCTGCGCGCCGTGGCGGACGCGGGGGCGACGCTGCTGCCGGTCGATTCCGAGCATAATGCGATCTTCCAGGCCAAGGCAGGCAATCCGGAACTTAGCGTGGAGAAAATCACGCTGACCGCCAGCGGCGGCCCGTTCCGGTTGGCGACGCATGAGGAAATGGAATGCGCGGCGCCGGAGGCGGCGTTGCGCCACCCGGTGTGGAGCATGGGCGCCAAGATAACGATTGATTCAGCCACTCTGTTCAATAAGGGGCTCGAGGTGATCGAGGCGGCCCGGCTGTTCGGGCTCACGTCGGCGCGGATCGACGTTCTGGTGCATCCGCAATCGATCGTGCACGGCATGGTACATTTTTCCGATGGCAGTATTCTGGCCCAGCTTGGGGCACCTGACATGCGCATTCCCATTGCGCACACGCTGGGTTGGCCGGAGCGGCTCGTGACGCACGCGCCGCGGCTGGACCTGGCGCAGGCGCGCACGCTGGAGTTCCTGCCGCCGGACGAAGCCAAATTCCCCGCCCTGCGGCTGGCGCGGCAGGCCTTGCAAGACGGCGCAGGGGCCCCAACGATATTGAATGCCGCCAACGAGGTGGCGGTGGCATCCTTCCTCCGGCGGCGGATAGGTTTCCTCGACATTGCCTCGATGGTGGCGGCGGTGCTCGACCGGATGGGACGGCGCCCGGCCGAGACGCTGACGCAGGTGCTGGCGCTGGATGCCGAGGCGCGGCGCTGCGCCGAAGCGATGGAAGTCGCCCGTGCGGCGTGAATGCAAGATGGACGGGGCGTTGTGAGTACGAAAGTGTGATGTCGTCATCGCGATTTTGGTTGATTTAGCACAAGAAAGTGTCAGTGAGTGCGCCGGGACACATGGCCGCGCGGCCTGGGTCTTTCTATTCAGGGGTAAGTGGTTCAGGCGAGCGGAAGGGTTTTAGAGCGGAATGGACCACCTGATTCACATCGCCCACACGTTGGCCAGTTTTGCCCTGGTGCTTGGCGTTCTGGTTTCCGTGCACGAGTTCGGCCACTACCTGGCCGCGCGGTGGTGCGGCGTGCATGTCGAGGTGTTTTCGCTCGGCTTCGGGCCGGCGCTGAAAAGCTGGGTGGACCGGCACGGCACGGAATGGCGCCTGTCGATTCTGCCGCTGGGTGGTTACGTACGCATGCACGGCATGACCCCGGATGCCGCGGCTGACGCGGAAGCTGCGGGCACGCCGTATCGTGCCGCGGACGCGTATATCGAAAAGCCGGTGGCGAGTCGCGCGTTCGTGGCGGCAGCGGGACCGCTCGCCAATTTCCTGCTCGCGGTTGTGCTATTCGCCGTGCTGCTGGCAGCGCAGGGGCGGCCGATGGCGTTGCCGGTGGTGGGTCAGGTGTTTCCCAACACGGCCGCCGCGGCGGCGGGTTTGCGGCCGGGCGATGAAATTCGCAGCGTCGGCGGCGTGCCGGTGGTGAGTTTCGAGCAGTTGCGCGGGATTGTGCAGGTGAGCGCCGGGCGGGACCTGGCTTTGGCGGTGCATCGCGGCGCGCAGGATCTCGCCGTCCGCGTGCACATACTGGGCGGAGGCGCCGGCGGTTCGGGCCTGCTGGGCGTGACCAGCGGCAAATCGATATCCGAGCCGGTGGGTCTGGGAGCCGCATTGGTCGGCGGATTTACCGAGACGTATAGCACACTGGCACAGCTCGTTGGCGGCCTGGTGGCGATCGTGACCAGCGGTGAAGGGGTGCGCGACCTCGGCGGCCCGATCATGATTGCGCATTTGTCAGGGCAGGTGGCGGACTTGGGATTTGCCAGCCTGGTGAAGTTCATCGCCCTGCTGTCGGTGAATTTGGGTCTGGTGAACCTGCTGCCGATCCCGGTGCTGGATGGCGGGCACCTGATGTTCTACGCGGCGGAAGCGCTGCGCGGCAAACCGGTGCCGGCGCGTACACAGGAATATGGCTACCGGGTGGGCATCGCCATCATCGTGTGCGTGTTCCTGATGATTTCGATCAACGATCTAAAGCGCGAGGGTGCGTTCCTTTGGGTGCAGCATCTGATCGGGTAGAAGACGGGCCTTTTGCAGCGTGTTCCGCGAAAGGCGGCAGCCTCGGAATGACAAGCTCTTCTGGCGTTTCTTTCACGTGGCCCGCCATGGACAGTCCCCTCAATCTCTAGTAGCCCGCCCTCCTCGCGGCGTTGCCGCCTAAGACGGGGGCGCTGCCTGAAAGGGACGCGGCCTGGGAGGGGGACTGTCAGTTGCTTCGTCATCGTGCCGCGCTGCTCGCCACCGTCTGCCTGTTGTCGCTGTCCCAACCTCGGGGCGCCGTGGCGCAGACGCCGGCACCGCCGCCGCCTGATCTGAGCCCCCCCGCCAGCGTGCAGACGCCGGATCAGGGCGCGCCGCCGGCTCCAACACCAAACCCTGGAACGCCTGAGCCTCCGCCGGCGCCGGCGCCTGTAGCCCACCCGCGGCCGCATCGCCGCGCCAAGCCGGTCACCGCGCGGCCGGCGCCGCCAGCGCCGCAGGGCGACACCATCCAAGCGATCAAGGTGGTGGGCAACCAGCGCATCGAGGATGGCACGATCCTTTCCTACATGCTGGTGCAGCCGGGCGACCCGTTTGCCGGCGATCGCGTCGACAAGAGCCTGCGCACGCTCTACGCGACCGGGTTATTTGCCGATGTGAGCATCAGGCGGCAGGGCGACACGCTGGTTGTCACGGTGACGGAAAATCCGCTGGTCAACCGGATCACGTTCGAAGGCAACCACAACGTCAAGGAAGACGACCTGCGCAAGGAGCTTGAGCTCAAGCCGCGGGCGGTGTTCTCGGTGCGCCAGGCCCAGGCCGACCGCCAGCATTTGCTGAACGTGTATGCGGGCAAGGGCCGTTTCGCCGCGACCGTGGAGCCGGAACTGGTTCGCCTGCCGCAGAACCGCGTGAACGTGGTGTTCAAGATCGTCGAGGGTCCGAAGACCCTCATCAGCCGCATCCTGTTCGTTGGCAACCATGCATTTTCCGAAAAGCGCCTGCGCGAGGTGGTGGACAGCCGGGAAGAACGCTGGTGGCGGTTCCTGTCGAGCAGCGATGAATTCAACCCGAGCCGGGTGGATTTCGATCGTGAATTGCTGCGCCGCTTTTATCTCGCGCACGGCTACGCCGACGTGGACGTGACCAACGCGACCTCCGAACTGGCGCCCGACCGCAAGGAGTTTTTCGTAACGTTCCAGTTGAACGAGGGCGCGCGCTATACGATCGGCAAGGTGGACATCAAGAGCACGGTGCCGCATCTGGACGCCGAGCGGTATCGGGGGCTGCTCGATTTGAGCAGCGGCCGCTACTATAACGGCGACAAGGTGGAGAAGATCGCCAGCCGGCTCGAGGATCGGATCCGCAAGGACAATTTCGTGTTCGTGCGCGTCGATCCGAAAATCCGCCGCAACCCGAAGGAACACACGGTCGACCTGGTGTTCGACATCGAACCCGGTCCACGTGTGTATGTCGAGCGCATCGACATTTCCGGCAATTCGGTGACGCGCGACAAGGTGATCCGCCGCGAATTCCGCTATGCCGAAGGTGATCCGCTCGACCCCACGCTGACGCGCATTTCGAAAGTACGCCTGCAGGACCTGGGTTATTTCAGCGACGTGAAGGTGACGCCGCAGCCCGGGTCGGCCTCCGACCGGGTGATCGTGGACACTGAACTTGCGGAGAAGGCGACCGGCGAATTGTCGCTCGGCGGCGGCTATTCCACCACCAGCGGCATTCTTGGCCAGGCCGGCCTGCGCCAGCACAATTTGATCGGCACCGGCATCGATGCCGGCATCAACGGCACCATTGGCCAATATGAGAGCCAGGTGGACCTTTCCGTGACCGATCCATACTTCCTGGATCGCAACCTGGTGGCCGGCGGCGACATATTCTATCTGAACAACAATAATCCGTACATCACCGACTATACCGAGGAGCGCATCGGCCTGACCGCGCGGATGGGCTTTGCCTACAACGACCATGTCAGCCAGGCGTTGACATATACGCTCACCGATCGCGACGTCAGCCTCATCCAGTATTCCGGCATCTCGTCGGCGGAAAACTACGCCAGCGTCTATGTGCAGGACGAAGAGGGCTGGTCCCTGCTGTCGGAAATCGGCCAGACCATGACGTTCGACTGGCGCGACAGCCGCGCCGCCCCCACCAGCGGGTTCATATTACGCGCGGGCACCGATTACGCGGGCCTCGGCGGCAGCGAGAGTTTCGTGCGCGCCAAGCTGGACGGCACCTATTTCATTCCGCTGGAGTATTTCACCGACAACCCGGCGTGGAACATCGCATTGTCGGCGGGCGGCGGGCGTCTGATTTCGATCAGCGGGCAGCAGCGCATCGTCGATCGGTTCTTCCTCGGCGGCGACAATCTGCGCGGCTTCCTCGACCAGGGCGTGGGGCCGCATTCGGTCGCCTACTCGACCTGCGTGCAGACGATCGGCGGCAACATTCATAATTGCCTCGCGGCGGACGGGCTGATCTATCACGGCAGCGACAGCCTCGGCGGCGACACGATCCTGACCGGCAGCGCGGAACTGCATTTCCCGTTGCCGGTGAGCCAGGATTTCGGCCTGTCGGGCCGCACGTTCGTGGATACCGGCGAATTGTATGGCGTGAAGTCGCCGGCAAACGCGGAATTCAGCTGCTTGCCGACGTCGCAGCACATCGACGGACGGGCGGTGGACCGCTACGGCAACACCATCACCTCATGTGATTACAACGATGACTCGCTACGCATGTCGGCCGGTTTCGGCATATCGTGGAAATCCCCCTTCGGGCTGATCAACATCGATATCGGCTACCCGATCCTGAAGAAGCCGTATGATCAGCTTGAAATATTCCGCTTTGGTTTTGGTACGAGGTTCCAGTGATTCCACCTGCCCTTCGCAAGTTTTTGCCGCCTGCCTCCCACCCCGTGCGGCGTGCCGCAACGCTTCCCTTGGCGCTGCTGCTCGTGTCCTCGCCGCTCGGCGTGCCGGGCGCGCAGGCGCAGCAGCAGCCGGGATGGTTCGTGCCGCAGCCCGCGGCGCCGGCGCCCACGGCGCCCACCACGTCGTCGCGTCACCGCAAGGGCCAGCCCGCGGCGGCGGCGCCGGCATCGGCGCCGGCGCCGATGCCGGAGGACATCGGGCCGCCGCCCGAGGATCAGGGCAGCGGTGAGCTGACGGACGCGGAGTTGCAGCAGAAGGCGGCCAGTCTGCCGCAACCGCCGGCGCCGCCGCTGCCGGATATCGTCTCGACGTTCTATAGCGAGACGGCCACCGGCGACGCGGTGAGAGTGACGGCGACCGGGATCAACGCGGCCCTGCCGGCGCCGCTGACCGCCGAAACCACCTATTATCTGATCCGCGGGGCGCAGAACGCCGAGCAACTGGCCGCCAGCGCCGCGGACGCCGCCGCCGGCACCGCAATCACGTTGGAGAATGTGGGCGCGGGCACGCTGCGGCTGACCGCCCCGCTCGCCCACACCGGGCAGAAGAACGTCACCAACGATTTCACGGTGGGATTGCCGAACCAGATCAAGCTGCTGCCGGGTGGCGCCGCGCCGCCCCCACCGCTGGTGGGTGTGCTGGGCGTGCCTGATGTGATGCGCGCCAGCAGCGCGGCGCAGGCCGTGGACAAGGTGATCGGCGAACGCAAGGAACGGCTGCAGGCGTCGGTGGCGCGCGCACAGGCGTCCTGGCGCGAGCAGGAGCGTCAGCTTGAGGCCGATGCGCCGCACCTGACCCGCGAGCAGGGAATGGCGCGCGAGCGGGCGCTGCAGGATCGGGTGCGGACCGAGCGCCGCGCCTTGCAGGAGCAGAACCGCATCATTCAGGAAGCCGGGCAGGTCGCGCTGGGGCAGATCGAGCGGACCTTGATCGGCATCATCCGGCAAGTGTCCGAATCTCGCGGCATGAACCTGGTGCTGCACCGGAGCCAGGTGGCGCTGAACGTGCAGGAGTACGACATTACCGAAGCGGTGACCGAGCAGCTCAACCGCGCGCTGCCGACGGTGCAGATCCCGCCCGACAATGTCGATCCGGCGACCTTGCCGAAGGATTGGGGCAGCAATTCGGCGCTCGCGGCACATTAAGGGAGTTTTCAGTTGCCAGTTTCCAGTTTTCAGAAGCACCGGCCGTTTGATGGAGCCGCGTCTGGAAACTGGAATCTGAAAACTGGAAACTGACTCATGTCCCGGCTTGGAGACCCTCGTTTCTTTCGGCGCGCCGGGCCTTTCTCGCTGGCGGCGGTGGCGGAGGTGGCGGGTGCGGAGGCGCCGGCGGGGGCGGCGGGGTTGATGCTGACGGGGGTGGCGCCGCTGCAAAGCGCGGGGCCGGACGAGGTCAGTTTCCTGCACAACAAGAAATATCTGCCTGATTTGGAGCGGACCTCGGCGGGTGCGGTGGTGCTGAGCGCGCAATTCGCCGCCCGGCTGCCGCCGGGGATCGCGGCCCTCATCACGCCGGACCCGCACGTGGCCTGGGCGCGGGTCGGGGGGCTGTTCCACCCGGATGAGGTCATCAGCCCGCGCGTGCATCCCACCGCCGTGGTGGATCCGGATGCGATCATTGACCCTTCGGCCGACATTGGGCCGCTGGCGGTGGTGGGCGCCGGCGCCGAGGTGGGACCGGGGTGCCGCATTGGCGCGGGCGCGGTGATCGGGCCGGGTGTGGTGCTGGGACGGGATTGCCGGATCGGGCCGCTGGCGAGCCTGACCCATGCGCTGCTGGGCGAACGGGTTTACGTGTATCCTGGCGCTCGGATCGGGCAGGAGGGGTTCGGGTTCGCGATCACGCCGACGGGCTTCATCAGCGTGCCGCAATTGGGGCGGGTGATTCTGCAGGACGATGTGGAAATCGGCGCCAATGTGACGGTGGATCGAGGCGCGGCGCACGATACCATCATCGGCGCCGGGACACGGGTGGATAATCTGGTGCAGATTGGCCACAACGTGCATCTTGGCCGGTCGTGCGTCGTTGTGGCGCAGGCGGGCATTTGCGGCAGCACGGTGCTCGAGGATTTTGTCCAGGTCGGCGCCCAGGCTGGGCTGACCGGACACTTGAGGATTGGCACCGGGGCGCGTATCGGCGCCCAGTGTGGTGTCATGTCGGATGTCGCGCCGGGCTCCGACGTGGTAGGCAGTCCGGCAATGCCGGTGCGCGAGTTCTTTCGCAACGTCGCCGTGCTGCGGCGGCTGGCCCGCAAAGGGCCGTTGGGAGTTGATGGTAGGCGCGGCGATGGACGGAACGACAACTGACAGCATCGCGCCGACGGATGGCGATACCCGCGAGTCCGGCCGGATCGACGTGCTGGACATTGCGCGCATCATGCACGCTATTCCGCACCGCTATCCGTTTCTGCTGATCGACCGCATGGTTGACGTGGTGCGCAACGAATCCGCGATCGGCGTGAAGAACGTATCGATCAACGAGCATTTCTTCGCCGGCCATTTTCCCAACCACCCGGTGATGCCGGGTGTACTGATCATCGAGGCAATGGCGCAGACGTCGGCGGTGCTGGTGGTGGAGACGCTGGGTCCGGCGGCGGCCGGCAAGCTGGTGTATTTCATGACGATCGAGAACGCCAAGTTCCGGCGCCCGGTATTGCCGGGCGATCAGTTGCGCATCCATGTCGTGAAGGATCGCCAACGCGGGAATGTGTGGAAGTTTTCCGCCATCGCGCGCGTAGAGGGTGTGGCCGTCGCAGAGGCGAGCTATGCCGCCATGATATTGGATCGTGCCGAGCCGCCGAGTGGGGCGGGGACGTAGAAAGTAAGGAAGTATTTCTTTTTTGAAAAAAAGAAACAAAAAACTTTTACCTCTCAAAGATAGAAGTTTTTTGGTTCTTTTTTTCAAAAAAGAATTACTTCTTCCTTCTGCGCGACTCGCCGCTTGCGCCTATTGAAAGCCTGACCATGGATCACGCGGTAACGCTTCTCGCCGGCAGCTTCGTTCACCCCAGCGCGATTATCGCGCCGGGCGCCTCGATTGCCGATGATGTGGTGATCGGCCCATGGTGCAGCGTGGGTCCGGACGTGGTTCTCGAAGCGGGCGTGCGGCTATTCAGCCATGTGGTGGTGGACGGCCATACGGTCATCGGCGAAGGCGCGGTGATCTACCCGTTCTGCACGGTGGGGCTCGCGCCGCAGGACCTGAAATACAAAGGCGAGCCAACCCGAACGGTGATCGGGCCGCGGACCCAAATCCGCGAACACTGCACGATCCACCGCGGCACCGTCACTGGCAGCGGCGTCACGCGCGTCGGCGCCGATTGCCTGCTGATGGCGGTGGTGCACGTGGCGCACGATTGCACGGTCGGGAATGGCGTGATTATCGCCAACAACGTGGTGATGGGCGGCCACGTGACGATCGGCGACAACGCGGTGATCGGCGGCGCCTCGGCATTGCACCAATTCGTGCGGATCGGGCGCGGCGCCATGGTGGGCGGCGCATCCGGCGTGGAAGCGGACGTGGTGCCGTTCGCTACCGTCGTGGGCAACCGCGCTTATCTGTCGGGGCTGAACCTGGTCGGACTGAAGCGGCGCGGCGTGGATCGCGCGGGGCTGCATATGTTGCGCGCGGCGTTTCGCACGCTGTTTGTCGGCGCCGGCGCCGAGGTGTTTTCCGACCGGCTGGCACGGGTACGTGCAACCGCCGCTGAGCCTTACGTCATCGAAATGCTCCAGTTCATCGATGCGCCGAGCAAACGCGGTTTGATCCGCCACACTGCCCGGCGGGTGAATGATGAGGCAGAGTAAAGAAGGTTATACCAATCCGTGTTGAGACTGGCATATCGCCACCTGGCACATCGCCAACTGGCACATCGCCAATTTGCCCGTTACGGGCTGAACGCGTACACTGTCCCGGCGCCTTTGGCGCCGCCGCCGATCGTCGTGCCGTAGAGCGCGCCGCCCTTCAGCACAAGATTGCTGATGGAATATAAGCCGTCCTTGCCGCCGGTAAAGTTATAAAGCACGTTGTAGGTCCAAACTCCGCCCGACAGGGTGAGCTCGTAGATCGAACCCGCGCTGTTGGCGCCGTCGCAATGCGTGGTCGCGTAGATTACGCCGTTCGGCTGCAACAGCACATCACGAAACGTTCCCGAGACACCCCAGCCCGGCACGCTGGCGAGAACGGTGAACGTGAAGCCGCCATTTGACGGCGAAAGCTCGAATATCGTGCCTCCGCCATTGCTGCCGCCGGCGGTCGCGGCGCCATAGAAATTGCCGGACGCGTCAGCGACGAGGCCCGCGTAGGGCGTAGAACCGTCATCGGCGTTCTGGAAGGTATGAAGAATGTTCTCTGCCCAGTTCGCGTTCGCCTGCAATTGGAAGACAATACCGTACTTGCCCGTGCCGCCCGCGCTGGTCGTTCCGTAAAGGTTGCCGGCGGAGTCGAAAACCACGCGGCCCACGGGGGATGCGCCATCGGTGCCCGCGCCGAAACTGTAAAGCACCTTTTCGGTCCAGGCTCCGGTCTTGGCCTTGAACCCCGATGGGGGCGCAATCAGCTCGAAGACCGTCCCCTTACCTGATGCACCGCCCGCGCTGGTCGTGCCGTAGAGGTTCCCTGTGCCGTCCATCACCAGGCCCGCCTGGGGGTATGAGCCGTCGCCGGTGCCGCCGGCGAAGCTATACAACACGGTTTCCGTCTTTCCCCGCACGCTATAGACCGTGCCGGCTCCGGATGCGCCGCCGGCAGTCGTTGTCCCGAACAACGTGCCGCTTGCATTCTCGATCACGCTGCCGTTGGGCGTGGCACCGTCCGAGCCGCCCTGAAAACTATGCAGCACCTTCTGGGTGCCCTGCCCCGCCATTTTGAATACGGTCCCAAGTCCAGCGGCGCCGCCAGCGCTTGTGGTCCCAAACAGGGTGCCTTTCGCATCCATCATCAGGCCGTCCACCGGGCTGCCGCCGTCGCCTCCGCCGGTAAAATTGTGCACGACCTTCAGCGTCCCCGCCCATGATGCAAGCGGCATCGCCGCGAGCGCCGCGCCCGCCAAGGCCGGCACGAGCGTGGCTATCGAGAGGTGTTTCCTGGCTTCAGTGGACATCGTTCCGCTCTCCAACAATTTCAGCCTGCGTTCCTCGAAGCAAACCAAGTCAGCGAAACACTCCGATCGTATGAGGTCCCAGTGATTGGCTCCATCGATCCAGAGCGTGATCGTTTCAAGATGGGTCGGCCTCAGCCGCGACCCTCCGCCAAAGCTCATCCGGCCGTGAACGGCCGGGTAGGGCGAGGGCCGGTATTGACCTGAAGCCATCACGCTTTCGTGAACGAACGATAGCCCGACTTCTTCACCACGCAAAGGGCAATAATGTCTCCCGGCGCATCTTTTTGTGCGTCGTCGTCGATTGCCGCGACAGCAGTGAGCAAATCCGCGCCTCGCGCGGATAGCCCGCATACGCGGCGACCTGGGTGGCGCACACACACGACGAACCGCGAGGGCGCCCTTTCCAACGGGCTCCCCCCAGACCCCTTCTATTGGTCGGGAAAGAGGGGTCTGGGGGCTCGGACCGGCCGCGCGGAGCAAGTAAACGCGCGGCGGATTTTGGCGGCCTCAGTGGCGGCGGGCCGGGTGGGGTTCGTCCTCGGTTTCGCTTGCGACAACAGCAAGTGCCTGCTCAATGGCGAACAGCGTGTGCGGCAAGTTCAGTGTCGCGGCTTCCTCGGCGAGTTGACGCAGACAGTGAAAAATACCCACCGCGCTTGCCGGAGGCGGCTCCTTCTGCAGGATCATCTTCGAGGCTCCAGTGAGTGTTTCTACGGTACGCACCCTCATGCAGATGTACTGTCACGGTTCCGTGAGGGCAAGTCCAAAAATGTGCCAAACCGAGAATTTGCCGCTGATACGGCGGTCGTTCGAAACGCGCTCGGAGGCTGCCACACGCGCCGCGTGCAGACGGTGAGCGGACCACTCGGCATATTGGCGGGCGGCGGGCCGTTTCCCGGTCAGGTGGCGGCCGCCGCGGTCGCCGCCGGGCGTACGGTGTTCATCGTCGGCTTCCAGGATTTTGCCGACCCGGCGGTGATCGGCGCCTATCCGCACGCCATGGCGCGACTCGGGGCAGCCGGACGGATCGTCGGATTGCTGCGGGCGCAGGGATGCCGCGAGCTTGTGCTGGTGGGGCCGGTGAAGCGGCCGAGCCCCTTGGATCTGCGGCCGGACGCGGAGGGGGTGAAGATTCTAGCCCGCATCGGCCGTGCCGCGTTTTCCGGCGACGATGGGTTTCTGGCCGCCATCGTGCGCGTGCTGGGCGAGGAGGGATTTGCCGTTCTGGGGGCGCATGAAATTCTCACGACAGCGCTGGCGCCGCGCGGGACGCTCGGGCAGGTGGCGCCCGACGCGTTGGCCTGGACGGATATCAGTCGCGGCGTCGAAGTGGTGCGGGCTCTTGGCCGCGTGGATGTCGGCCAGGGATGCGTGGTGCAGCAGGGTCACGTGCTGGCGGTGGAAGCAGCCGAGAACACCGACCGGATGCTGGCGCGCGTGGGCGAGTTGGCGTTGCCGGGGCCGGGCGGCGTGCTGGTCAAGCTGGTGAAACCGGGGCAGGAGCGGCGCGCGGACATGCCGACGGTGGGTCCGCGCACCTTGCAGGGCGCCGCGGCGGCGGGGTTGCGCGGCATTGTGTTCGAAGCCGGCGGGACATTGTTCACCGATCGCGACGCGTGCATCGCAGAGGCGGACCGGTTGGGGCTTTTTCTGGTCGGCGTTGATCCCGACATGGTGGCCGGTGAAGGAGACAAACAGAATGAGTAGTTTTCTGCATACGATGCTGCGGGTGCGAGACCTCGACAAGAGCATTTCGTTCTACAGCAACCTGCTCGGCATGAAGGAACTGCGGCGGCGCGATGTGCCGGAAGGACGCTACACGCTGGTGTTCCTGGGCTACGCGAGCAACGCGGAAGGTCAGGCGGAAATCGAGCTGACGCATAACTGGGACCATGACGGTCCGTACGAACTGGGCGATGCGTTCGGCCATCTGGCGGTCGGCGTGCCCGACGTGGCGGCGGCGTGCGACCATGTGCGCGGCGGCGGCCGGGTGACGCGGGAGGCGGGGCCGGTGAAATTCGGCACCACGGTGATCGCGTTCGTGGAGGACCCTGACGGCTACAAGGTGGAACTGATCGAACGCGCGTGAGCTGGCTCTCGGATATCACCGATGGCGTGCAACGGCTTGTCGTCGGCGGCGTCCAGACGCTCAGTCCCTGGAACCTGTTTTCCAACACGGTGCGGATCGGCGTTACC
>Ga0116228_10004232_pt1 | contig 12705 bp, 8 predicted proteins | sample S1TSphfallax_2_FD_89694 | JGI IMG/M metagenome (GOLD analysis project Ga0116228, IMG submission 89694) | Host-associated microbial communities from peat moss isolated from Minnesota, USA - S1T2_Fc - Sphagnum fallax MG | ecosystem: Host-associated > Plants > Peat moss > Unclassified | place: USA... | reverse complement strand
TTAATTATTAATTACTATTAGTAACAATTAAAATATTTAATAAGTTCATATTACAATAAATCAATAATTAGTTCATTTCTATTGATATTAAATTATTTTATTCTGTTATTAATTAAATAATAAACGATTAATAACTTAAATAAATATTATATATTAACGAAATAACTAATTAATATTTAAGTATTTACTATTTATTTATTATTTATATTAATTAATTATTAATTATCTAGCCAACGATTTATTAGTATTTAATTAAGTAACTAACTAGTAATAACACAATATATTTAAACTATTGGATAATAGTAATTTTTAATAATTAATAATTCTAGTAATAAATTAATCTAAATTAATATATATTTTTATATCAATAATAAGTTCTAATATTATTAATTTACTATAATTATTACTTTGAATTAATAATAGGTAATTCTACCTACCTAACTATTTAACCATGTACTTATCAACTTGCTTAGCACACATAACCACAATATATGCAAAATGTATATTTAATATGCCCTAAATATAATATAATTATATTTCTGAATATATAAATATACCCCTAATATATTTATAAACACCTTAATATATATCAAAGTTATATGTACATCACATAGAAACAACCTAGTTATGATTATTTTTGGAACTAATTGGCCATAGAAGCCCTTCTTGAATGAAAAGCCAAAAACTTTAATCATTGTAAAAGAATGTAAAACTTAATAGTCGCAAGAAAAATAATAGATTGAAATAGATGGTGATTAGTTGTAAAATGACAAAACATAGTTATAAATGACATTTAATTGCATATAGAATTGCAAATTGAATGGTTGCATAATACAAAATTTCTTCTCGTGGGAGTTTAGGTTTCAAGTTTTCTATACAAATTAAAATCTTCATGCACAAGTCATAAAATGGTTCCACCTCCCCTTTGTTTAAACCATTTTTAAATTTTAAAAAAACATTTATTTCCTTTCAATATACCATATTCCTAAGAAAAAAAAAACCTCCTAATCCCCTTCCCATTTTCAAAACTCCACATGGATAGAACCATCATTGTCATAATCAAATGTGGGGGTGGGTGTAAAGTCTTGACAAAAAAACATGTTAGGTATTTGAACAAGTATATATATATAAATTGGAGGTGAGTTTGGTGAAGACCCATGACCTGAACCATGCCCAATTATTTTCAAATTCACAAAACTTCCCCCACTTCTACATTCAACAAATAATTTTTTAATAATATAATTGACCCACAAATAAATGCATAGATAGGTATTTGTGTAATAACTATGTCACTTTCATAATCATGCTTGACATCTAATAAAATACATGGTCTGTTTCTTTTTAAACAACCAGTTTCATCACAATCAATACCTAATTAACAAAAAAGAAAATATTGTGAATTTTTTTGCCAATGTGCCGCATGGAAAATCGCTTCCATCACCTCACAATTTTTATTAAGAAAACCCCAAAGAAATCGGGTTCAATCAAAGAACCCTCGAATGTTCAAAAAATACTCGCATTGGTATTTGTTAAAAAATTCAAAAAACCTTAAATTACAAGTCATAAATGTACAAGGGGTTTTGCTAAATAACGATTTCATATACCCGATTGTAATCATCTCCAAACCTTCAACCATATCCCATATCCACCCTATTAAGTTTTTTTAAACCAAAATCTAGACAATTTTTTAAAATAAAAAATTGAAAATAATTGGGCTTGAATGATTTTATGAATTTTATTTTTTGTGGAAATTGAACTTGATTATTATTTTTTAAATACATGCCCCACATTGGTCATAACTTTAATTTTGGGCTTGCAACCAATGATAAGGCAAAAGAGAAAGAACAAACTATGAAATTAACCCAAGATTCAAACACATTCCCACAAGCGTGGCATATTAAATCCCAACACTCCCAAGTGGCTTTTCCCACTCTGGGAGTTCAAGTCTTGTGGAATCCTGAATTTTTGGCACAAAAATTCAAGTAGTAAAAGTAGTTTTTAGTTTAGATTGGGTTTTCAATATACCATTGAAAATTTCTTCAAGCATAAATATTAAAAATAAGATCATATTCTCTATTTGGAGTTGTGAGTTAAAATTTATGGCCCAAAAAAAGGCCAAAGGTCAAATTGGTAACTCGATTCTTGACCATTAAAACCCAAAAAATAAAAACAAAATGAATTTTGAATTGAATATGTAATATGCCATTGAAAAGGGCTTTTCAAAAGCTATAAAGTTTCTTGTGAAAACTTTTCAATTGAAACTTGTATGCAAAAATTATGAACTTGCAAATTATGATAATTATAACTTAAGCAAAGTTGAAATTTTTCACTTTGGAATGGCCTTATCATTAGTCATAAAGTAAACTATAAGAGAGGAGGTGGTGATTATTTTCCAAGACTAAGCTATGGTGAATTGTGTGAAAATTGTTGTCAATAATTCACCCATGCACCACTTTAGGTCCAACTTACATTAATTGCCTTCTTTTTTTGGTTTGTGCAAACTTTGATCACACTTTCATTTCCTACTTGTGAGTTTGCCATAAGTCCATCCCATAACTTTTGACCCCATTTCTTTTCTTTCTTAGGAGTTGAAGAACACACCATGGGTTTACATTGGATTATAAACTTGGAAATTAACAAGTTTTTTTTACCCCCAATACCACTTGAAATATTTAAAGGTATGTTAATCACATAATGATTTTGCTTCACCTTCCATATTTAAAGTTTTACCACCATAACCAAAAAGAAGATCGACATTTCACACACAAAGACCATCATTCATCATGTGTCTATAATTAAAAAGAAGATTTATATGTAGTTCCAAATTAATGTGCATTCATTTGATTTTGAAACAATGAACAAGAATGGTCATTTTAAATTTTCTAAATAAAAAAACCATTGATTCATTACAACAAAAAGTGTCCTTGTACACCAAATGATTTCATTAGATTTTGGGTGAATTCACTAGTTTAGTGATCGGGGACTAGTGAATTGCACCCACATTTTATGGTTTTTTGAAGAACAATTAAACTTAGAGAAATATTTGTTATGGACGTTTTTCATTAATTAACCAACAAAAATTTATCATTAGAAAGGTGGACTTTTTAGTTTTTCAAAGAAATTGACAACCAAACTTTGATACCAAAACCAATTTTTTCATCCCCACCAAATAAATGATTATACCCAAGTTGATAATCAACGAATATTTGTAGTTGATTTTAATACTTGCGTAACGTTGGTTCAAAAAACACATTAACACAAGCTTTTCAGTCGTTTTCAACCTTCAAAAACTCCTAATATAATAAAATTTAAGAATTTCAAACTTCCAAACTAGGGAAGAGAAAAAGCACAAGAAAAATTACATCAAGCATTATGTTATGCAAGCACAATATAAACCTTACTTAAACCTATGACCCTAGACCCTACTTAAAATGAGATGTAAACCTTGTCAAAATCACCATAATTGTTAACTAACTTCAAAATCAAATATAATTAACCTTGCATGTTTTTCTAGATTAGATTCAAGTTTATATCTTAGTGGGTACCAAAAATTTAACTGAAGGCCAATTTTATGGTGAAACTTTTCTCGTAGAAACAGATCCTCCAATTAATTTTTGAAAGTTGGACCCCAACCCAAACCTGGTTAAGAACTTAAAAATGAGCCAATATTAGTTTTCATTTTCCATGTTTATATAATCCACCTTAAAAGAAATGAATAATCAAAAATTTGAAAAGTTAATAAATGTTTATCATAATAGAACAAGGTTTTTTAATGTTCAAACATCTTTTATTCAAATAATTTGAATTCTTTAATCCAATGTTGGGTAAATATATCAACCACATGATGGTAAATTTTTTTTAAAAAACATATAAAATAAAATAAACCTATTTAAACAAATTTCCAAATCAAATAGCGGTAGGGTTTAGAGGCATTGCAAAATAATGAATCATGGTAAGTGTCAAAATGAAAAACATTTACCATATTTGCAAGAAGGGTAGGGGTTCATAAATTTCATTACTAAATTATTTACCCTATACCTACCAAGTGTATATAAGTTGATAAATGTAGGGTAAAAGAAAGATTTGCACAAATATGGCACATTTCAAAGAAAATAAAGGCATTTCCTTATGCAATTGGCATTGTAAACATGAACACATGAAATTTCAAATATGTAGGTATCAAAAAATTACAAAAGTATCATCAAATCAATCAGTTGCATTCAAAATATGTTCAATTTTTTTAATAAATAATGTCAAATGGGAGTCAAATCTAAAAGGGTTTGAAGAATGTATGATAAAAAAAATTGTCCAAGACAATTAATGTCATGAAAAAACAAATGGCAAAATAAAATATATTTAGTAGTTAGTCACCATAATTCAAACAAATCCATCAAGATTGCAAAATATGGAAATGCATATATATTATAGCTTATTTAATTAATTTGGCATATAACTTTTATTTATTCATTTTAAAACACATGGTCTACCTAGGTAAATGTAAACTTCAACTACTTATTAACCAAGTAATTTTTTTTAAATGGTAAGTTTGATGTATTTTTGAATTATTTAGGGCAATTAAAAAGGTAACAAAAAAATTACAAGACAAATAAAATATGTATTTACTAGGTTAAATAATTGTGGGTATATCAAATTCAAATATTTACCCACCCAACATTAGTGTTAATTCAAAAAGTTGAAGTTGCAAGCAAATGCAAGCTATAATGGTTCATTTTAGCAAATGTAAAACTCCCAAGAGTCTTTAACATGTTTTTATATATTATCCATACAAATATAGTTTTTAATTCAAAAATTTCATAGGTGTAATTTTTTATCTATATAGTTTCATTCACCTATTAAACCTCTTAAACTAAGTGAAAACACATATTGAAAAATATTGGTTTCTACTATGGTGAAATCACTTTGAAAATCCTAAGAGAAAAACTCATAATATCCATAAAAATAAAAGCCCACTTAGATATTTGAATTATGTACCCATTAAGCACAATTTTTTTGGCAAACACAAACAAATTAATTTCAAAAGGATTTTTGAAAATAAAGTCCAGTTATGACCTTTCAAAAGTTCATAATTACCATTTGGGTAAGGTTTCATTAAAATAAAAATCACACATAACTTTATCACTTTATTCTTCAACCCATTATTAGTCATTATAAACAATTTTGAATGAAATTCAATATGAATTTTTGAATTCCTTATCAATCCAACCAATTGACCAATCTACATTTTTAATTTCAAAAGTTCACTATTGATAATGAATGATGTTTTTATAAAAATAATTGTACAAATGTTTTCATAATTTTTGTCTTAAGTTGTTAGTTTAGAATGAATGATCATTTCAAATGAAATTATTCATCATAAGCATTTAAACACAAAACACCATGTAGAAATTGCCATTGTGATAACAAAAATGAGCCACTATAGCTTGCATTCACCTTTGCATGTCAACACAATGTTTTATTCTATAGGTTTTTTAAGCTTAATTTTTTTTGAATAAATAACTATATTCTGATTATTAATTAATATGTAACACAATTTTTTCAATATTCATGATATCATCAAAACTCCCTCCAAATTCACATTTGTTTGTAATTAATATCATGTCTACAAAGGGCTTGTGTGTTGAAATTTGTTCAACACATGTTTGCATTTTGATATATAATGAATTGGGGATAACTTACTTGAAAAAGTTTGGTTTTTCCTTCTTCTTTTTTTCAAATGGTAACATTAAATTGATAATGTGAAACTAGATTCTTTTTCATTGATTCCAAAAAGGCCTCAAACTAAAGCCATATTTAAAGTTTCATAAAAAGATTATAACATTTAAAAAACTACAACCCAATCATCTAATCAATGACAATATTATCTAAATTCTATTATAATAAATTCATTCTTTTCAAATTCCATTTACAAGGAACATCCTAATTGAACCAACATGGGAGTTTATTAAGCTTGCAAACTTTCAATGACAATTAAAAAATGAATGAAAAGAAAAAACCAAAATAGTAGTCAAGAAACAATGTAAAACATTTAGTATGTTAAAAATAAATTAAAATAGAAAACAAAATTGGCATGTGAAATATATAGTTGGGACATTTTGTCATGTAATGTTATGAAGGTTAGAAAAATGGCACATCAAAATATTTTTCCAAGATGAAATTGTCACCCACCCAAAATCTTCATTATGCCAACAATGTTAATTAGTGTTAATTTAGGTTGAAAACATAACTAGACACATGTTGTTTAAAATAAATAAATTTGAATGGTTAATGGTTTTTATATGTTGAAATAACAAATTTCTGACAACATGAAAATTTTCCATATTTTTGCTTTTCATATTCATTTGAATATTTTGTCACAAATTGCATCTTATAACCTATGTTAATGTTGGTTGTTAACCATACATCATGGTCTTACATATCAATTTTAAAATAAAATAAAATTTAGCTTATCATTCATGGATGAAAGTCATCCATGATCATCCATTTTCATATATAATGGATTAAGTTCATACATCACCATCCATTGAATAAATTCATTGATCACTATTCGTTTGAACATCCATAATATGTAGTTAAAAAGATGTCCATAAACATTTTTTGGATAATGAATTCTTTGAACTAGGTATTTTTTAAATATAAATAATTATAATTCTTTGTAAAATGTACAATTTTTTTAACACCATTTTAAAATACACCTTTTAAAACTTAAGTATGGAACGTGATTTCTATTAGATTTTGAATTAAATATTTAAACTAAATTTTCAATGACAAAACTTATTCAAAATTCAATAACCTTTGCACCTTAGGTCTAAAAATTATGAAATCACCTTATGTAATTCATTGTCTTATAATGTAAAGCAAAATGACATATGTAAAATAACATACTTGGGGACCCAACAATTAGAACTTGAAACTTAAATGTGTTTGTTGGCAAAAACAATATGAACATAAACTTAAAAATACCCATTGGTCTTAAAAATTTATAGTCCAAAAATATGGAAATTTATATAGAAAGAAGGAAATTTATTTTAAAAATCTTGAATTCAAATGGTTCTTTTAATACTTTCAAACCCATTATTTTAATAATTATAGGGTAAAGACCCCCCCCCTTTTTTTTTCAAGAATCTAAAATCCATTTTCAATTTTTACACCTTACCATTAAGCAATAATCATATTGATGAAAAATTATTTAAAATTTTTTTAAAGTATTTTTGGCCTTCCTCCCATCTATTATTACCATCTTTTTTACAAAGTGACACATCCATAAGTTTTTCCCAAGACTTGGGAAATGAATTTCTAAATGGCAACATTGGAAAAAAAGTAGAACGAAAAGAAACTTCAGGCAAATTCAACTTTATGCATTTAAGGAGAAAAATGCATGAAAGTTTCGAAATGAAAACAAGGATGAAATGTCAAGTTCACAAACACCTCATGAACATGCCACTTACACAAACTAGATAATATAAGTGATTAATGAAAATGAAGTCAACTTTAGGTCATGGATTTGCTTTTGATTTATTACATTCACAAGGCCCAAAACTTGAAAAAAAACCATCATTCTCTTCCTTATAATATACCCTAAACCTCTCCATGGGGATTACATTGAAAATGTTTTTTTCTTAGGATTCCTAAGTGGTAGTCCTTTTGAAAATTTGAAATTATGAATTTCATCATTTTGAGGGTTCATGATTTCATTGTTTGAGCTTCAATTGAAAAAAAATCTAAGTACAATGTGTCACGAGCATGAAAACAACCAAGATTACAAAATCTTTTAACAAAAACAAAAACAAGACACGCTTAATTTCAAACCCATATCATAAAATACAACAAACAAGAACAAGAACATGTCATGTGTGAAACAAGAATCTAACAAGATTTTATTACAAAGAAAAAACAAAAACAAAACAAAGTTATGATAAGAAACATACCCAAAACTTGTGTTGAATAGATTAAAGGTAATGGGAATTCTACCTCTATTTATACTTGTTGGGCATTTGGATCAATTGTTTTTTAAGAAGCTTCTAATTTACACATGGCTCATATTCACCCACATGCACCCATGTGTGAACTATGAATGAATTAAAATTCAATTAGGACTAAATTTAGACTTAACTAAAAAGGAACTAAAAAGGAACTAAAAGTTAAGTAAAAATGTACTAAAAACAAACTATAAGTGAACTACAATTTAATTAGAAGTGAAGTAATTTTTTTTTGAAAATGAACTAAGATTTAAGTAAAAGTCAATAAAGAATCAATTGGAAGTGAACTATGAGTCAAGTGGAAGTGAATTAAAACCTATTAACTAAAAGTGATTTGAAACTAAACTAAAAGTTAGTTACAAGTTTGTTAGAAGTCGTGGATGAACATTCAAATGAATGAACTCCATGGCATTAATATCCATGACATGAAGTTCGAGCTTGTAACAAGATCTTTTTAACTGCCAATTTGACTTTTGTTTGTTATTTGGCCCATAATTCTTAGTTCATAACTCCAGACGGAGCATGTGAATCCACTTTCAATATATATGTTTTGAGAGTTTTTCAATGCTATAATTTTTTTAAAAATTGAACAATGTATAACCATTCTTCATCAATTAATTCATTTATGCATCCAAATTCCAATTTAAGTTTTGTTCACACAACAAAACCATAAATTTAGGTTCAAATCACATGTTTCAACACTCCTTTTTTAAAAATTTGGGGCAATCTAGAGCTCCCAATTCCTAAAGTGGTAGTTCATTCTAGAAGTTTTGAAAATGTTTTTTTTTCATTCCCCTTATGTGTTTAAGCCTTTTTCTTGCTTTAGTTTGTTCCCAACCCATTTATTATTTAATTTGCCTCAACTTTGGTCATGAACCCAAGGCTAAGGTCATGAAACAAAAGAAATATACACACATAACGTTTAGAAAATTGAACCAAAATTCTTTGCTTGTTACACCCAAAAACCACACACATATTGTGTTTACAAAATAGTTTCCAAAACATCCTTTAAAAGTGGTAGAGAAGGAATGGGGACCCCGAGTTATTTCAATATCCTTTAAGCCAAAAGGGCTCCCTCATCCCTGCTTAAAAATATGGTTGTTTTTATTAATATAACCATTAACACCCTAGTTTTGTGAGAAATAACTTTACATTGGTCTTAATTCTAAAACCAAGTAATTATATTAATGACTAAACCTTCGTAAACCAATGCAAGGTGGTAGTTTACTTACCATATGTAATTTTGAAATTGTTAAAATATTTTACTTTAGGTAAACTAGGGGTTACCCCTAAACAACACGAGTTCCAAATTATATGCTTTTGTTGGAAAATGCTTGATGAATATAATCTTAGTGTTTATGAATTTAAAATGACCAACTTTGTTAATATTTTTATCTTATTTATTTTCTATGTTGTTTCATAAATATCACGTTTGCATGGTGAATATATTGAGATTGTTCCAATTTACTTCCAAATGATATATTAACCACATTGGGATGATTATGATCAAGTGGAACAAAAAGATTATGACCTTACATAATTGGGTGATGTATCATCACAATTGTTCAAAAAATATATAAAATCATGGACCTTAAAGTCTTATCACACAAATCAATTATGAAGATAAAAAATCCAAAACAAAACCAAAATAATTACAAAACAAATGAAATGTTTTCTTTTTAGTGCTCATTCATTTGGAGTCACTTAAATATAAAATAAGGGAAGCAAAGACGGTAGTTTTGAATCTTGTGTAAAATGAAAAGAAGTGCAATTTGGAAAAACTTAAACTTGGGTGAAAGAATCACATTTTTTTCATATTCCATAAAAGATCATTTACCCCCCTGAACATAAGCTATTTGTTGTCATCATTGTTTTTCTACAAAGGAGTATGCAATATTAATCCACAAATTGAACAAGACCATCTATAAAAAATGTCCAACATTTTGCAAAAAATTAAAAAGGTTATTTATTTGGGACAATTATGACAATTAAATAAATGGAAATTCTCAACAAAAAGAAGAAACAACAATGTAATGTGTAAATATTAAATTCCAATGGAAGATTGAAAGGACTCAAAAATATTACTTACAACTTATTTAATGCGATTTGGATTTGGTGTGATTCTATAATCTATTAAGTTTTTTACTCTTGTTAAAGTTGTTGATCAAATTGTTGCTTACACCATATATCAACCAAAGTTTTATTTTAAAAATAATAACCAAAATTTGCAATAATTTTTATGGCTAAAGATGTTGATCCAAGGCAAGACTAATTTTGAATATAAGCACATTGGAAAGAATGAATGGAATAAATATGCAAACATAATTGTATAGGCAAAAAAATACACATATGCAATGTCATTGAAAATAGTTTTGATAACAAGTGCTGGATGAGGGTGTTTTGCCACCATGCAAAGCTTTGAAAACTAACCCAAAAAAAATGACAATGATCACCAATGCCTTTAGAAATGAAGAATGATCACATTTTAGTGTACCCAAAGTACAATATGCAAAAACAATGGCTTTCGATATTCAATGAGAATTTCATACAAGATATGGGGAGAAATTCAATAAAATGAAAAGTAAAATGAAAGTTAGAAATTGAAATGGAAAAGTTTTAACATTAGCTTTTGCTATCATGTTGTGTGTGAAAAAGATAATACAAATTGGGACAACACATGAGGACATGTTTTTAGCCACTTTTATTTCTTCAGAATGGTGATCATTGTTTCTTGTTCTCCCATATTGCTATAATTCCAAGGTTTCAATTATCGTAAGTCTTTGAGTGATTCTTTGGTTGCCAATTTTTTTTTTTCTTCATGTGCACTTGATGTTAAACCAAGATTCCAAACCTTTAATTGTCAAGAGTATATTGGAACTTTGATTCCATTTTACACATGGACATTATATCTCCATCTTGTGAAAATCCACGTTGAAAAAGAATTAAAAGAAGAAATTAAAGGGAATTGTTTTGATGATGATGATGATGATAATTGCACATGTTGTTGAATGCACTTTGTGTTTGTTGGGTTCATGCAAAAAGCTTTCCAAGGAAAAATCTTGAAAAATTGAACATTGAACGTTTTGATGTCCCCAAATTTGAAGTTTTATTTGATAATAGTTTGAAGTTGAATAAAGAACTAGTCCACAAGAAAACAAGAGGTGCTTATTATGTGATTCAAGCATTGTGACAAAACAAAAAAATTGACAATTTTTTTTCAAAAGTAAACAGTTTTGAAAAAATCCATGTTAGATTCATCTTTTGGAAATGTCATCCACACAAACAAAACCCTAATAGAACCTAAAACTACTCTTTGAAGACCAACTTTGTTGTATAATTGACATTGGAATTCTTTATTTTGGTTAAATTTTTTTTTGAATGACAAAGTGATTCAAAATACGGTAACTCTTACATTATAAAGCCTAAACCATTGTTGGCTAGTTCTTTACTTTTATGATAAAACATTTAGCTTTAATTCTATAAAAAAATTAGAATTGTTTGAGTTTTGGTTTCAGTTCCAAATATATATGAAACCCAAAATCTAGTTTCATGTTTGATTTTTCAAAAAACATTTGCTCAACTTTAAAATGAGACTTAATTTTGGTCTAGTTCTTATTAACCCATACCAAAATTGAATGTTAAATGTCGATTAACTTGTGATTAATCCTTGATTTTAGTTTTTTTTTAATAAGGCATGTAACTTTGTTTTGATTTGGATTTCACACATATTCAAAAACCAAGAATTTAGTTCCATGTCCAATGTTTTATTAAACAAAAACTCTTAATTCCAATTTGAATTTTAAAAGTTGAAACTAGTTTGAATTTGGTTCCAATGATCCTACACAACAAAGGTTTGCTTTATATATATATATTTTATATAAGAAGCTTTGCAAAATTTTCCAAAAAAGTAGCAAAATTAGTCAAATTTACACTAGGAAAGCAAAAATTGCCCCAAAAAAAGTCCAAACTTTTTAGTTTAAAAAATGTCAAAAAACATTTGTTCAAAAGAAAAGAGTAGTTTTACAAGCAAAGTGGCCATGATCATGTTATAAATTGTAATATTGGGCCTAGTTACCATTGCAATCGTCATTATGAACAACTCTCTTGGGGTTGATGGATGACCTAATTTTTCACAAGATTCAAAACAAGGTTTAGCAAATTGAAACCCAACAACATCATCAACTCAGTTGGGGTTTCATCCCAGATGGATGTCATAATGGATGTCAAATGGATGACAGGTTAAATTACCAAGGTGAAACCTAACAACATCATTCAACTCAAGTTGGGTTCATCCACATCGACTGAGTCGCAATGACATTCCAATGGATGATAGGTTAAGTAGTTTATGAAGGTTTAACCCAACATCATCAACTCAGTTGAGTTTCATGGATGACATATTTTTTCACAACATAAGGTGAAACCCAACAAGCGCATCAACTCTCTGTTAAACATCTGCAACTCAGTTGGAGTTCATCCATCGATGACCGAGTCATAATGGGACTCCCAATGGATGACAGGTTATGTCACCAAGGTGAAACCCAACATCATCATCATCATCATCATCATCATCAACTCACTGGGGTTCATCCATTCATGACTGAGTCATAAGGAGCTCCCAATGGATGACAGGTTAGGTCACAATGAAGAAACCCATCATCATCATCATCATCATCATCATCAACTCAATTGGGGGTTCATCAATCCATTA
>Ga0116228_10004231_pt1 | contig 12707 bp, 11 predicted proteins | sample S1TSphfallax_2_FD_89694 | JGI IMG/M metagenome (GOLD analysis project Ga0116228, IMG submission 89694) | Host-associated microbial communities from peat moss isolated from Minnesota, USA - S1T2_Fc - Sphagnum fallax MG | ecosystem: Host-associated > Plants > Peat moss > Unclassified | place... | reverse complement strand
TATCGGCGTTGATACAGGCCGCTTGCGGCCGCACGTATCGCCTGCCCATGCCGAGCCCTACTCCATGAATTTCCTGGGACCCCGCTTCATCGTCCTCTATGTGCTGATCCTGTTCGCGCTATGCGTGCTGCTGGTGCACCTGCGTGGCCGCTCGCGCCTGCGCTTCGATCGCCAGCTCGTGGATCATTCGGCGGTGTTCGCGCCGTACAACCTGCTGATGTACGCGTTCTCCGCCGTGCCTGCACGACCGATCCTGGATCGTCGCGGCTTCCCGCAGCTCGATCTTCTGCAAAACAACTGGCAGAAAATCCGCGAAGAGGCCATGCATCTGTTCGACGAGGGCTATATCCGCTCAGCCGAGAAGCACAATGACGCGTCGTTCAATTCGTTCTTCAAGCAGGGCTGGAAGCGCTTCTACCTGAAGTGGTACGGCGAGCCGCTCGCTTCGGCGGAAACGCTGTGCCCGGAGACGGTGAAGCTGCTCAACTCCATCCCCAGCGTGAAGGCAGCGATGTTTGCCCTGCTTCCGCCGGGCAGTAAACTCAATCCGCATCGCGATCCGTTTGCCGGTTCGCTGCGTTATCACCTGGGCCTTATCACGCCGAATTCGGATGACTGCCGCATCTTCGTCGACGGCGAGATGCATGCGTGGCGGGACGGCAAGGACGTGGTATTCGACGAAACCTATGTGCACTGGGCCGAGAATCGTACCGATCAGACGCGCGTGATCCTGTTCGCCGACGTCGAGCGGCCGCTGAAGAGCCGCCTGATGACGGCGGTGAACAAGCGTGTGGGTGCGTTCATGGGGTCTATCACCGCTTCGCCGAACAGTGACGACGGCAAGGAGCAGGTGGGCTTCGTCAATCGCATGTTTGCCTTGAACCAGCGTAGCCGCGAGCGTTCGCGGCGATTCAAGAAGGCGAATCCGAAGCTGTTCCGCGTGGTGAAGTACATCGGGATCGTGCTGGCGATCTGGGTGATTTTTCTCGCGCCGTATCCGTTTGTGCGGGGGTGAGGTTTTCTGAGGGGGTCGCGCGCAGGCGCGCTCCTACAGGGGCGCGGATTGACTGGGTGGTACTTCGTGGGACGGTCGCGCGCAGGCGCGCTCCTACAGTACCGCGATGACCTTGTAGGAGCGCGCCTTGCGCGCGACCGCTCTTGCATGAAAAAGCCCCGCTTTCGCGGGGCTCTTCGTTACATCAGGCCGTAGCGCGAATGCGCTCGACGATGGCGTCACCGAAGGTGTCGGTGGTGCCGGTGCCGCCGACGTCCGGCGTGGTGCGGTCGCGGGCATTCATCACGTCGCTGATCGCGTTGCGCAGGCGGGTGGCCTTGGCGACCATGTCGAGGTGGTCGAGCATGTCGGCCGCGGCGAGCAGCAGCGCGCAGGGGTTGGCCTTCTTCTGGCCCGCGATGTCCGGAGCCGAACCGTGCACGGCTTCGAAGATGGCCGCGTCCTTGCCGATGTTGGCGCCCGGAGCGAGGCCCAGGCCGCCGACCAGACCGGCGCACAGGTCGGAGAGGATGTCGCCGAACAGGTTAGTGGTGACGATGACATCGAACTGGTACGGGTTCATCACCAGCTGCATGCAGGCGTTGTCGACGATCATTTCCTGGAACTCGAGTTCCGGGAAGTCCTTCGCCACTTCACGCGCCACGTCGAGGAACAGGCCCGACGAGGTCTTCATGATGTTGGCCTTGTGCACGGCCGTGACCTTCTTGCGACCCTTCTGCTTGGCCATTTCGAAGCCGTAGCGGCAGATGCGCTCCATGCCCGGGCGGGTGTTGCGGATCACCGACACGGCCACTTCGTTCTCGCCGGTGCCTTCGCGCGTCTGGCCTTCGGCCATGTACGCGCCCATGGTGTTCTCGCGCACCGTGATGATGTCGATGTTGTCGTAGCGCGCCTTGGTGCCCGGGAAGCTGATTGCCGGACGCACATTCGCGTAGAGGTCGAACTTGCGGCGCAAGGTGACGTTGATCGAGGTGAAACCGCCGCCGATCGGAGTGGTCAGCGGGCCCTTGAGGGCGACCTTGTGCTTCTCGATGGCATCGATGGTGCCCTGCGGCAGCAGGTCGCCATGCTTTTCGAGGGCAATCACGCCGGCTTCCACGAAGTCGTAGGTAAGGCCGCAGTCGAGCGCATCGAGGACGCGGATGGTCGCGTCCATGATCTCGGGACCGATACCGTCGCCGGGGATAACGGCAATGGTCTTGCTCATGGGGATACTCCTGAAGGGAAGCGGATCGCGGGAGCGCATGCAAAGGCCTGCGCGGGGAGAAAAATCGCCTGATTATCGGCGATCCGACCCACTTCCTTCAAGGATGCCGCCCCGGAGGGCGGTGGCTCAGGTACCCGGATGGTCGGCGCAGGAGCCGGCATCGGCGGCTTCGCCGCCTTCGAGCGAATCGAGGAAATCCACCGCACGGCGCAGGTGCGGGATCACGATGGAACCGCCCACCACGAGGCCCACACTGAACACCTCGAAGAATTCATCGCGGTTGACGCCGGCTTCCTTGCACTGCGCCACGTGGTAGCTGATGCAGTCGTCGCAACGCAGCACCATGGAGGCCACGAGGCCCAGCATTTCCTTGGTTTTTACGTCGAGCGCGCCTTCGCGGTAGGTCTGCGTATCCAGGGCGAAGAAGCGGCGCACCACCTGGTTGTCTTCGGACAGGATGCGCTCATTCATCCGCTTGCGGAACGCGGTGAACTCCTCGATGCGATCACCGGCCATCAGTGCGTAGCCCCGAGGATCTCGGCCAGGCGGCCGCTGCGATCGGCGGCGGCGAGGTCGTCGAAACCACCCACGTGCGTGCCGTTGATGAAGATCTGCGGCACCGTCCGGCGGCCGCCGCTCTTTTCCAGCATGGCGTCACGCTGGACGGGATCGGTGTCGATGCGGACCTCGTTCCAGCCCAGGCCCTTGGCCTTGAGCAGGTTCTTGGCGGCCACGCAGTACGGGCAGACCGCCGTCGAATAGATGGTGATATCGGGTGTGGACATGATGCCGTTTCTCTGTAGCTCGATAGGGTCCAAAGTGGCCCCGGACGGGGCATTTTACAAGGCGGCGAACCTCGGCGCAGCACCGTTGTCCAAGCCCTCCAGCCCCCGCCGGGGGCGGTCAACCCGTCGCCAGGAATGGTATCGTCGTCGGACCTATGCGTACGCTCCTGCCCCGTCTCGCCATCCTCGCCATCACGGCCGCCGCCACCTTCGTGGCGGGCGCCCAGGACAACGTGCGCCTGCCCGACCTGGGCAGCTCCGCCAACGCGCTGATCAGCCCGCGCGAGGCCGAGCAATACGGCGCGATGATGCTGCGCCAGATGCATGCGCTGGACATGACCCTCGACGATGCGCTGCTCGACCAGTACATCAACGACCTGGGCTTTCGCCTGGTGGCCGCCAGCGAGCGACCGAAGGACCACTTCACCTTCTTCATCGTGAAGGACACCCAGATCAACGCCTTCGCGGCGCCCGGCGGCTACGTCGGGGTCAATGCCGGCCTCATCAACATCACCCAGACCGAAAGCGAGCTGGCCGGCGTCATGGCTCACGAAATCGGCCATATCAACCAGAACCACCTGTACCGCGCCTTCGAGGATTCGAAGAAAAATGCGCCGCTCATGGCCCTGGTGCTGCTGGGCGCCATCGCCGCCGGTGCGGGCGGTGGTGGCGACGCAGCGCCCGCCGTGCTCATGGGCGGACAGGGGCTGCTCATGCAGCGCCAGATCAACTTCACCCGCAAGGACGAAGCCGAGGCCGACCGCGTGGGCATCCAGACCCTCGGCAATGCCGGCTTCAACCCGGATGCCATGGCGGATTTCTTCGGCCGCATGCAGGACACCCTGCGCGTGGGCCAGGGCGAGGAATCCCTGCCCGCCCTGTTGCAGACCCATCCGGTGACGCTGACCCGTATCAGCGAAGCCAAGGCACGCGCCCGCACGCTGGAAGAAAAGCTCGCCAATCGTCCGGCCCAGCCGACCATCGACAAGGCCAACTGGGAGAAAAGCACGGCGCCAGTGCTGTACGTGAAAGACCCTACCACCCTGGTCACGGCGGGCGGCAAGGTCGTGCCGGGCAGCGCCGCCGACACCTATTCCCTCATGCGGGAACGCGTGCGCGTGCTCTCGGGCGATGCACAGCAACTGGCGACGTATTACGCCACCAACCTCAAGCGCAAGGATTTCGACACGGCCGCCAACCGCTATGGCTATGCGCTGGCGCTGATCCGCACGAATCACGGCAATCAGGCGGTGGAGCAGTTGCAGCCCCTGCTGAACAGCCAGCCGAACAGCCTGGCCCTTCGCCTGACCATGGCCGATGCCTATGTCGATGCCGGCCGCAACGGCGACGCCATGGCCATCTACAAGTCGCTGCATGCGAATTCGCCGCGCAACAAGGCGGTGATCCTCGGCTATGCAAAGGCATTGGCCGGTACGGGCCGTAGCGATGACGCACGCACGGCCGCGGCCATGATGCGTCCCCTGCTCGACGACAGCGACGACCCGGAGTTCTTCCGCACCTATGGCCTTGCCAGCGAGCGCTCGGGCGATAGCGTGCGCGCTGCCGAGGCTTATGCCGATAGTGCGTATCTGGCCGGGCGCCCCTTCGATGCCATGGAGCAGCTGAAGCGGCTGCTGAAGCGCGACGATCTCGATTATTACCAGCGCTCGCGCATCCAGGCGCGCATCAGCGACCTCACGCCGCTGTTGCTTGAGCTGCGCAAGAAACGCGTGGCCACGGATGACAACCCCGACGGCCGCAGCCAGCTGCACCAACCCCTGTAGGAGCGCGCCTTGCGCGCGACAGGCCGCGGCAGCGGCGGTGTGATCGCCAGGGCGGTCGCGCGCGAGGCGCGCTCCTACGGGGGGCTCGCCCGCACCGTCGCAGTCATAATTGAGACCCTGATTGTGACCATTGTCATTGCGGTGTAACACAGCATGGCTGCAATATGACCGTCACAGCCAACGAGCGGTCCAAAGCGTGCACAAACGCATTCTTATCGTGGAAGACGAAGCTTCGATTCGCGACATGGTCGCTTTCGCGCTTCGCAAGGCGGGTATGGACGCGGCTCACGCCGCCGACGCCCGCGCCGCCCAGATGGCCATTTCCGAGCGGGTGCCGGACCTGATCCTGCTCGACTGGATGCTCCCAGGCACCAGCGGTCTTGAGCTGGCCCGACGCCTGCGTCGCGAGGAACTGTCCCGGGAAATCCCCATCATCATGCTCACCGCCCGCGGCGAGGAGATGGACCGGGTGAACGGACTGGAGGCCGGGGTCGATGATTACGTCATCAAGCCCTTCTCCACCCGCGAACTCATCGCCCGCATCAAGGCCGTGCTCCGGCGCAGCCAGGGCGACGACGGTTCGGGCGTGGTGGAGCTGGGCGGCCTGCGCATCGACGGACCCGCGCACCGCGTGTTCGCCGGCGAGGAAGCCGTGCCCATCGGCCCTACCGAATACCGCCTGCTGTTCTTCTTCATGACCCATCCGGAACGCGTGTATTCGCGGGCCCAGCTGCTCGACCACGTGTGGGGCGGAAGCGTCTATGTCGAAGAACGAACGGTCGATGTGCATATCCGCCGCCTGCGCAAGACGCTGGAACCGTGGAAGCTCGACGAGATGGTGCAGACCGTCCGTGGCGCTGGCTACCGGTTCTCTGCCAATACCTAGGCTAGTGCGGGGTCGCCGCGTTATGGTGGCAACACCAGACCGTCAACGGCCGCTCCGATATGCCCCCTAGTTTCCTGACTTCCTGGCGACTACCCGTCGCGTGTGCCGCCCTGCTTCTGCTGGGCGGCATCGCGGGTGCGCTGGTGGAAGCGACCCTGGCCGGCGTGACCTGCGCCGCTGTCGTGGAAATCGTCGCTCTGCTGTCGCTGTTCCGTCATAAGTCCGGGCCAATGTTGCAAACACCTACGACGCCCCACCCTGAGCATGACCGTCTGATGACTCGCACCCGCCGTATCGCATCCCGCTTGCGCGACCTGCGCAGCGCGGCCGGGACACTCCCGGACGCGGTGGTCCTGCTGGACCATTCGCTGCACGTCCGCTGGTTCAACCATGCGGCGGAGGAACTGCTTGGCCTGAAGCGCACGCGTGATCGCGGCCGCGTCATGACCGACCTGCTCCGAAATACCGATATGGCCGACTGGTGGACGGAAGGCGCGCGCGAGCCGCTGAACGACGTCACCGCACCGGGCCATCCGAATCGCCATGTCACGGCCACGCTGCTGCCTTTCGGCAGCCGCCAGCGCCTGCTGCTGGCGCGGGACACCAGTCACCTCACCCGGCTCGAACAGATCCGCCGCGACTTCGTCGCCAACGTGTCGCACGAGCTGCGCACCCCGCTGACGGTGATCCACGGCTACCTCGAGCTGCTCGATCCCGAAGATGTGCCGGAACTGGCCCCCGTGCTCGACGAGATGCGCGCCCAGTCCAAGCGCATGGGCCAGATCGTGGAAGACCTGCTCACCCTGTCGCGCCTGGAAACCCAGGACCACGTGGCCGAAGAGCACGTACAGATGGCGCCCCTGCTCGCCAGCCTGCGCAAGGAGGCCGAGGCGCTCAGCCAGGGCCGCCACACCGTGTCTCTGGACATTTCCACGCCGTTCGACCTGATGGGCTCGCCGAAGGACCTGCACAGCGCATTCTCCAACCTGGTGAGCAATGCCGTGCGCTATACCCCCACGGGCGGGCGCATCGCCATCCGCTGGAGCCAGACCGACGACGGCGCCACCTTCGCGGTGCAGGATTCCGGCTTCGGCATTCCGGCCGCCCATATCGCCCGCCTCACCGAACGCTTCTACCGGGTTTCTTCCAGCCGCTCGCGCGACTCCGGCGGCACCGGCCTGGGCTTGTCCATCGTCAAGCACGTGCTGAACCTGCATCAGGCAAGGCTTTCCATCGAGAGCGAACCGGGCAAGGGCTCCACCTTCGCCTGCGTATTCGGCAGCGACCGTCTGGTTGACGGCAGCCGGCCGCAGGAGCTGGCCGGTGGTGGCGCAATCTAAACGAATCCCATGGCGGATGCCCGGCTTCGTCTTGCTGCGTCGCCGCTTTCCGGCATGATGGCCGCTGCGTCACCATCGGCTGTCGTGAGAGGAAAAGCAAAGAGAATGAGCGAGTCTGTCGACCTCGGGGCGCCCGGGCTGTACATCAACCGGGAGCTGTCGGCGCTGGAATTCAATTTCCGCGTGCTCGCGCAGGCGCGCGACCCGGATGTGCCCGTCCTGGAACGGCTGCGTTACCTCACCATCGTCAGCAACAACCTCGACGAATTCTTCGAGGTGCGCGTGGCCGTGCTCAAGCACAAGCATGCGCTGGGTGCCGCCACGCCGGGTGCCGACGGACTATCCTCGGGCGAGATCCTGGCCCGCATCCGCGAGCGCACGCTGGAGCTGGTGGCCGAGGTCTACACGATCTGGCACGAGGAACTGGGGCCGGCACTGGAAGACGAGGGCATCCGCTTCCTCACCCGTGACCGCTGGACCGACAAGCAGCGCCGCTGGCTGCTGGGCTACTTCCAGAACGAGATCATGCCGGTGCTCTCGCCGCTGGGTCTCGACCCGGCGCATCCGTTCCCCCGCATCCTCAACAAGACACTGAACCTCGCCGTGGTGCTGAAAGGCCGCGATGCCTTCGGGCGCGAAGGCCATATGGCACTGGTTCGTGCGCCGCGCTCGCTGCCGCGCATCATCCACCTGCCTGCCGAGGTGTCCGGGGCGGAAGGCGATTTCGTCTTCCTTGCCGAGGTGCTCCAGGCATTCGCCGATGAAATCTTCCCCGGCTTCGAGGTCTGCGCCAGCTACCAGTTCCGCGTTACCCGCAACAGCGAGCTGGTGGTGGAAGAAACCGAGGTCGAGAACCTTGCCCGTGCGCTCAGCGAGGAACTGGCCGGACGCGGTTACGCACGACCGGTGCGCCTGGAAGTAGGCGCCGATTGCCCGCGCGCGATCACCGAGATGCTGATCGACAACTTCCAGCTGGAAGAACACGACGTCTATCGCTGCGACGGACCGGTCAACATCATCCGCGCCGGTGTCATCTACGACCAGATCGACCGGCCGGAACTCAAATTCCCCCGCGTCACCCCGCGCCTGTGCCCCGACTTCGGCAAGGGCGTGAACGAATTCGACGTGCTCGGTGCGCGGGACATCCTGCTGCACCATCCTTACGAATCGTTCGCCACCGTGGTGGAGCTGCTGAAACGTGCCTCGCAGGACCCGGGCGTGCTGGCTATCAAGCAGACCCTGTACCGTGCGGGCAAGGATTCCCCGCTGGTCGACTTGCTGGTGGAAGCCGCGCGCAACGGCAAGGACGTCACCGTGGTGATCGAGCTTCGTGCGCGCTTCGACGAAGAAGCCAACATCGGCCTCGCCAATCGCCTTCAGGAAGCTGGCGTGCAGGTGGTATATGGCGTGGTGGGCTACAAGACCCACGCAAAGATGCTGCTCATCGTGCGCCGCGAAGGCACCGGCCTGCGCCGCTACGTGCACCTGTCCACGGGCAACTACCACCAGGGCAACAGCCGCGGTTACACCGACATCGGCCTGATGACCTCGAACCCGGAAATCGGCGAGGACATCCACAAGGTGTTCCAGCAGCTTTCGGGGCTGGGGCCTATGATCCAGCTGAAGCGCCTGCTGCATTCGCCCTTCACGCTTTATAGCGGCGTGATGGCGAAGATCGAGCGCGAGATCGACCACGCGAAGAACGGCCGCCCCGCCCGCATCGTCGCCAAGCTCAATGCGCTCAACGAAGCCCATGTGGTCGAGGCGCTTTACCGCGCATCCATCGCCGGCGTGAGCATCGACCTCATCATCCGTGGCGCGTGCACGCTGCGGCCGGGCATCAAGGGCGTATCGGAAAACATCCGCGTGCGCTCGATCATCGGTCGCTTCCTGGAGCACAGCCGCGTGTACTGGTTCGGCAACGACGGCGAACCCGAGCTGTATTGCGCCAGCGCCGACTGGATGGAACGCAACCTCATGCGCCGCATCGAAATCGGCGTGCCCATCCTCGAACCGGACCTGGCCAGACGCGTGTACGACGAAACCCTCGACAACTACCTGCGCGACAATACGCAGGCCTGGTCCCTGGACGCGGATGGGCGGTATACACGCTGCGAACCCGCTACCGGTGAGCTTCCACACAGCGCCCAGCAGGCCCTGCTGACACGGTACTGCGGATGAACCGGCGCATCCTGCTGCTGTCGGTTTCTGCCGGTGCCGGCCACGTACGTGCCGCCGAAGCGCTGCAAGCCACGGTGCAGGCACTGGCCGGCGAAGGACGCAACGTCGAGGCGAAGCACCTCGACGTGATGGACTATGTGCCATCGAGCTTCCGCCGCATCTATGCCGATTTCTACCTGAGCCTCATCACGCGCTATCCGCGACTGTGGGGCATGCTCTATCGCATCACGGGCGACACGCGCCCCGATGCCGTCACCCAGCGCATGCGGCGCACGATCGAACGCCTGAACACGCGGCGCCTGCGCACGGCCATCGCGGAGTTCGCGCCCGACGCCATCGTGTGCACGCACTTCCTGCCGGCCGAGATGCTGATGCGGCAGATCCGCAAGGGGCGGGTCACCGCCCCGGTGTATCTGCAGGTCACCGACTTCGATCTGCACCGCATGTGGGTGGTACCGGAGATGACCGGCTATTTCGCCGCCAGTGCCGAGATCGCCCACCGCATGCGTGCCGTGGGATTGCCGGCCGATCGCGTGCACGACAGCGGCATCCCCGTGATGCCGGCCTTCGCCGAAACCCATGATCGCCGCGAGCTGGCGATGTCGTTCGGCCTCGATCCGGAGATGCCCACCTACCTCATCATGGGTGGCGGTGCCGGCGTGGGCGCGCTCGACGAACTGGCGGATTCGCTGCTCAAGGAAACCGAGGGCTTCCAGCTGATCGTGCTGGCGGGCCGCAATGCCGAACTGCTGGAACGCTTGCGCGCCCTGGCCGCAGGCCGGCATGCAGGCAGGCTGTTTCCGCAGGGCTTCACCCGCCATGTGGAACGCCTGATGGCGTGCAGCGACCTGGCCATCACCAAGCCGGGTGGCCTGACCACCTCGGAATGCCTGTCGATGGGCCTGCCGATGATCGTCAATGCACCGATCCCCGGGCAGGAAGAACGCAACGCCGACTACCTGCTGGAACAAGGCGCGGCGTGGAAGGCCATCGACCATGTAGCGCTGGCGTGGCGCCTGCGCGCCTTGCAGCAGGATCCCGCACGACGGACCGAGATGGCAGCACGCGCACGCGCCATCGGCCGGCCCCACGCAGCACGTGCCGTCATCGACACGGTGCTTGCCCGGCTGGATGCTTCATGAGTCATTCGCCCCGTCGTCGCATCGTCTCGGTCCTGGCGACGGCGGCGTTCACCTTCCTGCTCGCCTTCATGTTTGCCCACGTCGAGGTCGAGATCGAGGGCCCGCACGGCTGGGCCACCAGCCTGCCCACCTGGCGGGTCGAGAACAACTGGATGCTCGACCTGTTCTGGGGTGGCCGGCCGATGACCGGCTATCACGCGTGGGTATTTCCCTTCATCGCGTTGTTCTTCCACTTTCCGATGATATTTCGCGGTTTCTGGAGCTGGCGCGCCCAGGTGCGCATCCTGGCCTGCGTGATGTTGTTCTGGGTGGCCGAGGACGGCCTGTGGTTCATCCTCAACCCGGCCTTCGGGCTTGCACGGTTCAACCCGGAGAACGTGCCCTGGCACCGCCACTGGTGGGGCCCCGCGCCCACGGATTACTGGGTGTTCGGCTTCCTGTGCATCCTGCTGTTCGCCCTGTCTGCGATGCCCAAAAGCCGAAAACGTCCCCTGTAGGAGCGCGCCTCGCGCACGACCGGATGTTGCGAATGATCCGCCGGTTTTCGCGATAACCGGTCGCGCGCAAGGCGCGCTCCTACAATGATGGGGCGATGCGTGACAAAATCCGCCCTTAAAGCTGCCGCGGACATTTCCCTTGCCCACATCCGGTAAATCCCAGATCAACGAGGGCGAACTCCTCGCCGCCGTCGACCTAGGCTCCAACAGCTTCCACATGGTGGTGGCCCGCTACGAACACGGCGAGCCCCGCGTCATCGACCGGCTGCGCGATTCGGTGCGCATGGCGGTAGGCCTGCGGCCCGACGGCACGCTCGACGCCAACCACCGCGCCGCCGCCCTGGCCAGCCTCGCCCGTTTCGGCCAGCGCATCGCGGGCATCCCTGCCCTGCACGTGCGTGCCGTGGCCACGAATACCGTGCGACGCCTGGCCTCGCCCCATGCCTTTCTGTCCGCTGCCGAGGCCGCGCTGGGGCACCCGGTGGAAATCGTGTCCGGACGCGAGGAAGGCCGCCTGATCTTCCTGGGCGCCTCCCACGACCTGCCCGCCTCCCGCGACCATCGCCTGGTGATCGACATCGGCGGCGGCAGCACCGAATTCATCATCGGCAGGGGCACGTCGCCACTGCATACCGAAAGCGTGCAGGTGGGCTGCATCGCCTCCACCATGCGCTTCTTCCCCGGGGGCAAGATCACCCGCAAGCGCTGGCAGAAGGCCCGGCGCGAAATCGGCGTGCTGTTGCAGCAGTTCGCCGAGGAATACCGCGAGGCTGGCTGGGCCGATGCCTATGGTTCGTCCGGCACGGCCAAGTCCATCGGCTCGGTGGTGCGGGCCATGAAGCTCTCGGACGACGGCGTCACGCCGGAGGCCCTGGCCGTCGTGCGCGAGGCCCTGATCGAACAAGGCTCGTCCGGCGTACTCAAGCTGCCGGGCCTCGGTGAGGATCGCGCCGAAGTGTTTGCCGGTGGTGTCGCTATCTTCGAGGCCGCCTTCGAGGCGCTGGGCATCGAGCGACTCCGTGTGTCGGAAAGCTCGATGCGCGAAGGCCTGCTGTGGGACCTGATCGGCCGTTCGGCCGGCACCGACCCACGCATGGCCAGCATCGACTCGCTCGCCAGCCGCTACGGCGTGGACCGTGCGCAGGCGCGCCGCGTGGAGACCACGGCCCTGTCGCTGTTCGACCAGCTGGCCAAGGTGTGGAAGCTCGACGACGACGGCCGTGAATGGCTGTCCTGGGCCTCCCGGGTGCATGAGCTGGGCCTCGCCATCGCGCACAGCCAGCACCAGCGCCACGGTGCCTACATCCTGCGCCACGCGGACATGGCCGGCTTCTCGCGGCAGGAGCAGCAATTGCTGGCCGCCATCGTGGAATGCCACCGGCGCAAGCCCGAAAAGTCCGTGATTTCCGCCCTGCCGGCCCGCTACCGCGTGCTGGCCCGGCATATCACCGCGATCCTGCGCCTGGGCGTGCTGTTCCGCCGTGCCCGCCGTGCGGATGCCCTGCCGCGCATCCGGGTGGCCGCCACCCGCCAGCGCCTGCGCCTGTCGCTGCCTGCCGACTGGCTCGACCAGCACCCGCTCACCGAGGCCGACCTCGAGCAGGAGCGCGAGCCCATGGCCGAACTGGGCCTGGAACTCGAGATCGTCACCGAATGAGACAGTTCAGGGCCGCCAGCGCAAACGGGCGTATCATGGCGGGATTGTTCAGCCGTAAGCACCGGTCACCCATGCTAAGAGCCGTCCTCGCCAGCCTCCTCCTCGCCCTGCCCGCCGCTGCGCTGGCCCAACAGGCGGCCAAGCCGGCCTCCCCGGCGCCCCAGGGGCCCGTGGAACATCCACGAGTGACGATGCACACCACGCAGGGCGATT
>Ga0116228_10004229_pt1 | contig 12711 bp, 13 predicted proteins | sample S1TSphfallax_2_FD_89694 | JGI IMG/M metagenome (GOLD analysis project Ga0116228, IMG submission 89694) | Host-associated microbial communities from peat moss isolated from Minnesota, USA - S1T2_Fc - Sphagnum fallax MG | ecosystem: Host-associated > Plants > Peat moss > Unclassified | place... | reverse complement strand
TGCCCGCCATTGCCGGCCGGCGTTCCATGTCCACGGCGCGCTGGATATCGCGGCACTTGGGATGCATCTGCAATGAGAAGACAATGTTCTTTTTTGAAAAAAGGAACCAAAAAACTTTTGTTCGTTTGGCGGCGCGCAAGCCAGCATATCAGGTCGTGCGTGACGCAGCCAAACGCCGCGCATGGCCCCGCCGTCATTGCGAGCCGCGGCCAAGCACTCCACGGGAACATGCCAGATTTCGCGGTTCCTACGATGTGTCTCGTAACCACCCGCAATGCCCCGAAGCGGCAGCGCCGTCTGGGAGTCCTTCTTCTCCTCACCGCCCAACCCGCGCACGCACAAGTACAAACCGTAACATTACAGCCACCCCGCGATTTCGGCTATTTCATCGGCGACACGCTCACCGCCACCGCGCTGATCACGCTCGCCCCCGGCACCGAGCTGGACGCGAATTCCCTGCCCACGCCGGGCCAGATCACCGGCGGCCTCGATATTCGCCGCGTCACCAGCACCGCCCAGGCCAACACGCTACGCATAGATATCGAATATCAAACCTTCACCGCACCCGAAGAAGCCATGCAGGTCCGCATACCGGCCTACGCGCTTACCTTCCATCGCGGCACCACGCACTTCACCGCGCAAATCCCGTTCTGGTCGTTCTACACCTCACCGTTTCGCCACGAGCGGGAGACCGCCATCGACCCCGCGTCGCTTCGCCCGGATCACGCCATGCCACCCCTCTCGCCGGCGGCGGCGCAACGCGGCTTCGCCGCATCCTTGTGCGTGGCGCTCGCGGCATTCTACGTCCTGGCGCGAAGCCGCGGCTGGGCGCCGCGTCTCAGCCTGCATCCGCGCCCCTTCGCCCGGGCCGCACGCCGGATTCGCGTCACGCAATCACCCGAAGATGCATTGCTGATCTTGCATCGCGCCTTCGACGCTACTGCCGGCCATCGCGTATTGCCCGAGGACCTCGCCGCCTTCCTGCAGCACCACGCGCAGTTCCAGCCGTTGCGAGACGAAATCGAGCGCTTTTTCCAAACCTCGCGCGCCCGGTTTTTCGGCGCCGGCGCCGACTCCAGCGCATCGGGCGGGGGATCGAAGCATTTTTTAACATTAGCGAAAAATCTCCGCCGCGCCGAGCGCGCCGCATGACCCTCGCCATCGACCATCCCTGGGTGCTGCTGCTGCTGGTCATCGCCGTCCCGCCCTTGCTCGGACGCGATACCACCTGGCACGCCGTGCCGTCCCTGGCCGCTGCGCCGGCCGATCGTGCCGCCGCCTGGCTCGACGGGTTGTTGCGCGTGCTCGCCGCATGTGCCGTCGCCTGCATCGTGCTCGGCCTCGCCGGCCTGCATGGCGGCGCGCGCAGCGTTCAGCGCACCGGCGCCGGCGCGCATATCGTTCTGGTTCTCGATCGCAGCCTCAGCATGGACGAACCATTCGCGCTGCAGGGTCACAAGACCGCCTTGACGAAAACCGCAGCCGCGGCCCGCCTGCTCGACGATTTCTTTGCCAGACGCACCAGAGACAGTTTCGGTATCGTTGCATTTTCGACCGCCCCCATGCAAATCCTGCCGCTGACCGCGCACCGCGATGCGGTGCAAGCGGCCCTGCGCGCCATGCGTCAGAAAGCGCTGGCCAATACCGACATCGGCGGCGGCCTGCTCACCGCGCTGCAAATGTTCGCGCACGACAATGAAGACGCCACGCGCGTCATTTTGCTGGTGTCCGACGGCGCCGGCTTCATCACGGACGCGGTGCAGGACGACATTCGCGCGGCGGTACTGCGCCAGCACGTGCACATGTATTACCTCTATCTGCGCGCCGGCGACGAGCCGCCGCTGCTGGAAGATATGGGCAGCCACACCGACAGCACCCATCCCGCCGCTTTGGACGCATTTCTGCACGGCCTCGGCGTGCCGTATCGTGGCTTCGAAGCGTCCGACCCCGCATCGATCGTGGCGGCAACCGATGCGATCGGCCAATTGGAAACGCGGCCGATGACCTATCAGGAAACGCAGGCCCGGATCGATGACGATCGCATCTGTTACGTGATCGCATGCGTGTGCCTGGCATTGGTGCTGCTGGCACGGCTGGCGGAACGGGATTTCGCGCCCAGGGGCGGGGCGGCGGTGCCGCCGCGATCGGCGCCGTTATGAAACGCTGGACCTGGCCCGACCTGATCGCAACCTGCGTGCTGGCCGTAGCCTTGTGCGGCGCTGGCCTGTGCGCGCGCCAATGGTGGCGCGATATCAGCGCGAACGCAACGATCTCGGCACTCGCGGCGCGCCGTGACGTGCCGGTCTCGCACGACGATCCAGGCCAGGTACAAGCCGCGCGCGGCTTGTACCTGCTGGCAATCCGGCACGCGGAGGAAGCGCAGGCGACCGCCGAGCGGATGGAAAATGCCGATCCCGCGTCCCGCGCGCTGCTGCTCTACGCGCTCGCCAACACGCATATGCGCCAGGCCATGCTGGTGTTTTCCACATTGCCGATGCGCCAGGTGGCGCCGGTGATCCAACTGGCCAAATCCGAATATAGACTCTCCCTGCATCTCGACCCGTATAATTGGGACGCGCGCTATAACTTCGACATCGCCGCCGCACTGGTGCGCGACGCCGAACCGCCGCCCAACCGCAAGGGCGACGACATGGCGCGCGAACGCGCGCTCTTCCCCGACATCCCCGGCGCACCGAACGGGTTGCCGTGACCGCCCTCACGCAGCCGGGATTTCGCCTGCAAGCCTGTGCGCTTCTTCTGCTGCTCGGCAGTTTTTTGCTACGGCCGGTACAAATTGCGCGGCCGATATATGATACCATTGCGGTCTTGGATATAACCGGCAGCATGAACACCCGGGACCAGGTCCTGTCCGGCCTGCCCGCCAGCCGCCTCGCAGCCGAAAAGACGGCCGTCCGCACCATGCTCGCGTCACTGCCATGCGGCTCCCGCCTGGGCCTCGGCATCTTTGTCGAACGCCGCCCGCTTTTGTTATTGGAACCGATTGAAACCTGCGGCAATTTCGGTGTGCTCGATGCCGAGCTCGACGCGATCGACTGGAAAATGGCATGGGACTCCGAAAGCCACATCGCCGACGGCATCGCCAACACGCTGCCTATGGCTGGCGCGCTCGGCGCCGACATGATTTTCCTGACCGACGGGCAGGAGGAGCCGCCCTTGGCCTGGACCGGGCCACCCGATTTCGCCCGCGTGCGCGGCACCGCGCACGGCCTGATCGTCGGCGTCGGCGGTTACAGCTTTTCGCCCATTCCCAGATTCGACAGGCAGGGCAACGAAATCGGCATATGGCGCCGCGACGACGTGCCCGCCGAGCCGACCGGCATTTTCCACGGCCATGAAAACATGTCCGCCGTCGATGAGCCGCATTTGCGCACGCTCGCCCGCCAATCCGGCCTCGCCTATCTGCATCTCACCGATCCCGCCGGCCTGCTGCCCGCCTTCGCGGCATCCGTCCCACCCCGCCTGCGCCCGAGCATGATCGATCTTCGTTTCGTGGCCGCATCCCTGGCGCTCGCGCTGCTGAGCATCGCCGAAATCATCGCCTTGACGCGTCAAAGCGAAAACAACGTACGTGATTGCGAGAAGCGGCGAAGCAATCCAGGGTTACGCGCGAAATCTCGCGTTTCGCCGGGTCTTTTTTACAAGAGACCGCAATGAAACAGGAAAATCAACTCCCACCACAACTCACGCCGCCGACCGCTCCGCGCTCAAGCCACGCACCGCGGAAAGAATAGGCTCCGCTTCGGTGCGCACCAGCCAATCCGGGCTGACATCCGCGAAATGCACCACACGGTCTTGTCCGATCACGATCGCCGCCGGCTGTGGCAACTCCCACGTGCCGGTGCCGGTCACATCGCCGATGAAACTGCCGCGCGCGCGCGAAGCCGCCTGGCTCGCCGCATCCGCCGTGTAGAGAATCCCAAACCGCCGGCCAAGTTCGTTGCCATCACTCGCAACATTGACGCTCAGCCCATGTCGGGCCTTGATATCCGCCAGCCGCGCCGGGTCCTGCGGACTGATCGCCGTCAGACTGGCGCCCAACGCCTGCAACCCCGGCGCCAGCGCGTGTTGATAATACGGCAACGCAATATTGCACGCCGGGCAGCCGGCAAACCGGAAAAACAGCAGCACCGCCGGCCCCGACGCCAGCAATGCATCCAGCGTCAACCGCGCCCCGCCAACCTCGGTCACACTGAACGGCGCCACCACATCGCCCGCCCGCGCAAACCGCGCGTTTGCCGCCTGCGCCACCAGCGTGCGCCGCTGGTCGATATTCACCTGCAAGGCCGCTGCATCCCAGGTGCGTTCACGGTCCGCATGCAGGTCGGCGAGCAGTTGGCGTAATGTCGGCTGGCTCATACACGCTCTCCTGTCATGCCGCGCTGCGCGATTGCCGTTCCTTCGTATATCGATTTTCGACGAACGGCAGCCCAAGATTCTCGCGGAACGTCGCGCCCTCATACTCTGTGCGGAACAACCCGCGCGCCCGCAGCACCGGCAACACCTGATCGACAAATATATCGAGCTGTCCCGGCAGCGTCTCGAACACCACGAACCCGTCCGCGCCCTCGTTCTCGAACCATTCCTGCATCCGGTCCGCGACCTGCACCGGATCACCGACGAAGCGCCCGCGCGGCGTCGCCAGGCGCTGCGCAATCTGCCGCAGCGTCAGGTTTTCCGCCCGCACCTGCTCCAATATCCGGTTCGACATGCTCTGGTTGCTGTTCACGCCGAGATGCGCCACGTCCGGAAACGGACCATCCAGATCATACGCCGAAAAATCATGATCGTTGAACGACCGTGCCAGAAACCCAAGCCCGGTCTGCAGCGACCCCAACGCGGCCAATTCCTGATATTTCTGCTCCGCCTCGGCCGCGGTCGCCCCCACCACCGGGCCGATGCCCGGCAGAATATGAACCTCGGCGGGATCGCGCCCGAACCCGCGCGCCCGCGCTTTCACGTCGCGATAATATTCCTGCGCTTCCTCAAGCGTCTGCGCCGAGCCGAAAATCGCCTCGGCCCGCCTTGCTGCGAAATTGCGCCCGTCGTCGGATGCGCCGGCCTGGAAAATCACCGGCTGACCCTGCCGCGAGCGCTTGATATTCAGCGGCCCGCGCACCTGGAAATACGTGCCCTTGTGGTCCAGCCGATGCAGCTTGGCCGGATCGACGAACACGCCGCTGGCCTTGTCGCCGACATGCGCGTCATCCTCCCAACTATCCCAAAGCCCCTGCACCACATCGAGATACTCGGCGGCGATCCGATACCGCACATCATGCGCGGGGTGCTCGGTCTTGCTGAAATTGGCCGCCGTATCGCCGAGCCAGGACGTCACCACGTTCCAGCCGGCGCGCCCGCCGCTGATATGATCCAGCGACGCGAATTGCCGCGCCACATTGAACGGCTCGGAGTAACTCACCGTCAGCGTGCCGACCAATCCGATATGCGTCGTCAGCGCCGCCAGCGCCGACAGGATGGTGATCGGCTCGAACCGGTTCAGATAATGCGGGCTGGATTTCTCGGTGATCGAGAGGCTGTCGGCCACGAACAGAAAATCGAACTTGCCGCGCTCGGCGAGCTCCGCCTGGCGCCGGTAGAACGCCAGGCTGGTGCTGGCGCCAGGGTCGGCGTCCGGATGGCGCCAGTCGGTCCAGGTGCGGCCCACGCCGTGTAGAATGAAGCCGAGCTTGATCTGTCGCATGGCGCCAGTGCTCTCACGCAGCGCGATGCGGGACAAGTTCAAAGCGCTTAGGGGTAAGGTAAGAAAAACAAAAGGAAGTGTTCTTTTTTGAAAAAAAGAACCAAAAAACTTCTGCTACTCGGCGTACGTCGACACGGGCCATGTACGCCAAGTGGTAAAAGTTTTTTGGTTCTTTTTTTCAAAAGAGAACACTTCCTTTTGTTTATTCTACGGTGACCGACTTCGCCAAATTCCTCGGCTGATCCACATCCGTCCCCTTCAGCACCGCCACATGATACGCCAGCAACTGCACCGGGATCGAATACAATAACGGCGCCGCAAACGCATCGACCGCCGGCAGCGTCAGGCAATCCACCGCCAGATGCTTCAGCCGCGCCACCCCGTCCGCATCGCTCAACAGGAAAATCTGCCCGCCCCGCGCCTGCGCTTCCTGCAAGTTGGACGCGGTCTTTTCAAATAACGGCCCGCTCGGACAAATGCCGATGATCGGCACCGATTTGTCGATCAGCGCGATCGGCCCATGCTTCATTTCGCCGGCGGCATAGCCTTCCGCGTGAATATAGCTGATTTCCTTCAGCTTCAGCGCGCCCTCCATCGCCACCGGAAAGCAATTGCCGCGTCCAAGATACAGCACGTCCCGCGCTTCGGCCACGCGCGCCGCCATGCGCTGCACCGCGCCGTCGCCCTCGGCCAGAATTTCGGCGGCATATCCCGGCACTTTCAGCAGCGCGTCGGTCAACGCCATTTCCCGCCCGACATCGATCGCGCCGCGCGCGCGGGCGAACGCCAACGCGAGGCACGCCAGCACGGCCAGTTGGGCGGTAAATGCCTTGGTGCTCGCCACGCCAATTTCCGGCCCGGCCACGGTTTGCAGCACCGCATCGCTCTCGCGCGCCATGCTGCTTTCCGCCACGTTCAACACCGACAGAATAATCTGCCCCGCCGCTTTCATGGTGCGCAGCGCCGCCAGCGTATCGGCCGTCTCGCCGCTCTGGCTCACCAGCAGCCCGAGCCCACCCGCCGCCATCGGCGGGTCGCGATAGCGAAACTCGCTGGCGACATCGACATCAACGGGGATCCGCGCCACCGTTTCGAACCAGTTGCGCGCAATCAGCCCGGCATAGAAGGCGGAGCCGCAAGCCGAAATGGTAATGCGGCTGATCCGCGCCGGATCGAACGGCAGGTCCGGCAGCGCCACCAGCCGCGTGCCCGGATCCACCATCCGATGCAATGAATCGCCGATCACCGAAGGATGTTCGTGCAATTCCTTTTCCATGAAATGGCGGAACCCGCCCTTGCCGATCGCAGCACCCGAAAGTGCCGTGCGCCGGATCTCCCGCTCCACCTGTCCGCCCGTGTGATCGAAAAAGCGCGCGCCCTCCCGATCCAGTACGGCCCAGTCTCCATCGTGCAAATATGCGATCCGGTCGGTCAGCGGTGCCAGCGCCATCGCGTCGCTGCCGAGATACATCTCGCCGGCGCCAAACCCCACGGCGAGCGGCGCGCCGTGCCGCGCCCCGATCATCAATTCCGGCCGGCCGGCGAAAATCAGCGCGAGCGCATATGCCCCCTCCAGCCGCGCGAACGCGCTGCCGGCCGCCGCCACCGGATCCATCCCCTGCTGCAGATGCAGATCGACCAGTTGCGCTACCGTTTCGGTATCCGTCTCGGTCGAAAAATCCTGTCCCGCCGCCTCCAGCTCCGCGCGCAGGCTGGCATGGTTTTCGATAATACCGTTATGCACCACGGTAACCCGCTCGGTCGCATGCGGATGCGCATTGCCCTGCGTCGGCGCCCCATGCGTCGCCCAGCGCGTATGGCCGATGCCTGTGGTGCCGGGCAGAGCATGTTGTTCCAGCATCAAGGCAAGATTATTCAGTTTGCCGCTGGCACGCCTGCGTTCAATATGCCCATTGACCAACGTTGCGATACCGGCACTGTCATAGCCGCGATATTCCAGCCTGCGCAGCGCCTCCAGCAGAATAGGTGCCGCTGGTTCCCGGCCGATGACGCCGACGATTCCGCACATTTGGATTTGGTCCTTAGTAAGAAGGAAGATCTTCTTTTTTGAAAAAAAGAAGCAAAAAACTTTCGCCAGTTGGCATACGCGGCCCTATCCAAGGGCCGCGTATGCCAAAGAGCAAAGGTTTTTTGGTTCTTTTTTTCAAAAAAGAACTACTTCCTTACTTTCTTTCTTCTGAATTCGGCACCGCCATCCGGCACATCCGCCTGCCGCGCCCGTCCAAACGCCATCGCATCCGCGGCCACGTCCTTCGTAATCACGCTGCCGGCAGCGACAAAGCTGCCATCCCCCAGCCGCACAGGTGCCACCAGCACGCTATCGGAGCCCACAAACACCCGCGCCCCGATCTCGGTCCGATGCTTCGCAAACCCGTCGTAATTGCAGGTGATCGTCCCGGCGCCGATATTAGCGCCCGCGCCGACCGTTGCATCCCCGATATACGACAAATGATTGGCCTTCGCGCCGGCCCCGAGTGACGCCGCCTTCAGCTCGACGAAATTGCCCACATGCGCGCCGTCGCCCACCACGGTGCCAGGCCGCAATCGCGCATAGGGCCCCACGATCGCGCCTGCACCCACAACGCACCCCTCCAGATGGCTGAAGGCGCGGATATCCGCCGGCCCCTCCACCACCACGCCCGGCCCGAACACCACATGCGGTGCCACATTCGTGTCCGGCCCCAGCCGCGTATCCCACGCGAAAAACACCGTCTCGGGTGCGACCAGGCTCGCGCCGCCCTCCATCGCCGCCGCGCGTAACGCGCCCTGCACCACGGTTTCCGCCGCGGCGAGCTCGGCGCGCGAATTGATGCCGCGCAATTCAGCCTCGGGCCCTTCCACTGCCACCACCAGCGCGCCATCACCGCGCGCCAGCGCCACCAGATCGGTCAGGTAATATTCGCCCTTGGCGTTATCGTTGCGCACCGCCCGCAGCCAGCCCAGCATACGCGCCGCCGGTCCGCACAAAGCGCCTGCATTGCACAGCGTAATGTCCCGTTCCGCCGCCGTGGCGTCCGCCCATTCCACAATCCGCGCAATCCCGCCTTCGCCCAATACGATGCGGCCATAGCGCGCCGGGTCGGCCGGTTGCATCGCCATCAGCGCGAGCCCCGCACCGGCTTGCGTCCGCTCATCCAGCAAATGCCGCAGCGTCGCCGCCGAAATCAGCGGGTTATCGGCAAACAACACCGCCACCTCGCCGTCGCCGAACGCGTCGGATGCAGCCAGCGCCGCATGCGCGGTGCCCAGCCGCGCCTGCTGCACGCGCACCGCGTGCGGCGCCGCCAGCGCCGCCAACCCGTCCATCTCCGGCCCAACCACCACCACGATCCGGCCGAACACCGCCGCACAGGTCGCCAGCAGGTGCGCCAGCATCGGCCGCCCCGCCAACGGATGCGCCGCCTTCGGCAGCGCCGACTTCATGCGCGTGCCCAGCCCGGCGGCCAAAATCACCGCAACCGCGTGCGGGTGGGAGGGGGAGGCGTCCGACATGCGCAACTCTTAACGACGCGCCGCCGCACCCGGCAAGAAACCGGGCCTGCACGTTTGGTTTCACGCCGTTTCACCGGCGCTACACAATCACGCGAGTCACGCGCCGCTGCATGGACAGTCGGCGCGCGTGCGGCGACAAATGCCCCGGGGCGCGAACGCGGCAGGAGATGGGCATTTGCGCTACCTGATCACCGGCGGGGCCGGCTTTATCGGTTCCCACCTTGCGGACGCCCTGCTCGCGTCCGGCCACTCCGTGCGCGTGCTGGACGATCTTTCGGCCGGCACCCGCGCCAACCTGTCCCCCCGCGCCAATTTGCTGGTGGGTGATGTTGCCGACCCGGACACGGTGGCCGACGCGCTCGCCGGCATGGATGGCTGTTTCCACCTGGCGGCCATTGCCTCCGTACAGCGCGCCACCGAGGACTGGGCCGGCACCCATCGCGTCAATCTCGGCGGCACCGTTGCGGTGCTGAACGCTGCCCGCGCGCTTGGCCGCGTGCCCGTCGTCTATGCCTCATCCGCCGCCGTCTACGGCGATCTGGCGGGCGCGGTCGCCACCGAATATGCGCGCTGCGCGCCGCAGACCGCGTATGGCGCGGACAAACTCGGCTCCGAACTGCACGCCAGCGTGGCGTGGCGCATTCACGCCATACCCACGCTGGGGTTGCGGTTCTTCAATGTCTATGGACCGCGGCAGAATCCGGCATCGCCCTATAGCGGCGTGATCTCGATCTTCGCCGACCGGCTGGCGGCGGGGCTGCCGATTACCCGCAATGGGGATGGCATGCAGACGCGCGATTTCGTGCATGTGTCCGACGTGGTCAGCCATTTGCGGGCGGCGATGCGGGTGCTGCGCGCGCGGCCAGGCGCCGGCGTGCTGAATGTCTGCACTGGACGCGAAACCAGTATCGCCGCGCTGGCGTCGATCCTGGGCGATGTGCTGGGTGTGCCGCCGGTGGTGAACCATGGCGCGGCGCGGCCGGGCGATATCGGGCGGTCGGTCGGCGACCCGACGCGGGCGATTGCGGCGCTGGGTGTGACGGCGGGGGTTACGTTACGGGATGGCCTGACAAGGCTGCGGCCCGCGGCGCTGCTGGCGGCCGGCTAGACGCGGGCGGCAGCGAGGAAGGCATGAATCAGCGCCGGGGATTTGACGCCGGGGGCGGTCTCCACGCCGGATGAAACGTCCACGGCCGCAGCACCGCTGGCGGCGATGGCGGTCGCGACGTTGGTGGGCGTCAGGCCGCCGGCCAGCAGCCAGGCGAAATCAGGGCGCCAGTCTTTCAGCATGGACCAATCGAGCGCGACGGCGTTGCCGCCCGGACATGTGGCCCCGGGCGGTGGCCGCGGCTCGATCAGCAGCGCGGACGCGGCGCCGGGCGCTCCCGGCAAGTCGGACGCGGCGGCGACATGAACCGATTGCCAAACCGGGATGCCGAAACGGGCCGCAATCGCGGCGATCCGAGCCGGCGTGTCGTAGACTTGCAGCGCATCGAGAGGGAGCGCGGCGACGGCTGATTCAATGTCGGCGTCGGTGGGCGAGACGAAAAGGCCGACGCGCTGCGGGCCGCCTGCGTGGCGGGCGGAGAGAGCGGCCGCTTGGGCGGGCGTGACGAAGCGCGGGGAGGCGGGGAACAGCACGAAGCCGATCCAGTCGGCGGCGCGTGCTGCGTCGAACGCTTCGGGTGAGTTGATGCCGCAGATTTTGACCCGGATCACGCAATCTCGGCGGCGATGGCGGCAGCAGCGGCGGCTTGGTCGAGCGACGCGGTGATCGGGCGGCCGACGACGATATAGTCGGCGCCGGCTTCGATCGCGGCGGCGGGGGTCATGGTACGGGCCTGGTCGCCGATGGCGGCACCGGCAGGGCGGATGCCGGGGACGACCAGCAACGGGCCGGGGCCGAGGGTGGTGCGCAGGGCGGCGACTTCGTGGGCGCTGCAGACCAGGCCATGCGCGCCTGCGTCGATGGCGAGGCGGCCGAGACGCAGCACCTGGTCGAGCGGCGTGGCGGGCACCCCGATGGTGGGCAAAGCGGCGGCGTCGAGGCTGGTCAGGACGGTGACCGCGAGCAGGCGGGTCGCGCTGCGCGCGCGGTCGAGTTCGGTGCGGGCCGCGGCGATCATCGCCGCACCACCGGCGGCGTGCAGCGTGAGGAGTGCCGGGCGCAGCGGCGCGAGCGCCCGCACCGCGCCGGCGACCGTGTTGGGGATATCGTGCAGTTTGAGGTCGAGGAAAATGCGGTGATGGGCGAACCGCGCGATCCCGGCGGGGCCATGGGCCGCGAAGAATTCCAGGCCGAATTTCAGCATGGCGCAGTGCGGGGCAATGGCCTCGGCCCAGGCTTCGGCCTGGGCGAGATCCGGCGTGTCGAGCGCCGCGATCAGGCGGCGGACGGTCAGCGCGGACCGGCCAGCAATTTGACGTTCGGGCTGGATTTTTCGTGCGCCTTCAGTTTGGTTTCGAGATGGACGACGCGCTTTTGCGCGAGGCGGGCGCGGCGGCGGGTGCCGAGCGCCGGGACCCAGACGATCAGCGCGCCGAGCAAGAAGAACACCGATGCCACGGCGAGCACCGCGATCGAGAGCGGCACCTGGAGCGAAACGTCGAACGGCCACAGCGCGAGCGAGACCGGTTGCTGGTTCGAGAGCACGAATGCCACCAGCAGCAACAGGAACGGGGCCAGGAGCAGGGCGCGGAACATGGCGGTGATATAGGTGGGTTGGGTTGTCAGTAATAGGCGGCACGTCGCCGCGCTTCGTCGGCGACGTCGATATCGACCACTTCGGTGCCGATCGGCCAGAGGCTGATGCCGGCGAGTTTCAGGTGCTGCCAGGCAAATGGGATGCCGATGATGGTGATGGCGCAGGCGACCGCGGCGACCAGGTGGCCGAGCGCCAGCGGCAGGCCGAGCGTCACCAGCCAGATAATGTTACCGATGGTGCCGAGCGGGCCGGTGCCGATATCTTCGCGGCCGGTGAGGAGGCGGCGATCCACCGCTTCCCGCCCGAACGGCAGCAGCGAAAACCCGGCGATGCGCAGGCAGGCGCCGGTCCAGGGCAGGCCGACGATGGTGATCGCAGCCAGCAAGGCGGCGAAGAACCATGCGATACCCATTACCAGCCCGCCGAACACCAGCCAGATCAGGTTCAGGATCAGCGACATATGACGGCCCCCTCTGTCGTACGCGTAACGTGCTGCCGGCCGGCGCCGGAGGCAAGGGCCAAGGCCAGGAGCAAAAGTTTTTTGCTTCTTTTTTTCAAAAAAGAAGGCCTTCTTTTTTGAAAAAAAGAAGCTAAACACTTTTGCTCGTTGGGTGGCGTGTTTACCCCGAGAGCACCGGTTCCGGCGGGGGCCGGGAGAGGTTTGGGATGCCGGCGCTGTAGATCCAGGCGCCGGGGGCGTCGATCTGATCGGGCTGCGTGTGGCGGAGCGGTCGGGTGACCGCGGGTGGTTTCGGTTCGGGCTTCGGTGCGGCC
>Ga0116228_10004228_pt1 | contig 12712 bp, 17 predicted proteins | sample S1TSphfallax_2_FD_89694 | JGI IMG/M metagenome (GOLD analysis project Ga0116228, IMG submission 89694) | Host-associated microbial communities from peat moss isolated from Minnesota, USA - S1T2_Fc - Sphagnum fallax MG | ecosystem: Host-associated > Plants > Peat moss > Unclassified | place... | reverse complement strand
TTTTTTTTCTCAAGGGTGTTAAGATTAGTTACACTTAAATATAACATTTTCGATTTTAGGGGGTGGGGGGGATCAAGTTACCATTTATATCAACACAAATTTTGTTGGCACCAATGGATATTCATTTGGTGCTTGATGCTCACTGTCTTTTAACAAATCCAAATTTATCTTTTTGTTTATGGTGATTGTTTGTTTCATTTGTTAACATTCTTACTTCATTATTCACAAACCTCATTTGAACTTTAAACCCATATATGATGCATTTTGTCCAATCCCTTCAATTGAAATTCAACAAAAGATTGACATTCATTTTAGAAATTACTTATTATATGAAGATCATGGTATAGATTTTATGGAATCATATTTTTTTAAATGACTATAAGTGCAAACTTTGAAGGTTTATGGGGTGAAAATCATGCCATATTTTGTTTGGCAAACTTTTTACAAAGGCCCATCCATGTATGGTAAAAAACAAATCGTGTAGTATTTTTTGGGTAGGTGATGATTTCATCAATAATATTACATTACAATTACTCTATCACAATGATATGATTAATTGTAAAAATGGGAATTATGAATCAATCATTTTCCACAATATCTTGTGGGACTTAAACCAAACCATGCTAGAATAATCACAAATGGAAATAAATATTAACAGACTTAGAGCATTATCCATTGGACAACAAGGTCAATTAAAGTGACCTCTACCTTTGTATGATATTGATGTCATTGCACACTTTCAAAAACAAAAATTTCAAGCATCGCATGCAAATGTTATTATAAAAATTAAGCATTTCCACTGGGAGGTTATCCATGACAAAGAATTTTGAAACTTAATGATTACATTTCCACCTTTCATTTAAAATGATGTAGCAAACAAATTTCTTGTTAAAAATCCCATATTGAAATTGAAATTCATTCAAATATATTTTCATCTATGCCATATTCATGACCAAAAACATTAACTTTTGTTTAAACAACATTCGAACATCAACAAATACATGTGTTAATGTTAATTAAATTCTATACAATATCCACAACAATGTTTTCCTCGACAATTGGATCTACAATTGTTCCATGAACAACACCTACATTTAGATTCACAAAATGACATGCTAACATTTGATAATTGTATAGATTCTCCATGCACTTAACAACCAACTTCGATTAATTATGTTGATGATATATTTTGTTCTACATCAATAGAAAATCCATCAAACTGCCATAACAAATATTGTGAATAACTTTTAAATATGCCAATTTTTCCATGTGTATGTTGTCATCAATTGATGTTTTGAAAACATCACAAACCAAGAAAATATTCAAACCAACAATTAACAATATATTTTGTTCTTTTAATAAAGGCAATAAATCCACTATTGTGTAAGGTTGTTATTTTTTACATAAAGATAAAATTCCAAAAATTTAAATTCCTACAAACATTTGTTTGAATGACACTATAGAATGTGTTAATTTTTTAATGAATTAAAAGAATGATTCATATGACCTTGTTTAACTTTTGCTCAAATTTGGCAAGGTTATGGACAATACAATATAAAAGGAAATATCATAAAGTTCCTTTGAATGTTAATTCCACTTAATCAATGTTACTTCATCTTCCACATGATGAAACAACTATTGGTTTATAATTGAAAAGACAAATAAAATATAAATCATCACATTTAATAGGTGATGTGCATCCAAACCTTATTATGACACCATTACATGATCTTCTCATCACATCAGTATTCGAAAATTCCACAATAATGATTCATCCACAATGCTTTGATATGTTCGCATTATCTAAACAAACCCAACATGTTGATCATTGATGATTCCAAATGATAAATCATGTGACCATAACAATGGAAATGGATTTGAAAAAGAACAAGAAAATGTGTCAACATATATTATGTTGCAAAAGTATTTATCATTAGAACAAATAGATGATTATTTTGAAATTGAAGTAACTTTAGCACCATGTTAAGATTTCAAACCATTAGGTCTTTTCCCAAGATGTTGGTTGTGAATAATTGAATTTTCCAACATTATTTTTTGGCAAATCTTGTAACAACCAAAGAACCATAATGTCTTATCAAATGATAGTTCAATGGGAACTTTGGTAGAAAGATCATAACTTTGTCACATATATACCAAATCTAAATTTTATAGCTATTAAAATATTAATTCATTATGTTATTGCATCATCTTGGGTTTGAATACATAAAGGAAAAGTCCTTGGATGTCAATTTCAAGCATGTAATGTTATAAAGAAACCAAATTTGGATGTTATTTTAGATTCTAATCTAAGGTATATGGATATTTTAGGACTACATGTTTCACCTTATTATTTAAGTTGATTATATATATAATGATTTTTTTGTTAACCCCCAACATTTTTCAAGTTACATGTTTGAGTGTTAAAACCAAATGGTTTCAATATTACAATGTTTATATGGCTTAAATAAGAAGAAAAAAGGATTTGATATCCCATTTGAAAAATTAGAATCCAAACATGTTGTAAACCTTAAACAATGTGATCTTATCCTTGTTATTACAACTACTAGATGAAATCCTATCATAACACGTGTATGAAAGATAATACCATTTTGGACCTTTATTAAATATTTAATTTGTTATGAAATTCCAAAAGTTGTGGGAGCGAAAATGACCATGGATTTTTGTGGGTACATTGCCAATGCACCAAAATACAGTTTGCATTTTAACAATGCAATTGAAAATATTGTGGATAAATACATTACACATGATAGTGATAAACTAACACCTAATCTTCATCAAACTCATCAACACAAAAAAAACCTTGTGAGAATTAAAATCAATTTTTTTTTGGTTATAATTTTCCATGGCCTCATATAAAAAGACACAAATTCTTGAACCATTCACAATGGAAACTTTAATTCTTCAAAAAAATCATTTACATGATAATCAACTTTTTTTTTTATGAACTTAATATAATAAAATTAAAACAACTTCTATGTCTTTCAACACATTATTGGAATTGATTTCTAAACAAAAGAAACATACATAAAATGCATTAAAAGTGAAATTGAAAACATCAACAATTTTTTTGCAAAGAATGTAAAGATATATGCACAAATCCCTTTGAAATTATAGATAAAACAATAGCATCTAATTGTGTGTATATCTTTACATAATTTTTGCAAAAATGCATAAGATGGTAACAAAAGAACTAAAAACCATAATTGCCGATTGTAATGAAAAAAAAATAGGAGCACATATTCATATTCAAACGATGGAAAATGCATTTCTTAATGCTCAACAAATGTTAACACAACTAGTTACATATATAATGTTGTTTATCCTATGACACCATGCATCTAAAATACTCAAATTCATTAATACATCCCCATTGCAAGAACTTGCATTTGTATTGAAAAGTGTAAAATCGTTGAAAACATTTCCTTTGGACTTCACAATTATTATGTGCCCTTCCATCCAGTGATAAATATGTCAAAAGACCTAACTATTTGTTTAACATTTATTTGATTGAATTTATTGCATATTATGACATAATGGATGACAAAAATAAATAAATAAATATCATATAATATTTCATGTTCATTATAACGAGCATTGTGATCTAGAAAATCACTATAGGGAACAAATGCTTTTCCTTTTTTATAATGAAAACAACCTTAAACAAGATTATTCCACATTACATATAACATACAATATGCATTAAACAAAAATCAATTTAGTGAAAAAATCATACAATCTTACTAATAATGCACATATAATCAATTGGGTAAACATAGAATCACAAGCATTTGAATTAACAATAAGAAATGACACAATTGTATGGATGGATAAATTTTCTAACATCGACATTGGGTTGCCACCATAAATTGTTATTCATTGCATAGGAGTGCATCCATAAAATACTAATAGTGAATATGTTGTTAGGCCATGTGCATGTGATTCTACTATTCATGATTCAAATAATATTGGCGTTAATGGTAAAATTATACCAACCAAAGAGTTTTATTCATTATTTCAAAAATTGAATAATGAATGTATTATATTTATGATGTCATGTATAGGAAAAAGAAAAATATAGACGAACCATTTGATTTGTCCATGAGTAGAGGTGCCAATACAAGTAAAACTTTCACATTACTACTTTTAATTCAATGTTTATTATGTTTTTATAACATTCACCCTCATTAAAATGTTTTAAAAAAAAACTTTGTTCGTGACATATATTAAGAAAACAACATTTAATATTGATAAAGCCACAATTCACTCAAGTCCTTCTATAGTTTTTAATTGTAAGGATTTACCATCATTGAGTTCATAACAATTAAACAATTTGGGTAAAAAATACGACCTATCACAATTGATAATGTTAGATGAAATTCCATTAATAAGGAAAAGGATATTGAAATTTGTTAAATTTCATTTAAAATAAATTAAACACATTCATTTTTTTTTGGAAATCTTGATGTAATTATCACTAGTTCATGACAAAGGATTTCTCAAAAGTAATACAAATAACATTGATAGTGTAGCTCCAAACTTTTGGATGGAAAAAATCAAATGTTATGAATTGAAACAAATGATGCACCAAAATGATGAACAATGAAGTGACGCTAAAACATAATGAATCAATTTTCCTCAAAACTTATGGGGATATGTACATATTGTGTGCACAAGACAAACATCACGATACATGTCCTCAATCATTCCAATTGCAAAATGATGCAAATTTCATGGCCAATTTGCATTTAGAAGTTCATATAAAGAAAACCATGGTGATTGAACTTTGCAATGGTAATTATGTAACACATGATGGTATAGTAAATGATGCATACAAAATATTCCAAAGTTCAAATAAATCACTTACTTCATAAGAAATCATATGGATATTGTTTAATAATTCCAAATGCAGTTAGTTCAACAAAGAATGCACACTTGTATGAAAATGAAATACATCCTACATGGACACCAATAAAACCAATATATAAAGATATCCAAATCGGTTCAAAATCTTTCCATATTATAAGAAGAACACAATTTCCAATTCAATTGGTTACATCATGTGGGTCAAAACAAGATCAAAGGAGTCACAAACATTACTTTACATTAATCATGCATGTCTTTTTTCTCCAAAATAACTTTTTTCATATAAATGATTTTTTGAACAAATATGAGTTTGTAAAAATGTACAAATTCCTTGCAAATTTTATGTTTCATTTTGGAAAATGATGATAATTCCAAATCATACCAAAAAAATTTAATGTCTTAAAGTTGAATTTAATGTCATATAAAATACAACTTTGTTTAATACATCATGTACATTATACCCCATTTATATGTGGTAAAACATTCTTGAAGTTTTGAAATTGTGAATTTTCATATGTATGTATTTTGAAAATTTTAGAATTCCACATTTTTGAAATTGTGAATGCTTTTATAGTGTGTTTAATAGGTTATTATTATCTCAGTTTTTTACCATGAACTTATTTCTATTATATGAATCCTTTAAAAGTCCTTTGTAAAAATGTCCATTTCTAATGATAAATTTTTTCATTTTCAAAAATCTTTAACTAAACAAAAACTTAAGATTGGATCAAATGGATTCTTAATTTGAGTTTCTTGACATTCATGTCTGTTAAAAAGGAAGAATGTGCCATGATTACCATGGTTTCAAATGGCAAAAAAAATTAAATCTTTAATTTTTCATGACAAAATCTCACATCCAACACCCTTTGTGGCTCCTTTGACTATATTTTGACCCATGTACTATACATCAAGCATAAGGATTGACACTCGATTATTTGACTTTTGACCCTACAAGTGTGTATATACATGATTTGACATATAAAACATTTTTTCGTGGTAAAAAAAAACTGGTTATTTTTTTCAACCTTTACAAATGAACAAATTTCAAATTGACCAAGTGTTGAGAAATGGATCATTTGCAAACAATTGCATGTTGGGACGTACTCATCCCCAAACCACAGACATTTTGCAACTCACATGTATTTATTTATCCTCTCAATATTAGGTCATTACCTTTGCACATAAATGATGTGGATTACAATCTCAAAACATCTTATATATTGTGGCTCAATGAAATGCATTTCAATGCAAATACAAAAAAAAACATCTTTGAACATTAATACAACACATTCAATAATAAATTTGAATGGATGAGATGTTACAATGATTATATATGACAATTTCACTACATTATCATCACACGAAACATTCACATATTTGGGAGTTGAATATATTGCAACAACATTCAATGTAAATACAAGAAAAGCCATTCATGTAATAACAATATACAAACCTTGAACATTTAACCCTTTCAATGTTCTTGGTTCACTTTCAACAATTCTTGGATGTAATGCCAACTTCTTGTTCAATGGTAATCATTGGCAATTTCATTATTGATATGCTTGATCAAAATTCAACACAACCAAATGAGCTCCAAATTTTTATGGACCATTACTATATGAACTTTAGTTTAAAAATCACAATAACTTATGGTTCTCATATTGATCATGTGTGGACAAATGCCCCCATTCAACAATGTCACGAGTTGTCGAAGCTTATTGGATTGGCCATAAGCCAATTTATTTTGCATATAAACTCCTAAATTATGTCCCACAATATAATCACATAAACAAAAAAAAATTACTCCAAAATCATGAGCAACAATGACAAAACCAAATAGTAACAAAATGCTAAATTTCCATGTGTTCAGTGGTTATTTAGTTTTTTGAATAACCATTGATTCCAAGATTTCAAAACCTTAAGGACAACTGGTTTTCATGAGAGAACTAGAGATTGTGGAAGGTGGTTATTTGAAATTTTCACCCCCATTCAATAAGTGGGTATATACTAAGAAGGTTGATAATAGATGGATATTTATAGCAAATTCTAATAAGCACCCAACAGGGCTACAGACCTCGTCTAACATGACAATGACAACAACATTCATTAGCTAGGCCAAGTTTTAGAAACAACAACATTCCGTGTTTGTGTCCTTTTTAGCTGTGTGAATTAATTTAAAGAGAAGCTTCTGAGGTCAAGTGTGTGCTTTTCAAAGTGTCAATTCAAGGAAATATTGCAGTCAAGTGTCTGCAGGTAAGAAAGTGGTGCACTGGTGTTTCTAGCTACCCTGTGTGGCAGAGTTTGGTATCTCCAGTAATTCCAATTTCCTTCTCCAGGCACCATCTGGTAGGGCACCGGCTAGGACCAGCCAAACCATGGCTAAGACCTTTGTCGGTGTTGGATGCAAAATGAACCTGAATAATTTCACTCATTGGCTGGATAGGTAGCCCCTTTCTTGCTAGGAAGGCATCTAGAGGCTCAAGACCTTCTACTAGTGTTCCAATTTTTGTAACTTAACTCAGTTGAGTAGATGGTTGTCAACTGAGCTTTTCCAAACTTTCTCTACTTCCATTACTAGATTACCACTACACTACCAGAATATTTTGACCAACCTAATGCAATAATATGAGACAAGCTTAGTTTTTGCAAACCAAGGACCCCAGAATGGTGCTTCATAACACGACCAGAAACTGATTTTAAATTATTAACCAAGCTAAACAAACTTTTGAACTTCATACTCTTTACGTGTCATTGAATGCTTTGGCGTGTTTCTCATTGACATATGGCAATAAAACAATGCATTGTTTGATTGTGAATTAAAATGATACAGCTCCTTCAGGCCAGGAACTCGTTCACTAACCTCAATCCATCCAGGACTGCTCACACCCATGAGTGCCAGAGGGTGCTGCACCATATGAAAACTGATGCTAGGTCTTGTAATTAAGCAAGTAGGGAATTCCGACCAGGAGGAATTTCTTCGTGAAAGAGTGGCAACTTGTCTCCAGCAAAGAAGTTGCGCTCTACTCCATGCTCGTTCACCTGCTCAAGCCCCAAATACAACCATGGTCCTCTTATGCATGACTTTTCTAGAGGAGAGATTCACCTGAAATAGCTTTCACTTCTTCAGGGCTCAAGGTTTGCAACTTCAGCTAGTCATAAAAATGATGGATCTAAGTCATTGATAGTTACTACAATAGGCAGAAGTGGTCAGTTCCCCACTACAACAAAACAAACCAACATGAAAATTCCATCTCTTCTCTTTTACTTCCTACATAAAACCCAGTTGGCATCTGTCCCTTGAAGGCTTCAAAAATCATGATGTTGCTCAAGGGTAGGTCATACTGCTCAAAAAGCAACTGGAGAACACTCTAGAAGCTGTTTTCAAACACTGGCTCTTGGAAAGTCAAGACAGTTCATCTTCCAGTTAGAACGAACAAAGAGGAGTTTGAAATGCATGGAATCAATGGGGGGAGATAATGAGAACTGGAATGCTGTAGTTCCAGGATGGTTCACCTACTACTGATGCTTTATTATAAACAGGATTCATACGAGCATCAATCCCGATGCTTGCAAGAGAAATCCCTCCCTCAAAAAGAAAGCCAAAATGATGCACAGAAAAATGAAAGCTTTCATCTTTATGTCTAAACCACAAGGCCACAACACTGCTTGTTCATTCTCAATTATGTATAGAAGATCGATGAAGTTGCAGAGAAATCTCCACAACAACAATTAAAGGTAACATGACAATGAGTGCAGTCATGACCTCATGAGAGTCGCCCACAAAGTGACAGATCATCACCTTCATCACGAATGGCAGTGACGAGCTGTAATTTCAATTATGTACAGAAATAAAGAGAGAGATAAGGAACTCACTGTAACAGTGCGAACGACACCACCACTTGCTCCATCTCTAGCGATTGCCAAAGCAACTGACTTCACAACAAACCTCTGCAATCAATACAATTCATTGCCTGTTACTGCATTGCTTGCACTTGTATCTCCAGCAGGGAGGCCATGAGTCCTCCAGCCCTAAAAGGTGTGGACATAGGTCCCCAATCTTCTTACACCCAATCTTCTCTCTTTTGGTACCATGTCAACTAAGTGCACACACCAATTCAGCAACTCTATCCTATGGTAGCACAGCTAGATATGATCTCCTGAGCCAGAACTCAATTTTCAAACAGCTATGACAAAGCTTATGTTTTAATTACAAAATTCAGTCCATTACCCCCCTCTTTCTTGAGCTACTAAATTGCCAATGACCATCTGGTGGTGCTCATTGTTGTTTCATAACAGTTTTCTGCGACATGAAGCTGACAAGGATATGTAACAAGCAGTATACCTCTGCTTCATCTTTGCTCATGTGGGGACGCCAGGCTTGATCCAGAAAACCATACAAGTAACTTGACCCCGATCCTGCAATCCTCCTCCACCAAGGTAAGAGAAACAGAGCCAAAACTGATAAACAGGAGTACTACAACAACTGCAGTCTGTTAATGATAGGTGCATGATGACAGTAACAGCTAACAGCACAGTACAAGTGCGTGACTTCAGTCTGAAGAATACAAAGCCACTCATATAAGTGCATCGGTTCCTGCTAGACCCCCATCATTTTGGTGTTTTGATCAAGTCACTAGCTACACATGGACACACACCTATCTCAGAAACTTGGAGCCAACACAATGGGATGCAGAAACAGGGTGGTCCAAACCTCCAGTGGCGAATGGAAGACGCAGCAGGGTGCCTCCCAGAGGAACAGCATAGACACTTCCCCCATCATATTTGTCCCACCCTGCCACTATCATGCCTGCCTGCAAGAATGACTGCATCCAGCAAACATCATCTAGATCATCAACTATGTGTCATCATATTGCCGCCCAACCCCAAAAAATCAATATGGGCAAACTGATCCAGTCCCAATTAAATGCTTCTAATGGTGAAACTGCTCTTTTCAGATCCCCATAGACCTTAGCAATAACCCAGCTTCCATTTCTGTAAGCACATGTTGATTTCAGGTTCATTGGTAATATTGTTGCTAAATCACTTTCATAATACAACACAGGCTGACCTTGTTTTGATATGCCAGCTCCTTGACAAGAGTTGCTGCAGTTTTCACTGTGGCTTCTCTGCCTAGCTGAATTCTGCAAGTTTTTTTCAGAGAACACTTTCCCTAGGTCAGACTTCCATTCACTCCAATTCACAGCCTTCTACAATATGGTGCATGATGACAAAATTTGAGGATCTCCAACAACACAAGCACTTCAAACCATACATACTTGGCTTCCTTTATTAGTTGTGTGCTTCAAGACATGCAATGTGCACAAAAAGTGAGGGCTCACGTGTGTTGATTTAGAAAATATCGCACATAATCAGACACAACTTGTGTATCTGCAGCCTGCAAACTCACACCAATAAACCCATGTCACAACTTGTTCCAGTAGCAATGTCGGTCCATATCTTCTTCACTGGCAGCAAATAAACATGGTGAAGCCAATGCTCAGAAGGACATCAAATTAGACTCCAACACCTAAAGAAAGATGAGAAGGTAAAGTCATTATTCACTGAGCCTAGAAGAGTTTCTGGTCATGGATCATGGCTCAAGATCAGCTAGAGCAGTTGCAAATTTGGACTATGTCCCAGTTTTCAATCTATAACAACAATATCCACAATCTATAACCTGAAGAATTCAGGAAGCAAAAGGAACAGTAAAAAGGCAAGAAATACCGAGCCTGATCGACAAAGGTAGACATTGTCCGTAAGTTGAGTAATTTTGTCCGATGCACGATTTGCAACATATACCCCTGGAATTCAAAGCCCAACACTTCTACAGACATAAATCCCTGAGCTCCTTAAACAAAATGGCAGTTCACATCAAGCCTGGAAAGTCCATATCCTAGTTTCATGGCACATTTGTTCAATACACTCCCTGATGATGCTCATTTCTTTCAAATTAAAAAAAAATGCCATGGTCACACCTACTCTATTTGCACCACAAATCATACCGTTTTTTTAATTCAAGAAAAGGGGGCATAGTTTAGGGTTAGGGTTTGGGTAAAATAAAACCCTAGACTGCATATGATAATTGTAAAACATGCACAACCCACAACATACTGATTGCATTCAATATCAACTCAATGTCACTGAACATGCTAAGAAGGAACTTTTTTACCTGTGGTGGTGCGAGAATCTGCCCCAAGAATTACACCCCCCTCGTATTCCACAGCCATGATAGTTGTCTACAGCCAAAAAAATCCGGCAAACCAAAAAAGGTTAGATTTGATTTCTCTCTCTCTCCCCTTTACAAATTGCCATTCACCATGTGTTGTAGTTTCCCACATTAAGACAAAATTGAAGAAAAGAAGAGATGTCAAGAGAAACAAACCGAGTGGAGATGAAACCCTAGAATAATAGTACTCCTAATAATCATCAAGCTCATATCTATGGAGATTGCAAAAGAAAAAACCTCCACAATAAACTTTGAACATACCCATTATGTGGTCGGTTCTCACGGGAAAAAAAATGAAAAAAAAAAGAAAGAAAACTAACATGACAAGAAATGACTGGAGTCACGAACTTCTATAGCATCCTCACTCAAGCTACTGCTAGGGTAAGCTTCATTTTTACTTCTCAAATTTGTCTCCGTACAGAAACAAAGCATCTAAGTCTAAGGCATATACAGAAGAAGAGTGCAACAGCCTCTTAGTAGAAGAAGAAGAAGATGATCCAGAGAGTACATAGCCATCAAGCTCAAATGTTGAAATGCTGAGGTCCGGTTGAAACCCTCGGTTGCTATTTGGCTTATTGTTACCGCAAGAAAACAAACACACAGGCCAAAAAAAAATTTCAAGGAGAAGATGAAGAGAACGCTCCCTAAGAGAGAGACAGAGACAGAAAATTACCCCCATACTGTGAGCCGCAGATGTCCATTCTCCAGCCATGGGCTCCATGATCCTTGAAAACTAATAGACGCTGAAGAAGAAGAAAAAAGCTATATCAAAAACAACAACAACAACAACAACAACACAAGAGAGAGAATGATGATGCGGAAACAACAATCGCCTCCTGTACACAGACAAGACAAAAACAGACAACGCCGGAGACCCCAAAAAAAAGAGAAAAGGTAACAAGAAACGTGCTCTCAAAGCAAAACACTGGGGGGCAGATCAAAGACAGAGAACGAAAGGAAAACACTGCTGCAGTGTGGTTGATTGATTGATGAGGAAAATTCACAAAACCCTAACCCTAACCCTAATTTGGATCCAAAATGACACTGTTTGTGTTGATGTGTTTGTTCATATGTCATCTATTTGTGTATCATTAATGGTGGTGTGTTTTTTTTTTTTTGAAAATATGAGTTTGAAATTGTATTTCTTCATAAGTGTTCATAGTGTTGATGATCAAATTGTTTTGTTAATAAATTTTTTTGTTGAAGTCTTCAATAATCATAGTTGGACAATTTGAACACATTTTTTTATTTCTGTATGATGCATTTTAGAAAAAAGTTGAAATATAATGTTTGTATTTTGGGTGGTTTACGTATTGTAATTGATTACATATAACACTTTTTCATGTGTTGTTGTTTAAAAAATGCGATGATAAATCTAATGCCAAAGTTTGTGAATGTTATGATTTGTGTTAATAATAATACATTGTTATTGTAAAGTATCATAATTCCATGCTCATTATAAGGTGACAAAATATGAAATTTTTTGTGATAAGGCATTATAGAATATAGGTACCCATTATTTAGCTAGTGGTGTAGGTACATATTAATAGGTACCTATTTAGTTAGTACATATCTAAGATAGGTATTAGTAAGTATTTAAAG
>Ga0116228_10004227_pt1 | contig 12712 bp, 7 predicted proteins | sample S1TSphfallax_2_FD_89694 | JGI IMG/M metagenome (GOLD analysis project Ga0116228, IMG submission 89694) | Host-associated microbial communities from peat moss isolated from Minnesota, USA - S1T2_Fc - Sphagnum fallax MG | ecosystem: Host-associated > Plants > Peat moss > Unclassified | place: USA... | reverse complement strand
CAGGGCCCATTCTGGCCAGTTTCATTTTTCTTTCCTCGCTCTCTCTACGGTTTTCATTTCTCAACGCCCTTCACTTCCGAAGCTTGCCACGCTCATTGCAATTGTGACCTCAATACTGACTGAGTAGCATTTCAGCTCTCCGTGTTTGACGCAAGGATCTTGGCTCGCGATGGCTGTAACCCGGCAAGAGGATTTGAATCTCCTCGAAAAAGCGGCGAAATCAAATAAGCCGGAAGACGTTAAGGAAGCGTTGCGTTGCGCTGTAAATAAGAACTGCCGTGAAATTGGAGGATATGAATTTACGGCAGTGCATCGGGCAGTTTTTTCCAACAGGAGCGTTGCAAGTGTCTTGATTAACGATCCTAATGTCGAACTGAATTTGCAGGACACACTCGGTCGCACGCCTTTGCATTTACCTTGGCGTGGATGTGTGCCTTTAATGGCGAAGTCTGAAGGGAAGGAAATACCGTGGGATGTTCCAGACAAGATTGAGCAAACCCCACTACTTTACTGGGCAAGGCTTGGGGATGACACGAGTTTGAGAGCCCTGCTCAAGCGCGGAGAATCAGAAGTAAAGATGTCCAAGGTAACCATCGATGGGTTCACGGCATTGCATCAAGTGGTGGAGCAAGATCAACGTTTTTTTCCACGTTGGCGTCCGTTGCTATCTATAGATCTGAGGTGCAAGCTCGTTGGTATATTGTTGAAAGCGAAAAAGGAGAGAGCGAGGAAAGGGAGACAGCTTGCAAATCTCAGCCAGGAAGCCAGCGAGCTAGAATCGGACGTGCTAGACTTCGTGAATACACAAGACATTCTGAAACGATCTGCGCTACATTACATAGCAGAAGAAGGATGCGTTGCAATTTTGGATAAGCTGTTGAGCTGTTTTAATGTTAAAGAGGTAAAGGATCGTGTAGATGTCAAGACTCTTGACGTTCATGGTTGTGCACCGCTTCTTTTAGCTGTTCAAAGGGGACACAAAGACATGGTGCGAGGGCTCCTTAAACTTCCAGGGGAGCAGATCGATCCCAATGTCCGTGCTACTGTAATCGCATCGCGTCCGCGCGAGCTCCAGGATTATGAGGAGAATCATAAGCAACTGTGTAGGCCAAATTTGTTCTCAAAAGCGCCTGATGAGAAATATTCTGGCACGGATCTCACACCTCTACACGTGGCGGTTGAGGTGAATCGTCAGTTCCAGGTGGCGGCTGCGTTGCTAATGGATGAAAGGACGACGATGGTCGAGAATGAGCGATGGGAAATGGTCGATAAGGTGGGTGCAGCCATGATCCTGATACAAGCAGCCAAGGATTGTGTTGAGTGCAGTAAAATCTTACAATTTTTTGAACTTCAAAAAATCATTGAAAAAGTTCTAATGATTGGATTATAATAAAATCAAGTGCATACTATTTTTATATTTCTAAATTTGCATCTCAATGTTTTTAATGTAATTCTAAGATGTTTCATTAGTTATAAGATGAACTGTAAATAATGCACAGTCACATATTGAACGTCCTTCTTTATTTTATGTAAATTTAAATCATTGATCTTTTTTTTTTAAATACTATATATTATTACTTACAGTCAGATATTGAACGTCCTTTATCTTATGTAAATTTAAATCATTGATTCTAATTATTTTTTTAAGGCTATATATTAATGATTATGAAGGTTTAGTAGTAATAAAATTTGAATATATATTTTAGTATGATTATCCAGTATAGTTTTTTTATAGTATTTGAATGTGCTTTTGACCACTAAAATTACATAATTTAAAAGACTTCTTCTAAAACAAAATGTTTTTTGATCATGTAAGTGAAGACAAGGATGCATTTTCATGAAAATTGGATGTGTTAAGTGGGATTATTTATTTTATTGGTGAATATGAACTATTATATTTAAAATGATGTTGAAAAAAGTCATTATTGATAAATTTGATGTATAATATATCATTAAGGGTTTTTAACACAAATACATATTTTAAATGTTGAGATGTTTATTTTTGTTGAAGTGCACACACTTCATTTATCTATACAATTATCATTCAATAAATACATTTAATTACATTTGATTTGAAAATGTTTGGAAACATCCATGAATTAAACTTTTGAAGTTGACATTATCATCTTAGAACAAGCCCCAATCAAAATATGTAAGCCATGTTTCCAATGTGATAAATCCTAGTCCTTTCAAAACACTTGGGCATGGCACTAAAGTGGCTCTTTTGACTATGAATGTACCCAGGTGTTACGTTTGGCTGAAGGGCTTGATGATAAGACAACGGCCAACGAGTTATTGACTAAGCTAGAAGATAAAATACCTGGATCGAATTTTATCACCAACAGAGACTTGGATCACCTCCAATTATTAATAACTGTAGCTGCAATGAAAAATCACCACAAAATCATTCGACACATTTTGAAGTGGAAACCAGAGGTTGATGCAAATTTTAAAAGCAAATTGGCAGACGATAGCGGCCTAGTAGCCACACCTCTTCATCTTGCTATTTTGGGAGGGCATGTGCATTGTGTGAGGGCACTTTTGACTCATCTTCCATTGGATGCCAATGTTGAAGATTCAAGTTCCCGAACTCCATTTCAAATTGCTACAGAATCCGACAGGAAGGACGTGATGAGAGAGATCAAGATGAGAGAGATCAAGAGGTTGCTGATGGAACGATCTGAGGTGAGAGAATTTGTTGATAGGTTGGACAAGGAGAAGCAATTATATGTGGATTATGCAAATGGTTTTCTCGCTGCTGCAACATTAGTTGCAACCGTAGCTTTTGCAAGTTGGTTACAACCCCCTCAAGGCTACACAAACGAATCTGATGTTGCAGTCAAGGGACACCCAACTATCGGAGCATTTGTTGTGTTCAACGGCTTATCTTTTTTTTTCGCAATAGCAACTGTATTGGCTAATGCATGTGTAACCATGCCAAGCCCCCAACGGGTCTTCATTGGAACAGTTGTCGAAAAGGTGAGGAAGACCTTCATTCTTCCTTACATTTTTTTCTTGCTCTCTGTGTCTTGTGTGCTTGTGGCTTTTACAACTGCTGGCTTTGCAGTGCTACCGCCTACCGACAGATGGATGATGTGGTTCATAACTATAATAGGTGGAGCAGTTTGTGTTCCTTGCCTAGGAGCAATCATATATAAACTATATATTATATTTCGATTGCAATAAGTACCTTGAACCATTCAAGATATTATGCAACTTTTTGTAGCCAAGCTGTAAGTTGGACGTTGAAAGATTTTTCAAATTAATTAGGGTAGATTAATAAGTATTGTAAATAAAAGTTGGGTTTGTAGTTTCAATCTTAAATCACATTTTTAGTTTCAGTTTTTGAATTATAGGATCATTGGAATTATTTTATTTTGTTTCAACCTACATCTATACCTATTGCTTTCTCTTTTTTTTGTCACTATTCTTGCAAGAGATTGATTTTTTGTTGTGGGTGTTCCATGCTTCTTTAACTCAATTTGTTACTTTCTAATGAACTTATGGGCAAGTTGTTGAGGGAGTTTTGGCAAATTGTGGGAAAACATCATTTGAGACCCTTGATTCATTCAAATTTTCAATCAAGTTTATTAAGAATTTTTCAATGCCATGAGGTCAAAATTATTGATACAATTAGTTGATTTTATTGAATTGGTTCCAAATCAATAAATAAAATTTCACATATTTGTCTTATGTGCATCTATAGTTCAAATTTGATGTACACCTTTATGATTATTTTTTCCTTTTGAAAAAATATTTGCATCATATGTATAATTTTGACTATGCCATGTGATTTGCAATTGTTTAGTAGAATAGGGATGAAGGGGATCTTTATGAAAAACCTTAAGAAACCAGTTTTATTCTTACCAATCTTTGTTTGTGTTACACAACCTATGTATGTTAGGCAACATTTCTCATGTATGTGATGTGTCTCATGTGAACTTTTGGCTTCCCAAAAAACTTGGAAAAAGAAGGTGCAAGCACCTTCTAGTTTAGGCCACTAATGTTATAGATAGATTCATCATGTGTATGCATCTACTTTGGGATGGGAGTAAAATGTGCTACTAATCGAAAATGTTGAAAGTGCTAAAACAAGTGGCAATTGATGTATTAGTCTAAAAGGAATTGGAAAAATCAACATTTCTTAAGTTTTTATGTGGTTTGTTTGTTTTGTTTACTTGCAAGTAAATATTAAGTGGCTTAATATTTGCAAAGGTATGAATGGTTTTGAATGGTTGTAAGTTATGTGGGAAGCCTCCATAATAGAATATGGTTATCAAGATTTCAACCTATGTTCATTGGACATTGGTGATGGTGAATGCAAGTGATGTCAAGTTGTTTCAATGTGAATCAATGAAATGTTGATGAAGAGATGGGACCAAAGTAAATTTGTGGTGCAAGATTTAACAAGTCTGAATGAATGCAACTACAAGATGTATGTTGAAAGCTTTCTTTGGGAAGGGGTTTCTAGTGTGTTGGTGTGTTTTGAAGTTGGAAGTTGCATGCATTTTTTGTGAACAATTTTGGGAGATGAATGTTTTAGATTATGTTTTTGGTTTTTGGTCACTTGTTTTGAAATTTTCACTATGCCAAATTTGATGATAGAAGATCAAAAAGGTTAATGTAAACATATATTAAGCATTAGGTGTGGAAGTGATGGAAAACACAAGGGATTACTAAGTTGGTTTGTAAAAGCATCATGATTTCATCAATGACTATGGTTGAAAAGAAATTCTTGTCAAAAATTATGGGTTGTTGAAAATTATGCTAGGAATGGGGGTGAATACTTGTATTTACAAAAGCTCTAAGTGAAAATTGTTGTATGAACCTCATGGGCTATCTATTGTAATTATTTTATAATTTAACTACTTGCCAAGACCTTTAGTTTTTGGAAATGGGAATGTTTAGGGTTCATTAAACAAATTGGTCTACAATAAAATGGGAATATCTTTAGGTTGAATATGTTTAGTTATGCATTTATGATGCCCACAAAAGACTATGGTAACTCATGAAAGGATTCAAAAAAAATCTTATCCACATCAAATCCATGGATTAATAAAGGAATTATGTAAAATGTTTATGTGCAATTTGAAGTTTAATATGAAATTAACATAATGTTGGAAGATGTATTACAATTAATCTATTATCCTACTTCTAGGTGACAATATTTTTATTTTATTTTATTTTTTTCCTTCTATTAAACACCTAATGATCCCCCAAAGTAAATCATAACAAAGTTCCAAGAAAACAAAAGGCAAAATGTCATTTGAGCATCTTCATAACATGGACAAGAAATTGGCTTTTAAGAATAAAATGAATGACCTTTCCCTCCACAAGGTGCTTGACAAACTTATTGAAGAGGGAATAAATGTATTTGATTTTGATTTAAGGAGCTCATTTTGTGTACACTAGGTATTGGAGGTCTTTATGCCCTTCATTTCCTTTATGCATGGTGTTGATAAGAAAGAAAGGCCATAATATGTTGGTTTTGTTGTTGAATTCCAAGCACAAAAACATGCACCTAGTAACAATTTATTTAGGCCATGAAAATGTTGTCACCTTGGTTGTAAATTATGATGAAAAATCATTATTGCTTCTACTGTTGGAGGTTTACAAGGGTCTAATGCTTAATAGATCTACTTGTTTTGACAATGAATCTACTTCATTTGGATTTTCATGATAATTTTCAACAAACTAACACAAGTGCAAACACCTACAAGGACACTATGATAAGGGAACTTAATGGATTTTGTCACTATCATATTGATGGAAAAAGTTGTAATGTGTTTTAACATATGGTGGTGAAAAGAAGAGCAAAAGCTCCCCACTATTGTAGCATTTGCATGACAAATCTTGGGAATCCCAATTAGTTAGATTGAGAACTTTTTTTTTTTTTTTCCATTGCTATAATCCTCACAAAAATTCGAAGATGTTGACTTCAAACTAAGAATTTGGATAAGCTAATTTTTATGAAAAAAATTTGGTCATCTAATCCTTGTGTTGGTTGTTTGAAACCAAATGACATGATAGTTATATGTGAAATAGAGTTTGATTTGATAGATGAGTTGGAGACTGATTTTATGGATGAAGTGGAGCCTAAGAATATCCATATGCAAATTTTAAGTTTCTACATATATATGGTAATAAGCCATATGTCTTTCCTTATATGTAACTGAAGATTACATGGCTCTGAAGATGACGAAATTATTCATGTGCTAGCATCTTTGCATAGACAACTATCCCATGTTTTGGATTGTGATGTTTTCATTGTGTTTCAATTTGCAAAATGGGCATGTTATCTTGGCTTTGAAGTTCAGTTTGTGACTTTGAAAGCTTTCTTTTGTTGGAATTCAAAACCAATTTTTGTTTGTTTTTTCTATGGTATGTCTAATTTTTGGGTTTATCTTCTTCTATTTATTTTTTTAAATGCATGTCTATGTATTTAGGGTTTTGCAATCTTTCTTCTGTTTGTATAATTTTTTTAAGCTTATGTATGTTTGTATCTATCTATGTCTTTGAACATCTGTGTTTGTCTTTGAAGGTCTATGTGCATCTATGTCTTTAAGGTATGTGTGAGTCTATTTGTGTCATTGAATCTAGGCTCATTAAATGCATGAGTTAAGTTAGTAGAATTGAAGGTACATATGCCAATAGCAGGTTGGGAATGAAATTTGATGATATAGTATATAGGTTATTAATGTTGTGAAATTTGAAAACCATATTGGCATATGATAAGCTGTGACCTGGAACTGTGTCAAAAGATTGATTTGTGTGACTTAGCCTTGATTTGACAGAACCCTAAAATGTTGGATGACTTATTTCACTGAATGTGACTGTTAGAAAGTGCCAAAGCAAGGGATAGTTGGTATCGTGGGAGTTAGAAGAGTTGTTTTCCACTTCTTTACGTTTTGCTATTTTTTTTGTGTGTTTTTGTTGTTTGCAACTTATGAGTTTTGGTTTGTATTCATTGTGGAATGTCGGCACCCTGTTCATGAACTAGTGATGGAGCCTGGTTCCTGGGATTCTTTTTTATTGTGAAGATGAAGATGAGGCAAAGAGGTTGGCAACGCGCTTGGGGGTGGAAAAAGATAAATACCTGAAGGCAGAAAAAGCTAAGCACTCTTGGTTTTCAGACTTTCTCTTTGATTTTGTGTTCTTTCGCTTTGTTGCTTTGAGTGTTGGGAAGAATGCCCAAACTCAATTAGGTAGTCATTCTGCCTTTTAACTTCAAAAACTTTAATATGTTGAGGTTAGCACTGGCCTCATAATAAGTGGCATTTGCCACTTTTTATCCTTTTTAATATAAAGTGGCGCGGCGCCAAAGATTGGCGCCACTTGCTACCCCAAAATGCAATTTTCGCCTTAACTATCAGAAAAGTGTGGTCTACGGAGTTATAATGTGGCGCGGAGGCCTACGGAGCAAGTTGCATAAGTGACGTCTAAAAATAGAATGCCACTTCTTATGAGGCCAGGGTTAGCAGGTAAAACATTGTGTGTTCATGTGTCAGTAGAGATCTAAGTCAAAGATGATGAAAGGCTCAAGGGGGTCAGTGGGTTGGCCTGTTGTGTGGCATATTACTCAAGTCTAGTGTGCTTGGTACTTCTGTTAGAATTAGTTGAGAATCTAGAGCTTCTGTGTCTGAGGAATGACCATAATTAGTTGCATGGGAATTTATAGAAGGAGTGAAGATGGCAGTGGATGAGGTCCTTTACTTAATGCACCTAGTTCCACGAGATTTGGGTATTAGCTTTACATGAATTTACTTTGCTAGATTGCCCACAACCAGTAGGTCACGATAACCCACATACCAGAGAGAGCTGATCTGAAGAAGGTCTAGGTCTTGTTCTTGTGTTATTTATGCGTTTGAGTTCATTTAGATGTCTGCTCACTTGTAATCCTGATGAAGGGGATGGTTAATGCTGAAATCTTTGTTCGATACAAGAGCATGGGTAGCATTTTGGTATCACCTCTTTTTTGGGGACAAAGCCATATAGCCCAAATCTGGTTAGTAATTAGTACCCATTTGAGAAAGGAAAAAACAAATGACCATGTTGCCATATAGCATCACAACAGCCTCAGCACATCAGATGCTTTTGAGGCCAGATCTGACATCTTGGAACTAGCCAACTCTCTGATCTCATCAAAACTCGCTGTGTGTTATGGCAATTGATAGACCACACCAGTGTTTGTAAATCTTTTACCCTAATATATCCACAAGTATATACTACAGTAAATACACACCTTACCTGGTTTGTAAAATTTTAGTTACTCTACTTGTCTAGTAAATACTCAAAGATCACCTTTTACCCGGTTCATATAAGGGTGAGGTTCACCTTTACTTAGGAGAAGACAATTGTTTGAATGGGGTTAACAAAGGGCATATGCTAAATTCAGTATATAGCATTTATGCATTTTCATATTTTACAATATATGTGGTTCTGATGGGTTTGTTCAAGTAATTATTGAAATTTTTATAATATGTGTGTGTGTGTGTGTGTGTGTTTATTTATTTTTTAAAATTTATATTTTAGCATTTAGATTTACTCATTACATCAATTATTGTGAACAAAATTATTACTATATGTCTTCCAAACCCTTTTAGATTTTACTACCATGTGCCATTCTAAAAATGCTTTGAATGTTTGAATTTCATGTCATATTTTGCAATAAAAATTGCACAAGTGAAGTACCTTTGAAATGTTCCATACTTGTGTAAATATATTTTTATTACACGTTTATCCACTTACACTCAAATAATATGTATAAGATAAATGATTTAATGTTTACCCTACCTTTACCATTATCTGGCCTGATAACTTTGCAAACCTTTATACCCTTACCCAGCTTGAAACCTTTTTAAAGCCTATATACCTTTACCTGGACTTTACATTTGTTGAAAATTTGAATCTTACCTTATCCAGCCAACATTTTGTAATCAATATACCCACCCATCACTAGTCTCAAGGTATCACACATCAAATTCCTCATGTTTGCAACAACTACTAATTTGAAACTATGTGTGAGTGCCCCATTTGCTTTCAAAGTCAGTAAACAGCATCTTAGAACTTGTCGCCACCATTTGTCCTAAATGCCACTGTGTATACCCAATTGTGCATGTTTTACAACCAGACATGTGCAAGTGGGTGCAGGAACCATGTGGTGCTAGTTGCCATTTTGGGGAGGGTAGATGAACCCCTTCTGTCTGCCCTAATGGGCCAAGAGCCCAATAGACCATACAATCTATGATGCTTCAAGATACAAGGGTCCTCCCCTTTGATCAACTAGTCCTTCAATTGGCCCATCTGAAAAGCCATTGATTAGGTTATATGAATGGCTAGGAATGGACCTATTTGGGGGCCTATGGTGGCTCCATAAGCATGATCAACACAGCTGTTGAGAACACTTGGGAACTCAATGGGGAATAAATATGTGAACCAATTGGGAATGGCCAATTGCACAGAGAGGATTTCTGCTATAATACAGCAACTTGGAAATAAGCGCAACATTCAACCCAAATTTTCAGAAGTTCAAGATCTTTTTCTCTCTGATCAATCAATGAAGCACATCCTCTGAGACCATCTCAGTAGAGCACTTTCCTCATATAACCCATCTGAGGATCTGAATATTGTGACTAGATATCCAAGTTATCCAAGCAAAGCTAACATTTTCAGTTTTTTCCCCCTTTTTTGAAGCATCTCATGAGGCTCAAGGAAGTTGTAATAAAGTTTCAAGAAAACAATGGCAAAGTATCATTTGAACCTCCTGATAACATCAACAACTGAAAAGAGTCAGAGGTTTTTTGGCCCTGACTCCTAGCAGGCCTAAGATATTCACACATCTTAGGCCCACTAGAAGTCAGGGCCAAAAAAACTTGAGGCCAACTTTGATCATTTTTGGGTTGCAAATTGGTCCCAAGTTACTAATAAATGTTAGAAGATGTCAGAATATTAATAAATGCTGGAACATTGGCCCCAAGGGTTGCAAATTGGCCTCCCAAATTTTGACTGTATCCTTGTTTCAGCCTTGGGGCCAATACAAGGCCGTAAAATTCAGCATTTATCAGTAACTTGGGGCAGATTGAAAAGTTTTTTCCTGTTTCAGGCTTGACCTAGTGTAAAGCGGGCCTTATTAACCAACATTCATTGGGCAATTCTATTTGGGGATCATGTTAGGAACACTTATCTCAAGTTCTCATCTTAAATGAACTTGGCAGTCACAAATGCATTGAAAGCTTAATGTAAGACTTGCTCATGATATCCTTAAGCCTTTACTACTTAAGTGAACTTCTCCCAAAAAAGAAAATGGTAAAGTCTATGTTATTGAGGAAGAAAGGGTACTTCATACTTATTGCTCGTTTATGAAGTACCGATCCCATTGCAATTTCAAATGATAATGGTAAAGTCAAATAACAATCATCTCCCTTTCACATGCTCTTTAGATTGGTGAATCTTCTTTAAAATTTTGCTAGAGCGATTGAATATGGGTCTTTGGATTGAAAGTCCTTCAATTCAAAACATTTATTACTACTGTTTAATATTAGAATACTACAACAATTATTAGAATTCCATTTTCTCTAAAACTAGATTCAAATCTATATAGAAACCTTCCACATAAGTTTGTGTTAAATTCAACTATTGAAACTAAAATTAATGTAGCAATTTCTATGTGTAATTCAAAGCTCCACATGGTCAAGAATTAGAAAGGTGTAAGTTTTGAATCCAAGAAGAAAATCAAAGCATATTCTCCAAACAAGCAAGGTGGGAAGGTCTTTATGGATTCAAAATTGCATTGAACTCTTTCAATTGCAAGACATTTAAATCCCAAAGATAGTTGCCACAGTTACTATAGAAAACATATAAATTTTAATGTCCAATTTGTTGCTGTTGGAGAGTCAAATCTAAGAGAGCTTGCTGAAATCTCATAAGGCTAGAATGACTGTTCCTGCTTTATTAGATTGAAGACAACTAATTGGAAAAAGAAGTTCAAGTATTTGAACCATGAACTTTGGATCTATTTAGTATGGAAAAAGAGGTGTTTATTGTGTCCATAATAGATTGTGGACTAAGAAGATTTACAGGCGTGAAGAACCACTTGAGGCATCAGCCTGAACTTTCCCCATCCAAAAAGCCATTGCCTAAATTAGGTGAATGGTTAGGAATGGAAGATTTTAAAGTCAGGGCTTATGGTGCATGGAAAGCATATCACAACACCTGTGAAGAACATGTTGGAACTAAAAGGGGAATATTATGTTGAACCAAACTTAAGGGTACCTGGGAATTCTGATAAACAAGGCAAAGGAGGCCATTGCTGCTGCTAAGCAGCTCAGTTACCACTAACCAGCAGTCAAATACATGGATGTCTTCTTCAATGACAGTTAAGTTCTAAAACCAGTGTCAAAAAGGTTGGTAAGCAACATACTGAACTTGAGTACTCTGTCATACACTTTGTCATACACGTAATCAAACCATAATCAACAGTAACATCTCTGAGAGGCCACCAACTCTCCCTACATGTGCTACCTTAATCCTCAGAGCTCCAACATGGACAATTGGAAGTAAAAAAGTGTAGGAGATGATTTTACAGCTGCTGGTTTCAAGGGTTGTAGGGGGGAGGGGGCAAGTCGAAATAGAGCTCCTGGATGGATAATCGCATTCTTGTTCTGCCCCCACTTAAGAGTTTCAAACAGAAGCAGGCATGATAATTGCTGGAACTGTGTAACATGGTTATGTGATTCGCCGTAAATATTTCAGCTAGGTTTCTTCCTCTCACCCACATATTGGTTCCAGATTCAAGCCAAATATCAAGCCAAAATCTTACAGGGAAGTCTCTTCTCTTGGGGCAGAGTCAATAGAGCACCTTAAAAATTTGTTGACACACAATTTTTCTATTTCTTTGTACGATGCATTTTGGGGGCCTTCAAGTGTGTCACATTGCATGCTCAATGGCTCATTCATATATCATTACATGTAGATGCTTTCCAGACTCATTTCCTTGCTGATCTTAATGTGCACAATAATGTGTGCCAGGTTCAAATTTCCAAATTGTTTCCATGTTTCCAGTGTGCTTTGTAATATGCAGCAGTATGGTTTTGGAAATCCCTTGAAACTCTTAGGGCCTATAAATTTCATTCAATAGTCTTTCTCCAAGAATTTAAATCAGGATGGAAACCCCACAAAAGGATGAGGTACATGTTTAACCTCTATTTTCAAAAAAATTAAATGCTGCAATCTCCGGAATGTTTTTTCTAAATTTTGTGCACTGGGTTTCTAAGGAAGGTAGTATTTTGTGAAAAGACTTTGAATTAAATATTCTAAACTACTATTTTCAAACATGATTTTATCCACATTGGATTCTAGAGGGTGGGAGACTACCCAGACCCCACCAGTCCAACATTGCCACGATGTCGGGCAGGCACGAGGGGGCGGGGGAGGGGGCATGGAGGGCAGGCTGCGGGATTTAGGGGGCCGCCCCAATGTGGAGGGAATAAAGGACTCCTTGCCAGTACAGGCAGAATCTTTCCACCACTTTGGGGAGGTGGTTGAGCAAGTTATGGCAAATTTGGGAAGGCATCACACATTATAGCTTTGTTTATAGTTTTCTCCCTTTACTCAAGAGCATTCCATGATGCCCGGGGGCCATTGGGTCAAAATTATGGACAATGTTAGCAGATTCTATTGAATTGGTTCCAAATAAATAAATAAAAATTGGCTT
>Ga0116228_10004223_pt1 | contig 12716 bp, 9 predicted proteins | sample S1TSphfallax_2_FD_89694 | JGI IMG/M metagenome (GOLD analysis project Ga0116228, IMG submission 89694) | Host-associated microbial communities from peat moss isolated from Minnesota, USA - S1T2_Fc - Sphagnum fallax MG | ecosystem: Host-associated > Plants > Peat moss > Unclassified | place: USA... | reverse complement strand
GGACCCTGCCGGCCCGCGAACTTGGTGCAGCATTGCTGCGGCGTCTTGATCGTTGCCGTCTGCTCACCCGCCTGGCCCCGGCCCGCGTGGAGCGGATCGAGCCGGTCGAAAATGGCTGGCGCGTGGTCATGACCACGCCCGAAGGCAGCGTGGAGCGCACGACGCCCCTGCTGGTGGGCGCCGACGGCACCACCTCGGGCATCCGCACGCAGCTCGGCATCGGCACGCGTGATCATGACTACGAGCAGGCCCTCTTCGTCAGCACCATGACACCGGAGCGCGATCCGCGCGGCCGGGCCTACGAGCGCTTCACCAACGAGGGGCCCGTGGCGGTGCTGCCGCTGGCGGACCGCCGGATCGGAATGGTTCTCACGGTCGATGCCGACCGGGCGGACGAAGTGGCGGCGATGGACGACGCAGCCTTCGTCGCCTTCGCCCAGGAACGCTTCGGCTGGCGCCTCGGCCGGTTGTCGCGGCCGGGCAAGCGTTCTCCTTATCCCATCCGCCGTGTAGCGGCCGAGGCGCTGGTCGGCACGCGCGCCGTACTGGTCGGCAACGCCGCGCAGACCGTGCATCCCATCGGAGCACAAGGCTTCAACCTGGGCCTGCGTGACGCCCTGACCCTGGCCGAACTGGTCACCGACGCATCCGACGTGGGTGCCGCAAGCCTGCTCGGCGAGTACGCCAGCCGCCGCAAAGCCGATCGCGAAGGCACCATGGCGATGAGTCATGGCCTGGTTCGTCTGGCCTGTCTCGACCAGCCTCTGCTGGGTCCGGTCCGCTCCCTTGCGATGCTGGCCCTCGACCGCATTCCGCCGCTGCGCCATGCGATGAGTCGCCGGGGCATGGGCTTCCGCGCTCATGCACCCTTCGCCGTGAGGGAGACCACGCCATGAACGACTGGAAGGAATCCCCGCGCCGTCGCAGCGGCCTGCTCGACGTCGCCATCGTGGGCGGCGGCATGGTTGGCGCCACCGCTGCATTGACGCTTGCCCGCGCAGGCTTTGCCGTGGCGCTGGTCGATGCGAAGGAACCTGCGCCATGGTCCGCGGCCGACGAGCCCGACCTGCGCGTGGTCGGCCTGGCACCGTCGTCCATTGCATTGCTCGATCAGCTCGGCGTGTGGTCGCGCATTCGCGATGCCCGTGCATCGGCCTACGAGCGCATGGTGGTATGGGACGCCGAGAACGGCGCCACCGTTCGTTTCGATGCGGCCGATGACGGGCGCGATGTCCTCGGCTACATCGTCGAAAACAATCTCGTGCAGGCCATGCTGTGGCATGCGCTGGACGATGCCGGCGTCCGTCGTATCGTTCCCGGCGAAGTCGTGGCTTACGCCGGGCGCGAAGATCGTGCACAGCTGGATCTCGCCGATGGTCAGGTGATTGCCGCACGCCTTGTCGTTGCTGCCGATGGTGCCGATTCCGCGCTACGTGGGATGGCAGGCATCGACACGCATGGCCGGGATTACGGCCAGCGTGGTGTCGTGGCACACGTGGCAACCGAGCGTCCCCACGAGCGCACCGCATGGCAGCGTTTCCTGCCTACCGGGCCCCTGGCCTTCCTGCCGATGGCGGACGGTCGCTGCTCCATCGTCTGGTCGCTGCCCGAAGACGAGGCCCAGCGCGTGCTGGCGCTCGACGACGACAGCTTTCGTGCCGAACTGGGCGTCGCCAGTGACTTCCGCCTGGGGCCCATTGGCGCGATGACGCGTCGCGTGGGTTTCCCGCTGCGCCTGAAGCTGGCCGACCGCTATGAATCCGGCCGCCTCGTGCTGCTCGGCGACGCCGCGCACACCGTGCATCCGCTGGCCGGGCAAGGCGTGAATCTCGGCCTGCGCGATGTGACGGAGTTGCGCGACACCCTCGTTGCCGCGCGCGACGCCGGCCGCGATATCGCTGCCACGCATGTGCTCCGGCGCTATGCACGCCGTCGTCGCAGCGCCGATGGTCTGGACGCCTGGTCGTTCGACACGCTGAAACGGGTTTACGCCTGGAAGGCTACACCTCTGGTGGCCGCCCGAGGCGCAGGCATCAGCCTGCTGGAATGCCTCGCGCCCATAAAACGCCGCCTCACCCGCCACGCCTCCGGCCTGTAGGACCCGGCTCATGCGCCCCGGCAGACGGTCAGCGTTTCCTGGCGCTGGTCGCGCGCGAGGCGCGCTCCTACACTCGGGCCTCTTCCCAGGGAGGTTTACCGATGCGCCGTTCGTTGCTCGCCTTATCCCTACTGCTGCTCGGCTGCGTCGGCAGCGTGCAGGCCGAAGTCGTCGCCAAGCCCGTCCAGTGGACGGAGCAGGGCGTCACCTACAAGAGCTTTCTCGTCTACGACGATGCCGTGAAAACCAAACGCCCAGGCCTCGTCATGGTGCCGAACTGGTTCGGCGTGAACGACAACGCCATCGCCAAGGCCAAGGACATCGCCGGCAAGGACTACGTCATCCTGCTTACCGACATGTATGGCGAGAAAGTGCGTCCGAAGAACGCCGACGAAGCAGGTGAAGCCGTGAAACCGCTGTACGCGGATCGCAAGATCATGCGCGATCACGTGACGCGTGCCTTGCAGGAACTGAAGGCCCAGGAAAAGAACGCACCCATCGATCCGACGAAGCTTGCTGCCATCGGTTTCTGCTTTGGTGGTTCGGCCGTGCTCGACCTTGCGCGTACCGGCGCCGATATCGCCGCGGTGGTGAGTTTCCACGGCCTGCTAAGCACCGACGACAAGCTGCCCAGTGATATTCATGCCGCCGTGCTGGCGCTCAATGGCGCGGACGACCAGGGCGTGCCGCCGGAGCAGCGCCAGGCATTCGAGAAGGAAATGACCACGGCAAAGGCCGACTGGGTGTCCGCCGATTTCGGCAACACGGTGCATTGCTTTACGGAAAAAGAAGCTACCGATACGACAGGTAACTGTCGTTACAACGGCAAGACGGCCAAGCGGGCGTATGGCGCAATGCGCGCGTGGCTGGACGAGGCGTTTGCCGCGAAGCATTGAGGGAGTGGTCGCGCGTGAGGCGCGGTATCGTGCGGCATGTTGGGTCATCGGTCGCGCGCGAGGCGCGCTCCTACAAGGCAACGAGGCCCATGTAGGAGCGCGCCTCGCGCGCGACAGCCAACGAAGCGAAGAAGCGCAGACAGATCGCATCCGCGATTAACCCACAAAGCGAGAGAAGCGAAAAACCCAACAGCTTCCCCATCGATCAGAACCGCCGCTCCACCGAATAATCGGCTAACGCCAGCAACGCATCCCGATGCGCCGAAGCCGGCAACACCGACAGCGCATCCTTGGCCGCACGCGCATGCGCCGTGGCCTTCTCGTGAGTGCGCTCCAGCGCACCCGAATCGCGGATGGACGCCACGATCCGGTCCAGCGAATCCAGCCCGCCATGCTCGATCGCATGACGCAGCGACTTCAGCTGCTCGGCATCCGCCGACTGCATCGCATAAATGAGCGGCAGCGTCGGCTTGCCCTCGGCCAGGTCGTCACCGATGTTCTTGCCCAGTGTCTCCGCATCCGACACGTAATCGAGCAGGTCGTCGGCAATCTGGAAGGCATAACCCAGCTCCATGCCGTAGCGACGAAGCGCCGCCGTTTGCGTATCGTCCAGCCCGCCAAGCACGCCACCCAACTCGGTGGCGGCCGCGAAGAGCACGGCCGTCTTGCGCTCGATCACGGCCAGATAGGCGGCTTCATCCACATCGGCATTGCCGATATTGAGCAACTGCAACACCTCGCCCTCGGCGATGGTGTTGGTGGTATCCGCCAGAATGCGCATGATCTGCATATCGTCCAGCTCAACCATCAGCTGGAACGACCGCGAATAGAGGAAGTCACCCACCAGCACGCTCGCCGCATTGCCCCACAGGGCATTGGCCGTCTTGCGGCCGCGACGCATGTCGGATTCGTCTACCACGTCGTCGTGTAGCAGCGTGGAGGTGTGGATGAACTCGATGATGGCGGCGAGCTTCGCGTGCTCCTTGCCCTGGTAGCCGGCGGCGCCGGCCGCCAGCACATGGAGCATGGGGCGCAGGCGCTTGCCGCCACCGGCGATGATGTGGTCGGCGATGCGGTTGATCAGCACCACGTCGGACGCCAGGCGGCTGCGGATCAGGGCGTCGACCTGCGCCATGTCGTCGGCGGCGAGGGCGCGGACGCCTGCGAAATCGAGGGTGGTCTGGCTTTCGGCGAGGGAGTGCATGGTGCCCGTTATGGTGTGTGCGGCAAATCAGCCCACATTATAGGCATGAGCCCGTGCCGGGACGGTTCACTGGCCGACGATCCGTATAATCGAAGTCCGTTGTCGCCCTGGTGCGCCGTCTCCGGAACCCTTCGGTGAGCAAACTCAGCCCCCTCGAACTGCGTAGCGCCATCACACTGGCTGCGGTGATCAGCCTCCGCCTGTTCGGCCTGTTCCTCATCCTGCCCGTCTTTTCCGTTTATGCGCGCAGCATGCCTGATGCCACGCCGTGGCTGATCGGCGTGGCCCTGGGCGTCTACGGCATCGGCCAGATGTGCCTGCAGGTGCCGCTGGGCCTGCTCTCCGACCGCATCGGCCGCAAGCCGGCCATCACCCTGGGCCTGCTCGTCTTCGCCGTCGGTGGCATCGTGGCTGCCTGCTCGCACACCCTGGCCGGCATTGCCCTGGGCCGGGCCCTGCAAGGCATGGGCGCCGTGGCTGGTGCCGGCAGCGCGCTGGTGGCCGACCTCACGCGTGAAGACCGTCGCAGCAAGGCCATGGGCATCATTGGCGTCTCCATCGGCATGTCCTTCTTGCTGGCGCTGGTGCTCGGCCCGCCGCTGGAAGCCGTCTCCGGCCTCGGTGGCCTGTTCGGTCTTACCTCCGTGCTGGCCCTGCTGGCCATGATCCTGCTGTGGTTCGTGGTGCCTGCGCCCGAGATCCAGCGCGCCAGCGGCGGCAGCACCTGGCGCGACCTGCGGGTGATGTTCCTCGACCCGCAGATGTTGCTGCTCAACGGCTCGGTGTTCTTCCTGCATGCCCTGCTCACGGCCAGCTTCGTGGGCCTGCCCATCCTGCTCACCGACACCTGGAAGCTCGCGGTCTCCGACCAGTGGATGCTCTACCTTCCGGTGATGCTGGTCGCCGCGCTGGTGATGGGCGGCCTGCTGCCGCGCATGCGCGAAGTGGGGCAGAGCATGCGGATGATCGTGGCCTGCGTCCTCGCCCTGGGCGTGGCCCTGGCTGGCATGGCCGTCACCGCCAGCCACATCGTCTTCCTGGGCGCCGCCGCCACGCTGTTCTTCTCCGCCTTCAACCTGCTGGAGGCGGCGCTACCCAGCCTCGTCTCCCGCCTGGCCCCCACGCCGCTGCGTGGTGCGGCCATGGGCGCCTACTCGTCGAGCCAGTTCTTCGGCGCCTTCGTGGGCGGCGCCCTGGGCGGCGTGGCGCTGGGCCAGCTTGGCGTGCAGGGCGTGTTCGTGGCCGCCGCGGTCGCCACCCTGGCCTGGCTGCCGCTGGCCTTGTGGGGCACCCGACGCATCGCTGGCGCGGCCGCTCAGGCGCTGGGCTAGGCCGGGAAGCCGCCCACGCCAACGGCCGGGCGAAACCTGTTTGATCCGGAGCCGGGCATCGCCCAAACTACACGGTCCGACCTGTTCGCCGCCCAAGGGCGTTCGCGGGACATCGGCAGCGCCCCCGGCCACGGGCCACGGGGCCAAAGACACGTATTACGAGGGAATTCCATGGCACGCGGCATCAACAAGGTCATCATCGTCGGCAACCTCGGCGCGGACCCCGAAGTCCGTTACACCGGCAGCGGCACGGCGATCACCTCGCTGCGCATCGCCACGTCCGAAAGCTGGACCGACAAGCAGAGCGGCGAACGCCAGGACCGCACCGAATGGCATCGCGTCAAGCTGTTCGGCAAGCTGGCGGAGATCGCCGGCGAGTACCTGAAGAAGGGCCGTCAGGTCTACATCGAAGGTTCGCTGCGCACCGACAAGTACACCGACAAGGACGGCGTCGAGCGCTTCAGCACCGACATCGTTGCCAACGAGATGCAGATGCTCGGCGGCCAGGGCGGTGGTGGTGAAGGTGGCGGCGGCTTCGGCGGCGGCCAGGGCGCCTCGCGCCCGCAGCAGTCGCGCGGCGGCCAGCAGGGCGGCGGCAACTTCGGCGGCGGTGCCGGCGGTGGCGGCAACAACTGGAGCGGCGGCAACCAGCGCAGCGGTGGTGGCCAGGGCGGCGGCGATTACGGCCAGTCGCGTGGCGGTGGTGGCCAGCAGCAGCGGTCTGCGCCGCCGGTCAATGAAGGGTTTGATGACGACGATATTCCGTTCTGAGGCCTACTCGCTTCAACGTGATTTGTAAACAAAAACACAGCCTCGGAGTAACGAGGCTGTGTTTTTTTTTGCTCAAAAGCGAAGGTGACTGCGGAACTCGCGAAAAGGCGGATGTCCTCTTTGGCCTTTTAAGGTGGCTTCAATCACTTCAGAATTTGCATGGCATGAAAGACGCGATCACGCTTGTGTATCGCGGCCGGCGTCAAGATCGGTGCTAAGCAGCAATCCTTAATAAGGTCGAGGCTTATTAAAGGTTAGCGCCCTAACCTTTAATAGGGCCGGTTGCTATTAAAGGTTAAGGAAGCCGTGGTTCCCGCCCTTGCGGCTCGCCGATCAGGCTGGCGATTTGGCGTTGATGGTCTATCGAGGCCGCCCGGCTTCTATCCATCGAAGCGTGCGCTCCTCCGATAACCGATACCGCGCGCTGTTGTACGGCTGCATGGAATCAAGACGCTCGTTCAGCAACGCCCTGAAAGTGTCCGCGTCTGAGGGCTCCAGATGAAGTGCCTGAAGAGCAGCCTCCAGCGGTTTGCCTACGCCCACAATCATGCCGATGGCCGATATCAACTCACTACGAAAGCGAAGGGCCGTCTGATCCACGCCACTCGCGGCCTGAAGAATCGCCTTGTATCGCTTGATGGAGCGTCGGTAAGTCCACTCGAAAAGATCGGTGGCTGCACTGAAATCATTGAACTCGTAGATGCCCATCACGGCCCGCGCGTAATCGCCGCGGTCTACGTCCATGAAGGCGAGTGGCGAGCAGTTGTACAGCGTGAGGGGAACGTTTGCCGAGATGCGGCTCGTTCGCTTGTTGCCGTCGATGAACGGCTGAAGGTAGGCGATGTGCGTCCACAGGAAGTAGGCCGCTTCAACCGGCTGGACGATAAGACGGGCCTTGTAGGCGATGGCGGCGAAAAGCTCGTCGATCACCTGGGCTGATTGAAGGGGGATGAAGGTGGTTCCCGTGATGAATACGGGCGTGCTGCGGATATCCCCCAGTTGTTCATCCGGGATGAGGTTTTCCATCAGCAGCGCATGGATATTGCGCATCGTTGATGTGGTGAGACCGCGCATCGGGCCGTCATCGATAAGGAATTCGATGGCGCGCTTGTGGTTCAGAAGCATCACGGCATCCATGTCCGTGCCGGTGGCGTTCTGTTTGAACAGGCGTTCCGTGTCGAGCAGGGAATAGGTGTTTCCCTCCAGCCTGGATGATGACCAGGAGAGATCGACGAGCAGTTGTTCCAGCACCTTTCGTGCGTAGGTGCCTGCGGGTTGCTGATCGGGCAGCCGGCCTTCCTGCAGAAGGTCGTCGGCGAGCTTTCTTGGCAGAAGCCACGTGACGCCCGGGACGTAGTTGTCGAGCAGTGTCCGGGTGTACGCGACGGGATCGCGGGCCATGAGGGGTGCGGCCAGCTTTTTCAGCAGGCGGCTCGCCGCCGGTGACCATGCGATGCTGCTGTAGGGAGCGGCTTCCTGCCTGACTCCGCCCGGGGGTGCGTGCATTACCTCCGGAACATGGGCATAGGCGAGTGAATAGCGAGTGCTACGCGCCCGGCCTTCCACGACCACTTTCCCTGCGGCTACCAGCCGGGTGAGATGGCGTCGCGCCGTGGATTCGGAAACGTTGGCTTTCCCTGCGACGTCGAGCGCGGAAGCCCGCGGTGTACCGTCAGCCGTCAGTTCCTCCAGCGCCTGAAGTACGGCGGTTTCCTGTACGGCCATGGCTGCTCTCCGGGCAATGACGTGACGATTTGACGGGATTCCTGGATACCCCGCCATATTGACGTGATAGTCTCATTATTCCGTCAATATGGCGAGATTTCAAGTATATGCCTTCAAATTGACGGGATTTCGACGGAATTCCCGCCCTTCCAGCGGAGATGACGGCGGAAACCCGTTTTCGCTTCTTGCCCGGAAGGGGCGGTCACACCCAGGACGCCCCGGGTGACCTCACGTCAGGGAAGCCAATGTCACCGCACATACCCCGGACGTCGGGACGGATGGGCATCACGGAACGCGGGCAGCTCGAAGCAGCGTGCCGTGAGCGCCGTGACTTGCGGGTAGTCCGTGACATCGAGGTCATAAAGCTCGGCGGTGATGATCTGCCCGGCGATGCATATATCGGCGATACCCGGTGCGTCGCCCAGTGCAAAGGGCGACGCAGGACGATGCCCGAGCAGGCGTTCATACGTGGCGAGCCCTTCGGCGGCCCAGTGCCTGCACCACGCCACAATCGCGGCGTTGTCTGCATTGAATGCATGGGCGAGATGATTGCGCACGCGCGGCACGACGAGAGGGTGGGCATCCGCGACGGAGACGAGCGCCAGTGAGCGCGCATAGGCACGTTCCTCGGGGTTGTCGGGAAGCAGTCTTGGCTCCGGATGAATCTCGTCGAGGTACTCCATGATCGCCATTGACTGGAACAGGCGATGGCCGTTGTGGATGAAAGTGGGCACGACATGTTCCACATTGAGCGCTGCATACTCCGGATCGAACTGCTGCCCGGAGAGGATGTCGACTTCGATTTCTTCGCAGGAGATGTTCTTCAAGGCAAGCGCCACACGAACGCGGAAGGCAGCGTTCGAGCGCCAGAAGCCGTAAAGCTGGGTGGTCATGGATGATCCTCTTCGGGAAGTGAGCGGTGTCCTTCCAGTGATCCGCATGCCGGGCGATCGGGCAGGCTTCGCCGTACCCGGCAGGATGTGTCGGGTCGTCGCGGGGCATCTGTATCGCTGGGTAGGCGATGGTCGTCCGGGCATGATGCGGCTCATGAATTGCAATTGCAACTATTGTGCGTCGGCTTCGCCGGACGCGCTTTGAGGACTCATGAACATTCAGGAGCCTGATCTCATCGCCTCATCAAGCATCACTTGTGTCTGAGTGCGTTGCAGGCATCGTGTGGCAATCGATAAGCGCTTCGATGCTGCCTGACGCGGTGCCTGTGTCGATCGCCTCACGTCGTTCCAGCGAACGCTGGAACCCAGCGCCGCGTTTCACCAGCAAAACGATCACGCACCATCGGCCCTTATACACGCAACCCGCACGTGAAAACCCATCTCACTGCAGTGGGTTCCAGCGTTCGCTGGAAGGACGGGTGGCGCGTTGATCTGGCAGTCAGCGCGGGGTGGTTAGGCTTGCTTTGCCTTTATTGCTTGATAATTTTTATTATTATTTATTGGCAATTCGGGACTACAGTGTTGTGTGCTGATGCACGCTCGGTTCATCACGAGATATTGCCATGTCTACGCGCAGAGAGTTTATTAAAAAGGCTTCCCTGGCCGCCGGTGCCGGGTTGCTGGTTTCCCATGGTCTGCGTGCCAACGCAGCGACGGCATCCGGAAAATGGTGGATGCCCGATGAGCACCTTCCGCAGGAGCGGCTATTCCTTGCCTATGCGGCGTCGCGTTCGGTGTGGAAAGATTTCGCCGAGGATGTGAACAGAACGGTGGCCTTGCTGGCGCGAACCATTGCGCGATACCAGCCAGTGACGGTGCTTTGCCGTGAAGACCAGGAGGACGATGCCCGCGAGGAATGCGGGTCGGGAAATATCGATTATTTACCGATGCCGGTGGACGATATCTGGATACGCGACTACGGCGGCTGTTTCGTCCGGAATGCCGATGGCGATCTCGGCCTGGTGGATTTCAATTTCAATGGCTGGGGCGGCAAGCAGAAGCATTCGCGGGATGCGCAGGTTGCAGGCGCACTAAGCCATGAGTTGAAAGTGGACTACATGCGCAGCCTCGTGACTGGCGAGGGTGGCGGTATCGAGGTCGATGGGCATGGCACGGCGATCATGACGGAGAGTTGCTGGGTGAATTCCAATCGCAACCCGGGCATGAGCCGCGCGCAGATCGAGGCGGAGCTGAAAGCGCGGCTTGGGTTGCGGAAGATCATCTGGTTGCCGGGCATCCGGGATGAGGACATCACGGATGCGCATGTGGATTTCTATGCACGGTTTGTGCGGCCGGGCGTGGTGATTGCCAATCTCGACAGTGATCCGGAGTCGTATGACTACGATGTCACCCGGAAGCATCTGCAGATACTCCAGTCAGCGACGGATGCCGATGGCAAGCGGCTGGAGGTGCATACCTTGCCGCCGCCGCTGGAGATCCGGGACAGCGAATTCTCCGAGGATGATTCCACGTTTGCGGCGGGGTATATCAATTTCCTTCCGATCAATGGGGCAGTGATTGCACCGGAGTTCGGGGATGGGAAGGCGGACCGGTATTGCCGGACGTTACTTGCTTCGTTGTATCCGGGGCGGGAGGTGGTGCAGGTGAATATTGATCCGATTGCTTCGGGTGGTGGTGGGATACATTGCGTGACGAAGAACATGCCTCGGGTTTGATGATGGATGCATGAAAAAGCCCCGGGAGACCGGGGCTTTCTTTTCCAGAGCGGAAGCCGATGGGGCGTGGGGTTGAAACCGATTGCATCGCGCTGGGTTCCTGCGTACGCAGGAACGACGTGAGGGGACTGGTGCTTTATCGGTCTTCGTGGCGCCTGTGGTGGCGGGTATCGTCGGGTTGTGCCGCTGTGCCGATAAAACCACGCGCAGCGAGCCAGTGGCCGAACATATCGGGCCACGCTTCTTCTTCCGGGATGCCTTCGGCAAGGCCGGCACCGTGCTCGCCATGGCGGAACAGATGCACATCCGCCTGCACACCGGCCGCCTGCAAGGCATTCGCGAACATCACGCTGTTTTGCGCGCTGATTCGCTGGTCGTCCATGCTCTCGAAGAGAAACACCGGAGGCGTGGCCGACGTGACGTGGTCCTGGCTGGACAGCTCATGCTCAAGGCGATCCAGTTCGCCACCGCTGTATCCATTGAGCAGGTGCTTGAGCGAGTTCGGTGAGGCGTACTGCGAAGGCAGCATGGAGATCACGGGATAGCCAAGGCCCAGGAAATACGGCCGGGCATTCAATTCATCGATGGCGTCATGCGACGGCATGCCGAAATCGGAACCCGGGTGCAGGGCGAGCGTGCTGGCGAGATGCCCGCCGGCAGAGAAACCGAACAGGCCGATGCGCTCGGGGTCGATGCCGAGGCGACCGGCGTCGTGGCGCAGCAGGTTGAGGGCGCGGCGGCCATCCCACATGGGGACGGGATAGCGGTAGGTACCGTTGTCCTGCACCAGGCGGTAATAAAGCACGAAGGCCTTGACGTGGTACGCGTCTGCGAAGTGCTGGGCGACGGGCTCCTGCTCCCTGGCATCGGTCAGATGATCGTAGCCGCCACCCGGAATGATGAGGATGGCGGGCTGACCCGCGGTTTCGCCGTCCGCGGGAACGTACTCGCGCACGAAGGGGATGTCGCGGCAGGCATCGTCGCCCATGGCGCCCGGTGCCCGGCCGCGCCACAGAGGAATGTCGCGGGCGTCGGACGGGTCGAAGCAGGTGGCGGAGGAGATGGCGCGCGGGTCTTCCTCGCGATGGCTTTTCCTGGCGCTGGCGGGGTTGCTGGTGATGAAGGCCAGCAGGCCGATCGCGAGGATCAGCGGGACATTGCGGTACATCGGGTGGTTTCCTGTGAAGAGACGCATGGCGAGGCACCTCCAGGAACGGCCGTGGCGGCCTGGCGTTGAAGCGAATTCCTGCGAAAAGCGCAGGCTATTTGGCTTTCGTTGTGTTTTTACGCGCGATCTTTTTGCATGCAAGCATCAGAGCGCGGGAAGTACATCGCGTATGTGTTCCTCAAAGCATTCCAGCAGGCGGGAATGATGACTTCCTGCCGTCTGCACGGTAATGCCTACCGAGGGAAGCGGCGGTAGTCCGCTGGAAGGCGGCAGCACCTGCAAGTCTGGTGGTACGCCGGTCAGCGTCATCACGGTGATGGCCTGGCCCGAGCGCACCACGGCCGTCAGGCCGGCCACGCTGCCGCTGGCATAGGCAACGCGATAGCTGCGTCCCTCACGCTCCAGGCTGGTCGTGGCCGCGATGTGGTCCAGCGCATCGGGGTCCGAGAGTGCCAGTTGCAGCGGGTCCAGCCGGAACGCCTCGCTACCCTTGCCTCCCACCCACACGAAAGGCTCGCAGCGCAGGAATTGTTCGCGCTCGGGGCTGTCCGGCTGCGACACGATGGCGATATCCAGCGACTGGTCTTTCAGGCGTTCCAGCAGGCGCGGTGTTGGCGCGCACACCACTTCGATGAATACCTGGGGATGCTGGCGGGCGAAGCTTTGCAGCAGGCCGGGAAGGAAGATGCGCGCGTAGTCGTCGGGGCAGCCGAAGCGTAGCCGCCCTGAAAGTGCATCGCCGGTAAGTTCGGCCACGGCATCGTCGTGGACACGGAGGATCTTGTAGGCATGGGCCAGCAGGCGCTCGCCATGCGTGGTGAGCACCACGCCCCGGCCAGTGCGGATCATCAGCGGTTGCCGTACGGCCTGCTCCAGCTTCTTCAGCTGTTGGCT
>Ga0116228_10004222_pt1 | contig 12717 bp, 12 predicted proteins | sample S1TSphfallax_2_FD_89694 | JGI IMG/M metagenome (GOLD analysis project Ga0116228, IMG submission 89694) | Host-associated microbial communities from peat moss isolated from Minnesota, USA - S1T2_Fc - Sphagnum fallax MG | ecosystem: Host-associated > Plants > Peat moss > Unclassified | place... | reverse complement strand
ATCGAAGCCTTCGACCAGCCGTGGAAGCGTGATCTGGAAGGCACCGTCGGCGGTTACTGGGGCATCTTCGACGTGGATGCGAAGCCCAAGTTCGCCATGACCGGCCCCGTGGTGGAAGAGCCGCGCTGGACCTGGGCCATCGCAGCGGGTGGCATCGGTGCCGTTGTCTTCCTGCTGGCAGGTGCCTTCGGCCGTCGCTGGCACGGCGTGCAGGGCTGGCTCGCCCTGCTGCTTTCGGGCTTTGCCGTGGGCACGGCGCTGGCGGCCCATGCGCGCCTTCTGCTGTTTGCCTGCCGCAATAACATCGAATGGGCGACGGGCATCGGCGTGGGCATCGTCGGCTTGCTCACCTCGCTCTCGCTGGCGCGCGCCGTTGCTTCGCGCCTGGCATCACCGGTGAACCCGGCGGCCGTCGCGCCGGCACCGCAGGAGTGTCGTCGCCTGGGCATCACCTGGTCCGATGCATTTACGCCGCAGCGTTTCTTCTGGATGTTCGTGCTGACGCTTTACGGCATCCTGCTGGTCTTCAACGGCCGTTACCGCGATTTCCCTATCGGGCTGTTCGCGTTGCCGTGCATCGGGTTTTTCCTGCTGGGTCTGTTGCGCACGCGTGAGGATGTCCTCATGCCGCTGGTCGAGGAGCGCCTGCTCGCCGTGTGGCTGGTGCTGCTCGGTGCGGCCGTGGTGGTGCAGGAGATCGGCGCCAACGTGGTGTGCTGGGGCTGGCTGCTGCTCAACCTGGCGCTGGCGATCCCGGTGCTTACGGCGTGGAAGCGGGCGCGGCGGTAATTCTGTATTCGCTTCGTACCGGTCGCGCGAGGCGCGCTCCTACAGGTACCCGGCCGCGCGCAAGCTGCGTTGTAGGAGCGCGCCTCGCGCGCGACCGGTACGAAGCAACGAGCTACCTGTAGGAGCGCGCCTTGCGCGCGACCGCACCAAGGCGAAACGCACCCGGCCGCCCCGCCGCGGCAAATCGCTCCGATCAAGCCGCAGCGACAGCTTCCCAGCGCTCGTACTGCACCCGCACCAGCCGCAACGCTCCGATCAGCAGCGCCAGTGCACCACCCTCGTAGCAATACAACTGCAAGGCGATCACCCCCAGGCATGCCGCCAGCACAGCCGCGCCGACACCGCGCCAGAACAGCGCCAGCAGCGCCACGACAATGGCGGCGTACCCATAGGCATAGGTAAGAAACCCCTGCACGATCAGCTCGCGCACGCCACACCACCACGGGCCACCCTTGCCCTCGCAGGCATGCGCGGCGTCGGACGGCTCGATGAAGCCATACCGGAGCACGGCGGCGCCGATGGCGACGATGAGGATGGCGACCCAGGGCAGGGCAGCGCGCAGGCTGGGTTTCATGGATCTATCTCGGTGAAGCCGTGCCTATCGCCTCGGCAAGCGACAGCGGCAGGCGGATTTCGGCGGCAAGCGGCAGATGATCGGAGAAGGCGCGGGGCAATGTCCACGTGCGATCGAGCGCGATGTCAGCCGAGGTAAGGATATGGTCGAGCGCACGCCGTGGCTTCCAGCTGGGGAAGGTGGGCGTGGCGATGGTGGGCATCTGCAGGGCGGTGCGCTCGAAAAGCAAACGCATTTCCGGGCTGGTGGGCTCGGTGTTGAGATCGCCCATCAGCACCGCGTGCGGATATGGCGCGAGCAGTTCGGCAATGAAACCCAGCTGCCCCATGCGCGCGGCGGCGCCGAGCGACAGGTGGGCAATCACCACCACAAGGGCGTGGGGACCCTCACCGAAACGCACGAACAGCGCGCCACGGCCCTTGATGCGGCCCGGCAGCGGATAGTCGATGACTTCGCTGGGTTCAATGCGGCTCAGCAGGCCGTTGGCCGAATGCGCGACACGGGCCATCGGTCGGTTCGGCTGGTGGCTCCAGAACGGCATGCCGGCGGCTTCGGCGATGTAGCGGGTCTGGTTGAGGAAACCCGAGCGCAGGCTGCCGGCATCGGCCTCCTGCAGGCCCACCACGTCGAACTCGTGCAGCAGGGCCGCCAGCGAATCGAGGTTGGCCAGTTTCGAGGAGCCGGGCAGCACGGCGTTGACGCTGCGGGTGACATAGTCGCTGTACCGCTGGACGCTCGCGCCGGCGAGGATGTTGCAGCTCAGCAGGCGCAGGGTGCGCTCGGGTGCGGCGGGCGATGGCGGCGAGGAGCGGGTCATGACGAAAGGGGAATCAGGTCTCTTCGGGCCGAGGCGGCAGAGGATGCCCCCCGTCGCGTGAACGGGGGGCATCGGCCCGGTGCGGGGATTACTTGCCGCCCTTGAGCTCGCGATCTACCAGGTACTTCGCCAGCGCATTGAGCTGGTCGAAATCCTTGATGCTTGCGCTGCGGTACTTCCCATCGACGACGATGGTCGGCGTGCCGTCCACGCCCCAGGCCTGGATCAGCTTGGTGTCGGCGAGGATCTTCGCCTTCACTTCCGGGCCGGTGGCGACGGCGACGAACTTCGCGCTGTCGACGTTGTAGTTCTGCTTGTACCAGTCGGCCATTTCTTCGATGGCGTTCAGCGGCATGTGCTGATCCCACTTCGCCTTGAACAGCTTGTCGGTAGATTCGTCGAGCTTGTTGGCCGGAACGAGTTTCTCGGCTGCGTAGTAGGCCTGGGCGAACGGCAGCCATGCGTCGTTGAAGGCAGCCGGGACGCGATGGAACACGACGTCCCTGGGCAGTTCCTTCTGGAGGGCCTCGACCTTGTCTTCGTAATGGGCGCAGTGGATGCAGCCGAACGAGAACACCTCGACGACCTCGACCTTGCCTTCCTTCGACAGACGCTGCTGGCTGGCCTGCGGAATGGTGACGTATTCGGTGCCGTCGGTGAACGTGGCCGCACCTTCGGCGGGCTTGGCGCTGCATGCCGTGGCCATGGCCAGGGTGACGAGCAGCAGCGAGAGACGCTTGAACATGGGAATCTCCGTGGGGTTTCGTGGTACGCGGTTACTTGCCCGCGGCTTCCTTGCTGATGAGCCACTGGGCGAGTTCGACCGCCTGCGGATAGCCGCCGGCCGAGCCCGGGGTGAAGCGATACTTGCCGTTCACCACGATGGTGGGCGTGCTATCGACCTCGTAGGCGCGGATCAGTTCATCGGCGCGCTTCATCTTGGTGTTGATGGTGAAGGAGTTGGCCGTGGCCACGAAGTCTTCGGCCTTCACGCCGTGCTGCGCGTAAAACCTGGCCACGTCGTCGATGGTGGGCCATGCGGACTGCGGCTTCGGCTTCTGCGTCTTCATGTCGAAGATGCCCAGTTCGCCGCTCTTGAACACGGCATCGAACATGGCGTCGTGAGTCTGCTTGTCCACGCCCAGGGCCTGCGCGGTGAGGTAGGCGCGCTGCAACAGCGGCCAGTTTTCATCGGGGCGGAACGAGGCCGGGGTGTAGGTCATCACGGCACCCTTGGGCAGGCTCTTGGCCAGCTCGTCGACCACGCCGTGGAACTGGAAGCAGGCCGGGCAGCCGTACGAGAACACCTCGGTGACTTCGATCTTGCCCGGGCTGCTGGTGGGCTGGGCCGGATCGATGCGGAAATACTGCTTGCCTTCCACCCACTTGCCTTCATCGACGAACGGCTTCACGTCCGGGCGCTTGGCGTCGTCCGGGTCGGCGGCTGCGGCAGGAGCCGGTGCGGCCGAGGCGCTGCTGCCCGATGCGGCCGGCGCGGTGTTTGCCGTGGATGCCGGGGCCGGCGTCGCTGCCGGTGCGCTGGCCGGAGCCGCGGGTGCGCTGGCGGCCGTGGAGGCGGCCGGCGGCGGGGTGGTGCCGCCATCGCTGTTGCCGGAACCGCAGGCCGCAAGGCCGATCAGGGCCGCGCAGAGTAGGGGAAGGCGCATACGCATCGGATTCGTATCCTTTTTTTCGTGCCATCGAAATGAGAACGGGCCCGACGAGGGGCCCGTTCGATCTCCCAACTTTACCGTCTTCAGGGCGACGCGGGGGCGACAGGCGCCGCGGGCTCGGCGCTGTGCAGTCCCTCGATGTAGCTCGCCACGGCGCCGATGTCCTCTTGCGAGAGCTTTTGCGCTACGGCAGCCATGATCTTGACGTGTGGGCCGTCCTTCGACGCGTCGCGCGACGAATCGTTCCATGCCTTCAGGCGCGCCTCGATGTAATTGGCGTGCTGGCTGGTGAGCTGCGGATAGTGCGCCCCCGGGTTGCCGCGCCCGTCGGGGCCATGGCAGGCCATGCAGGCGGGGATGCCGCGAGCGACGTCGCCCTCGCGGTAGAGCTTCTGTCCCGCGTCGACGTATTTCTGGTCGGCCACGCCCGGAAGGGCGGCCTTGGTGGCGAAGTAGGCGCCGACATCGTGCATGTCCTGCTCGGACAGCGCGGCGGCGAAGCCGGCCATGATCGGGTTGGAGCGCTTGCCCGACTTGAAGTCGGCCAGCTGGGCGGCGATGTACTGCTCGCTCTGGCCGGCCAGCTTCGGGTATTGCGGATCGGTGGAGTTGCCATCCATGCCGTGGCATGCGCCGCAGGCAGCGGCCTTGCCCTGGCCAGCGGTGGCATCGCCTGGTTTGGTGGCGGCCGTGGTCTCGCCCGACGGGGCGGAAGCGGTGGCGGCGTCGGTCTTCGGCATACCCGGCGTGGCCGGATCGGCGGCTGCGTTGGCGCCCGGTTTGGCGGCGGTACCGGCTGGCGCGGGCGCGCTGGTCGGCTTGGCTGGATCGGTGGACTGGGCAACAACAGCGGCGCTCATGACGAGCGTCGCGAACATGGCAGCGGCGGCGTGCCGGAACTTCATAAGCGTCTCCGTAAGGGGATACTTCTCATGACCGGGCGTGCTCCCTGCCACGCCTCATCCAAATGATTATGGGGGTGTGTTCGGAGCCCGGTCAAACGGCAGCTCAAGTGGCCGGGGGCCATATCGCATACACTGCCCGGCCACGTGTCACCCGTATCGACGCCATGTCCTCCAATACGCTCAACGGCGCCCGCTTCGTGCTGGCCGCGAATGAAATCACCCAGCTGCCCTACGACCAGGGCGCGGAAGTCGCCTTCGCCGGTCGCTCCAACGCGGGCAAGTCCAGTGCGCTCAACGCGCTCACGGGACACACCGGGCTGGCACGCACCTCGAAGACACCGGGCCGCACGCAGCTCATGGTGGTATTCGACCTGCCGCCGCTGAAGGGGCCCGAGGGCACGCCGCCACTGGAGGCACGCCTGGTCGATCTGCCCGGCTACGGCTACGCCAAGGTACCCGAGGCCATGCGCGCACACTGGCGCGGCGAGATCGACGCCTACCTGAAAATGCGCCGCAGCCTGCGTGGCATCGTGCTCATCGTGGATATCCGCCATGAACTGAAGGACTTCGACCGCACGATGATCGAGTTCTGCGCGGCGACGGAGCTACCCTGCCATGTGCTGATGACCAAGGCGGACAAGATCTCGCGCGGGCAGGCGTCCAAGGCGCTCGAAGCGCTGCGCAAGGAGTTCCGCACGCAGGGCGTTGCCGGCACGGCGCAGGTGTTCTCGTCGCTGGCGAAGACCGGTGTCGAGGAAGCGCGGGCACGCATCATCGAATTGCTGCATACGCCGCGACCGCACGAGCTGTAAGGCATCGGCTGCGCCAGGGCAGGCCTTTTCGCCCGCACGGTCGCGCGCGACCGGCATATGCGGAAACCGATCAGCCCGCGACAGCCTTCATGAAGACCTCGCAAAGCGCTTCCATTCCCTTGCGGTCTTCATCGTCGAATCGCCCCACCACCGGGCTGTCGACATCCCACACGCCGAACAGGCTACCGTCACTGTTCACCAGCGGCACCACGATCTCGGCATTGGACGCCGCATCACAGGCAATATGCCCCTCGAACGCGTGCACGTCGCGCACCAGCTGGGTCTGCCGGGTCTGCGCGGCCGTGCCGCACACGCCGCGCCCCAGCGCGATGCGGATGCACGCCGGCTTGCCCTGGAACGGCCCCACCACCAGCTCCGTGCCATCGAACAGGTAGAAGCCGGCCCAGTTGAGTTCCGGCAGCACGTCGTACACCAGCGCAGCGAAATTGGCCGCATTGGCGATGACGTTCGTCTCGCCGTGCATCAGGCCCTCGGCCTGCTGGAGGAGTTCGGCATAAAGGGTGGCCTTGTCGCCGGCTGTAATGGCCTTGGCTTCGTACATGGCGGTTTCCACGGCGGAATCGGGGAGGGAAGCCGTGTATGGTGCCACGTCCCTACGCATGCAAGGCCGTTCCATGTCCCGTCATCTCTTCGTCGCCGGCACCGACACCGGCATCGGCAAGACCCATGGCGCCCAGGCGCTGGTGCATGCCTTCCGCCTGGCGGGCGAGCGCGTGGCCGGCATGAAGCCGGTCGCCAGCGGCTCGGAGCGCACGCCGGACGGACTGCGCAACGAGGATGCACTGGCCTTGCAGGCGGCCAGCGAGCCGCGTCCCGCCTATGATCTGGTAAATCCGCTGGCGATGGAGGCTGCCGTGGCACCGCATCTGGCGGCCGTGCAGGAAGGCGTGGCCTTGGGCTGGGAGCCACTGGACGCCGCGTTCGAGTCGCTGGCACGGAGCCACGAGCGGGTGATCGTGGAAGGCGTCGGCGGCTGGCTGGTGCCGCTGGCGCAGGACATGTCCGCCGAGGACATTCCCCGGCGCTGGAACCTTCCCGTGGTGCTCGTGGTGGGCGTGCGCCTGGGTTGCATCAGCCATGCACGCCTCACCGCACGTGTCATCGAGGCCGATGGCTGCCGCCTGGCCGGCTGGATCGCCAATCGCGTGGATCCGGACATGCCGCTGGCCGAAGAGAACATCGCCACCTTGCGTGAACACCTCGATGCGCCCCTGCTGGGCGTGCTACCACATGGCCTCATGCCTGCCGAAGCCGCGCGCCTGCTCGACCTCCGTCCCCTGGCCTGACAGCGCCTTCACGAGCACCGACGTAAAGATTTCGCCATGACTACCTACTTTCTCTCCGTCAAGGACATGAGCAAGGCCAGGGGCCCGGGCCCGGACCTGGCCTTCGAAGGCATCGGCCCGGAAAAGCTCGCGGCAGACATCGCCGACGCCATGCGCAGCGACAACCTGTTCCAGCGCTGGCGCGCAAAGCAGCCGGAGCCGGACGAGGTGGACCCCAGCCTCGGCGTGACCGATGCGAGCGCGAGCGCCACGGGCGAACTGTCGAACGACCGCACCGACGTCAAGCTCACCACCAGCCTGCCGATGCGCATCGTGAAGCACCGCCTCAACCTCTTGATCGGCAACAGCTGGGAACTACGCGACACCCGCTAAGGCCCCGTAGGAGCGCGCCTTGCGCGCGACCGCTACGAAGCCCGCGATACATGGCTCCGTAGCGGTCGCGCGCGAGGCGCGCTCCTACGGGGTTACTTCCGGTGGTTGTCCCCGACCGGACGCGGCCGCTAGAGTCACTGGTTTGACCAACCGCCAGGGGACCCTCCGTCCATGAAGGTACGCACGCTCGTGATCGCCACCTCGATCGCACTCACCACGGCCTGCTCGTCGTCGAACGACGCCGACAAGGCCCAGGCCCAGGCCCCGGCCGCCAGCGGCACGGCGGCTCCCGCCCCGGCTGCGACCGCTGCCGCCGCCCCTGCCGCCCACGTGAACCCGCTGCTGACCAAGAGCGAGCTGCCGTTCGAGGCGCCGCCCTTCGACAAGATCGTCGATGCCGACTTCCAGCCCGCCATCGAAGAGGGCATGAAGCAGGAACTGGCCGAAATCGATGCCATCGCCAATTCGACGGAAGAGCCCACCTTCGACAACACCATCGTCGCGATGGAGAAGTCCGGTGCGCTGCTGCGTCGCGCCATGAGCGTGTTCAGCGGCCTTACCGGTGCCAACACCAACGACACGCTGCAGAAGGTCGAGGAAGAGGAATCCCCGAAGCTCGCCGCGCATAGCGACGCGATCTACCTCAACGACAAGCTGTTCCAGCGCGTCAAGGCGCTGTATGACAGGCGCGATTCGCTGAACCTCGATCCGGAATCCGCCCGCCTGCTCGAAGTGAAGTACGACGACTTCGTGCACGCCGGTGCCAAGCTCTCCGAAGCCGACAAGACCAAGCTGAAGGAACTCAACAAGGAGTCCTCCACGCTCAGCACCAAGTTCACCAACCAGTTGCTTGCCGCCACCAAGGCCGGCGCTCTGACGGTCGACGACGTGAAGTCGCTCGATGGCCTGTCCGATGCCGACATCCAGGCGGCCGCCCAAGCCGCCAAGGATCGCAAGCTCGACGGCAAGTACGTCATCACCCTGCAGAACACCACGCAGCAACCTGATCTCCAGGGCCTGAACAACCGCGACACCCGCGAGAAGCTGTTCAAGGCTTCGTGGGAGCGCGCCGAGCATGGCGACGCCAACGACACGCGCGAGATCATCACGCGCATCGCGCAGGTCCGTGCCGAACAGGCCAAGCTGCTCGGCTTCCCGAACTACGCCGCATGGAAGCTCGACGACCAGATGGCCAAGAAGCCCGAGGCCGCCGAGAAGTTCATGGAGCGCCTGGTGCCGGCCGCCGTCGCCCGTGCCAGGTCGGAATCCAAGGACATCCAGGCCGCCATCGACCAGGACAAGGGCGGTTTCCAGGTACAGGCCTGGGACTGGGACCACTACGCCGAGAAGGTGCGCAAGGCCAAGTACGACCTCGACGAATCGCAGGTCAAGCCGTACTTCGAGCTGGACAACGTGCTGCAGAACGGCGTGTTCTACGCCGCCAACCAGCTCTACGGCATCACCTTCAAGGAGCGCAAGGACATCCCGGTATACCAGCCGGACGTCCGCGTGTTCGAAGTGTTCGACAAGGACGGCACCTCCATGGCGCTGTTCTACTGCGATTACTTCAAGCGTGACAACAAGAACGGCGGTGCGTGGATGAGCAACTTCGTCGACGAGTCGACGCTGCTCGGTACCAAGCCGGTCGTGTACAACGTGGCGAACTTCACCAAGCCAGCACCGGGCCAGCCGGCGCTGCTGTCGTTCGACGACGTCACCACCATGTTCCACGAGTTTGGCCATGCGCTGCACGGCATGTTCGCCAACACCAAGTATGTGTCGCTGTCCGGTTCCAATACGGCACGCGACTTCGTGGAATTCCCGTCGCAGTTCAACGAGCAGTGGGCGTCGGATCCAAAGGTCTTCGCCAACTACGCCAAGCACTACCAGACCGGCGCACCGATGCCGGATGAACTCGTCGCCAAGATCAAGAAGGCGAAGAGCTTCAACCAGGGCTATGCGATGAGCGAACTCATCTCGGCCGCGCTGCTCGACATGCAGTGGCACATGCTGCCGGCCGACGCGCCGAAGCAGGACGTGGACAAGTTCGAGGCCGAAGCCCTCAAGAAGGCAGGCTTCACCCTGCCGCAGGTACCGCCGCGCTACCGTTCGAGCTACTTCCAGCACATCTGGGGTAACGGCTACGCCGCCGGTTACTACGCCTACCTGTGGACGCAGATGCTCGATTCCGATGCGTTCGAGTGGTTCAAGGAGCACGGCGGCCTGACGCGTGAAAACGGTCAGATCTTCCGTGACAAGATTCTCTCGCGCGGCAATACGGAAGAACTGGGCAAGCTCTACCACGACTTCCGTGGCAAGGAGCCGAGCATCGAGCCGATGCTTAAGGATCGTGGCCTCAAGTAAGCAATGTCCTGACTATCACGGTCATCCGTACTGTGGCCCTTCATTGCAGTTACGAAACCGAAGGGGCGCCATGGCGCCCCTTCGAATTTTGATCAATGAATTGCTCAGATAAGGACAAGATAATGAACTGCTAAGCCACCTGAAGTGGTGTTAATCGAAATTTGCAGGAACTCTTTCAGATTGAAGAGATCTTCGGCAACGATGAGATGTTCGCCGGGGGGAATGGTGATGACTTTTGATTCGAAAATAGTTTCGCTTTCAAAGCCCCAAATGGTCGCAGTCATGTTGACGGAGAGCAGGTTGACGGCAGCGACGGAAGCATGGGCATATGCCTTGTCGAAAAGCATGCCTGGGCCGCCTTCCTGCCCTGGATTAGTCCACCATGTCAGGGCCTTTTCGCCAATTACTTCGACCTTATTCACCGAGCCGCGGCCATTGAAGACAGCAAGTCCGGCGAGCTGAGGTACATCGGGCATGAGGGGCTGGTAGCGCTGGTCTCGCTCAAGCCCTTTGCAGCATTCAGCTGTTTCGAAAGTTATGAAAGCCGCATTGGGGTGGTTTTTGCGGTGATGCTCCGGTGTCTTCTGCGCGGTGTGATGTGCGAGCGGATACACGGTTTTCATGACGAACTCCTTGTCGTGGTTGAGGCTTTGATCCTAGATGTTTCGTCTTTAGGTATTCAAATGCCTGGATGTTTCTTGTATCCAAGCGAATTCAATAGGTTGGAAGAAAAATTTCCAGATTTCGCCAACGATTTCTCCGGGGTCAAGGAATCAGCGTGAGACTCGCTAGCCGCAATGAGCCACCACGCCAGGTGATGCCTTGAATCTCGTTCAGTGGACTGGCGCGATATTCCAGATGCGTCCATAGCGAGCCGCCGCCGTCATGCCCGACATGGCGCGGCCGCGAAAAATTGAACGACTGTATTTCCTTGAAGCTGCGGCTTTCGATAAGCCCGATATGAGTGTCGGCCGTCAGCCGGTCGACACCGAGTCGGCAGATCATCCGGCCGTACGCATGCCGGAACAGGATGCGGCAATCGATATGGTGGCCGCCGCGTCCGGTGAGTACATGCTCGTTATCGAGTTGCTCGATAAGAAGATCGGCGCCACGGGTTTCGATGATGAGTTCGCCGATGGCATGCACGCCGTTGCGGTCGAGCGTCTGGCACTCGACATCGTTGAAATGAATGTCGATGGACTCGCGTCCCAGGGCTCCCCGGCCGTGTGGCATGAGCAACGCGACGCTGGCATTGGCATTGGCATTGGCATCGGAGCGTGTCGATGCTTTCGATGGCTTGCGTGGGCGCCGGGGTGCCGATCCGGATGCACCGGGCGATCTGCCACTGGCGGCACTCTTCGCGATTAAGGACGGAAACGCTTCAACTACGGATACGGCCGGTAGCGACGTCATGTCGCATTCCTCCCTGGTGGGTGGTCGTCGGGTACCGGCCGACGTGTGCTCTGGGTTGAGCCCATAATTTCTTCCCAACCGGCGGCAATTGCAATAGGCCGGCCAGCTGGCCACCAGGAAACCATGAAAAAGGCCGCACACCCTTGCGGATGTGCGGCCTTCGGATGTGGCCGGGGCCACTCCCGGCGATTATTCGCCGATAGTGAGCAGCGAGGCGTTGCCGCCAGCCGCCGTGGTGTTCACGGTGAGCGTACGCTCGCCGGCGAATCGCAGCAGGTAGTGCGGGCCACCGGCCTTCGGGCCGGTGCCGGAAAGGCCTTCGCCGCCGAAGGGCTGCACGCCGACCACCGCACCGATCTGGTTGCGGTTGACGTAGCAGTTGCCCACGCGCGCGCGGTTGGAGATGAACTCGATGGTGTCGTCGATGCGGCTGTGGATGCCCAGCGTGAGGCCGTAGCCGGTGGCGTTGATCTGGTCGACCACCTTCTCCAGGTCGGCGGCCTTCCAGCGGATCACGTGCAGCACGGGGCCGAACACTTCGCGGGTGAGCACGTCGAGCGACGCGATCTCGTAGGCGCGCGGGGCGAAGAAGGTGCCGTTGGCGGTGGCTGCCGGCAGCGCGACTTCGGCGATCTTCTTCGCTTCGCGGTCCATGCGGGCGGCGTGGTCAACCAGGATCTTGCGGGCATCCTCGTCGATGACGGGGCCGACATCGGTGGAGAGCAGGCCCGGGTCACCGATCTTCAGCTCGGCCATGGCGCCGGCCAGCATCGAGATGACCTTGTCGGCGATGTCTTCCTGCACGAACAGGATGCGCGCGGCGGAGCAGCGCTGGCCGGCCGACTGGAAGGCGGAGGCCACCACGTCCTTGACGATCTGCTCGGGCAGGGCCGAGGAGTCGGCGATCATGGCGTTCTGGCCGCCGGTCTCGGCGATGAGCGCGGCGATCGGGGCGTTGCGGGCGGCCAGGGCGCGGTTGATCGCCCAGGCGGTGTCGGTGGAGCCGGTGAAGGCCACGCCCGATACGCGCGGATCGCGGGTGAGGGCGGCGCCGACCGTAGCGCCGTCGCCCGGCAGGTACTGGAGCACGTCGGCCGGCACGCCGGCGTCGTGCAGCAGCTTCACCGCGAGGTGGCCGATGAGCGAGGTCTGCTCGGCGGGCTTGGCGATGACGGCATTGCCGGCCGCCAGCGCAGCTGCGACCTGACCCAGGAAGATCGCCAGCGGGAAGTTCCACGGGCTGATGCAGACGAACACGCCACGGCCATTGAGGAACAGCTGGTTGCTCTCGCCGGTGGGGCCGGGGAGCTGTTCCGGCTGGCCGAACAGGCGGCGGGCCATGGTGGCGTAGTAGCGCAGGAAGTCGGCGGCCTCGCGGATTTCCGCGATGGCGTCGGGCAGGCTCTTGCCTGCCTCGCGCACGCACAGCGCGATGAACTCGGCGCGGCGGTGCTCAAGCTGCTCGGCGGCGTGCTCGAGGATGGCGGCGCGGCTGGCGGCCGGCAGGCGGTCCCAGCCGTGCTGGGCGGCCACGGCGGCGGACAGCGCACGCTCGACCAGGGCCTGGTCGGCGTTTTCCACCGTGCCGACGATGCGGCGACGGTCGGACGGATCGGTGACTTCCACCTTGGTGCCCGAAGACGCGGCGCCCGCGACCAGCGGGGCGGCCTGCCACGGACCGGTGTGGCGGT
>Ga0116228_10004218_pt1 | contig 12722 bp, 10 predicted proteins | sample S1TSphfallax_2_FD_89694 | JGI IMG/M metagenome (GOLD analysis project Ga0116228, IMG submission 89694) | Host-associated microbial communities from peat moss isolated from Minnesota, USA - S1T2_Fc - Sphagnum fallax MG | ecosystem: Host-associated > Plants > Peat moss > Unclassified | place... | reverse complement strand
TAATTAGGTGCACTAATATTTATAAATGTATATTTTGAATGTATATGAACAACCATATTCCATGTGTATTCAAGTAATATTATTAACATAAATAGCCTCAATATAATGGTTACATTAATCAGTGTAATTTCCACAATTTTATGAACTTTCTGTAAAGTGTCTTTATTATGTATATATCCCTATAAGGATTATTTGCAGACGTAACATCCCTAATTGGTTGTTTTGTGTTTTGGCTGGTTCTTAGTTTTCAAGAGAACCTCCTATCCTGGTTCCAATTTAAATTTTTTTTTTGAAAGAACCCTGGTTTCTGGTTCAAGGATTTTCAAGAATATATTACAGAATGTCTGTTCCAGTTCCACACCCAGTTCTTCACATTTCAAGACCCCAATTCTTTATAAATAAATTATTAAGTGAGTCGGGTTCTAAATTGGATCTAGTTTTACCTAACTACACAGAAGGTTGTGAAAGGATTGATGATGGCAAATTTACAAAAGGTATCAAACATAGAATGTTTTTCAAACGAGGAATATAATTTGTGGATTTCACCTTTAAGCAATGCTTGCTAGAAAAGATTGTATGGAATCATTAATGGGACCAAAGTTTGGTCAATAAAAAAAGTTATAGAGTATGAAAAGAAAAACAATCATGTGTTGATGATTTTGTATGCAACAATAAACAAGAAAATATTATAACAACTTGTTAATTTCAAGACAACAAGAAAGATGTGGAAGAAAATTGTTTTGTTGCATACATAAAAGGTAACACAAAATGTTCATTATCTTCAAGAAAAGGTTTACAATCTTCAAATACAAGATATTAATGACCTAGCAACATTTATGGGAGAATTTGAAATGTTCATTAGTCACTTAAAGAATTTTTGGGAAGATTGCTTTAATGACAAAGCCATAATGATGAAATTGATGTGTAGTTTTCCATTTGAGTATGATTCATACTCAAGGCATGGGAAAATGTTGTATCATCTGAGAAGATGCTTGAAAATTTGAAATTACACTTGCTTGCAAAAGAATGTTTCATTAAAAAGAACATGATGGTGATCAGACATGGAGAATAGATAGTTTTTTATGCCAATAAAAATGGTTCTCAACATTTTGGTAAACATCATCCAACTTTAAGTTTCATTAAAAATGGATCATCAAACAACGTTTCACTTGGATTGAGTTGGAACAAAAATGCAATTGGAAAAGAAAATCAATGTCAGTGAAATTTTTTGATGTTTGAATAGAGATTGCAAAGAAATGCGAAGATAGTTGAATTGAAGAATTGAACACAATGTGCAAATTGTGGACAAATAGGTCATTGGCATTTCAAATCTTGAACCGCAACAAGATTAAGGAAGTCAACGATCAAATGTAGGTGTTACATCCCAAGGACAATGAAAATTTATGATAAAAGTAAATGATATTTCACAAGTACCACAAGCATTCATGGCAAGTGTAAATGAACATTCAAAGAGTGTAAAAACATTGTATGCAAATAATGGTGCTTCTCAACACATGTATAATCAACAATCACAGTTTTGTAACTTTACACCTATTATGAATGGAATATGACATATGCAAGCAATTGCTAATCATTTCAAATGGGTAGAAGGGACTGGTGACATTAATATTCAAATTTTTATTAACAATTAGTGGGAATTGCATGGAGTGTTAAAAGACATATTGTTTGTCCTTAAATTCAAAAGAAATTTGTTTTTAATGTTGGTAGCAACAATCAAAGATATTGAAAAATTACATACCAAGACAAGATGCAAGATGTTACAAAAAGGATAAATAGTCATGGAAGGAATTCTAAAAGGCATGATGTATCAGTTTATTTTTAAGGTTGTGCTTCAAAGTACACATGCATGTGTTGCTAAGAACCTTGGATTGAATTCTTATGGAAATGGTAATCATAATCTAAAATTTAACACAATAGGTTGGGACATTTACATCATAATGACATGATCTTAAAAATGGCCAAAGAACACAATTTAAGGATTAAGAATTGTGGAAAAAGGCTAACATAATCTTTGCAAAGGATGTGCTCTTGGAAAAATCCACATAAGTTTCATAATCAATGAGATTTGAAGGAAGGCAAGCAAACCTACTAGGCTTATTCATTTAAACATTTGTGGTCCGATGATTTCTCCTTTTGTATGAGGCTCAAAATATTATCTTTAGGTTTTTTTTGTTTATTGCATTGGAACAAAATCAAAGGCATTTTGTACTTTCAATGGTGTTTACCATCAAATTCACAAAGACATTGGAAACAATGTTGGTACATTGAAAACCAATTGAAGTGGTGAATCTTTTGAAAAGGAGTTTCAAAGAGGTCTTGTTCAACTATCAAAGTTTTTCATGAGCTTATTGCTCTTTACACACTTGAACAAAATGGATGTGTTGAATGAAAAAATTGTATTATCATGAAATGTGTTCATAATATGTTGAATTCAAGTGGAGTTGACATCAAGTTTTGGGTAGAAGCAGCACACACATATGTCTACATTTTAAATTGTGCAAGTTTGTAGACTCTCAACAATAGAAGTCCATTTAAAGCATGGTTAGAATTGTGACCATTAGTTGAGGATTTCAAAAAAATTGGCTACAAAGGATATTTACATGTTCCAAAAGTCTTAAAAACAAAGTTGGATCCTAAGAATCATAAGTGTCTTTCCTTGGGGTATTGTGACAAAATGAAAGGTTATTGTCTATGGGATGACACTACACATAAGCTAAACATCAACCATGATGTTTGGTTTGATGAGGAGACTTCCCCAAAATCAAAGCTTCATGTTTCAACAATAGTGATTCACATCTAGGATCAACATATGCACAAATGATTTATGATTTTTCAAAGCAACATGTTAGGGCTCAAGGAGATTTTAATTTATCCACACACATTAATCATAATTTTGGAAACATTTTAAACAACCAAAATCTCAATATTTTTAAAGAATCTAAGTATTTTTCTAATGATCATCATTATGACCATCAAAATTGACTAATAGAACTTCCATGCACTTAGTTCATTTTTATGATCAATTATCTCATGTTGGGATTCATACACTAATTAAAGAGGTTTTAATCAACGGTTTATCATATGTCAATCCTAAGGGATGACATTCTATGGTTATGGCAACAAAAGTTGTGGAAAACAATCAAAATTTATTTTCTTGCAAAATTGATTTCATCATTTATCTTGACAAACTGCAAGATTATTAGTAACTACACAACTATTCATTGTAAGGAACACACAACTTGGAAGCAAACAATGGAAGAATAATAGTACCCATCTTTGATAAAAAATGGTACGTGGAATCTTGTTGAATTCCTTCTTCGGAATAAACCTATACGTTGCAAATGGTTGTACAAGCTCAAACTTGTTGCAAATGGGACAATTGATCATTACAAAACACGCTTAGTTGCAAAAGGGTTTTTTCAAAAGTAAGCATTGATTACTTTGAAACTTTCTTTTCTATTGTTAAATTTGATAGTATTTGGACAATCCTTAGCCTTGTTAAAGCATGTGACATGGAGATTATGTGGTTTAACATCAAAACAATTTTTTTTCTATGGCAAAATTTCAAAGGAGTTGTATATGAACTAGTATTTTGATTTTGAATATTCAACAACACGAAAAAAAGTTTACTGAATTCACAAATCATTATATGGATTCAAGGAAACCTCATACACTCAAGAAACCATTATTTCCACGATTTTTTCAATATGTATGCACTTGCTCCTAATCCAATTAACCCTTGACATTGGCTCTTGTTGGATGAAAGGCTCTTATTGTTGGCGATGAAGCTCCTTAATCTCTCGTCGCATATCCTTCACAGACTTGGCAAGCTCGATAACAACCATGATGGAGTTTTTCTCTTAATGTGTGTTCAATTAACCAACGTTGATGTCGTAAGGTGCAATGGAGCAACATGGGTAGCAACAATGATGCTAGGAATGAACAACACATTTTGACCATAGTAGCCATGACTAAGCCCACCATCCTTGGTAAGCTCTTACAACGGCAAAAAAAAATTACATCTCGTTTTTTTTTTTGGGGGCTATTTGGGCCTTTGCTTCTTAGGGTTTTGGGTGTAACCTTTTTTTTACAAATTTATTTTTGGGGGTTGCTTGGGCTTTTGCTTCCTAGGTCTTTTGGATGTAGCCTTTTTTTTTTCTTGGATGGCACCTTCTTTGCACCCCCTATTGATTCAAGATACCCCTTGTTTTCATTGTTCTGGTCTTTACATTTCAAGCGACATCTCGAGGCATGTTAAAAATGTTCACCCTTTTGATAACCTCATTCCTCAAACTAACCATGTTATTTTTTCTTTGTATGTGTCCTTTCTTCATGTGTTTTTCCTTAGTTCTATTCCTCTTGATTATTGGGGTTAGCTTCAGACCTAGTCTAGCTCCATTTTGGGGTTATTTGAATCTCATCTCGTGTGCGTTTGTTTATTTCATAAAATCCTTTTAGCCATCTAAAACAAAGTCAAACAAGCTTTTCATTTACCCCTTGATTAAATTGCCCAAAATTTGATGGATGAATTAGCACGGGTCCTATTCCTCTTGTTGCCATGTTGGTGTTTGCATTATATTCAAGGTGGTCATTCAGGTCAATGAATGGTTTCTACTTGCTTTAGGAGGTTTATGGCGGGTGACTAATCTTCCCTTCAAAAGGAATCTTCACATGCCTCATGTGCACCCCATTCTCTCCATTCATGGGAAGATTATTTGACCATTCATTTCCACTAATGTTTAATTTTAGGAAAAGTCGCTGAGTATAGTCACATTGTTAGAATTCTCCAACCCATGACGCTAATTGTTCTTTCGAAGGACACCATTATTGCCTTGCATTAACTACACATCCCTCTTTCAAACCTTGTCCCTCCACCTATTTTTAACTATTAACCTAAGTACACTTTTGTCTTAAATAGGATTATGTTTGTCCAAGCCTTAGCCATTGCTCCCCATTTGTCTTTAGGTGAGTTTTTTGGGATGGTATATGAACATCTTTCGGGATGTTTCATACCAAAGGACCCATCCTCAAGGTTTTTGGAATTCTTCCAAGTTGTTGTTGTTGTTGTTGTTCGTGAGGATATCCTTAAGTCAATAACCCTAGTGCTAGGGGCTAATAAATTGTTGGCAATGGTAAAAGACATTGGCGGTCTTCATCCTATTGTTGTGGGCAAGGTGTTTTTCCAACTTATTAGTCATTCCATTGTCCTTCAACTTTGAGGGTTTTTTACGAACACCTATTCCCCCATTAGTTTGGAGTTTTGACCCTTGGAGGTTGTGAGGCCATCCCTTTTGGCGTTTAAGCCCTCTTTGACTTACACCCTAATTGGGCCGTGATGTAGGTCAATGTTGAAAACACTTTTAATAACGTTTTTCAAACTACTATTTTTAGAAGGTTGTGTGATACCTGGGGGCCTTTGGCAAGCATTGTCCCCTTTTCTAGGTTGTTTTATGGCGCTCATTCTTCTCTTTACTACTAGCATGGGCAACATGTGAAAGGGGTCACCATTATTGAATCATTTTCAGGCACAAGGTGGGGTGACCCTTTAAGAGGTCCTTTATTTACTTTGGCCCATTATAAAGCTCTTTTAAAAACCATTATATGAACCCCAAGCTATGTGTTTCCATCTTTAGCAAATGATACCCATATCATGGGGCCTTTGAGAGAAATTACCCGTGCCTTTTACCACCTTTTGACCCAATTAGCCTTAGTTGGGCTTAAGGTCAAGGTGTTAAAATGCAAGCTTTGGAGTCCATCAACAATCTCTTTAAGCATAAAGATGCCTTAGGGTTGCATTTTGGTCAAATATGGCGTACACATTTTGAGTGTGCTAGTGGGTTCTCAGGACCTTGCCACACATTTTTTGAATGAAGCTTTATTTCAAGATGTGTCACATATTCATAATCTTCCTCTCCTAGGAGACGCCTAGGTTGCTTTGGGCATTTTGTCCTCATGTGTAGTTTGTCAACCTTCTTATCTCACATAGATAGTACCTCCCTCTTCTTCCTTCTTGTCTTTTTTAGTAGGTTTTAATAGGAGAATTATGTAAGTATGTGGGGACATTATGAGTCCATGATCGTGGGAGTATTTTGAATGCCCTTTAATGAAACATTAGGCTCGACTCTCAATATCCTTTGGTGGTATAGGCCTTCTCTCTATGGGGGATTGTGCCCCATCTATTTTTTTAGGGAGTTGGGCTTTAATGGCTCCATATTTGTTCTCTATGTTTTCTATTTTTTATAGACCGGAAAAAGTATGTTTCTTAGGTTGAGGGGGGCCCACACCACTTCAGTCATGTTTACGTGTAAGGTGAGATGGCCTCCCTCCTATAGCTAAGGATATGCACCGTTCTTTTGAAAATCTAGCAATTACCAGCACCCCAAGTCTATAGGCATCTTTGATGGACTTCCACCACAACACATCTTTTAGGTTTATATTGGAGGATGATTCCATTTCCTTAACATCTAGAGCCCACATTCATTCTTGTTCAGGCAAGGGGGTAGGGCTATGGTTGGTTGCTAAGTCATCTATCTATTTGTTTTGCATCACACACTTTACTTTCACCTCAACGTTGTTTTTTCATCTTAGTTTGATTCAACTTTCGACATCTAGTTTGATTCTAAACATAGGTTGAATGCATTTGGCATGCACTTAACTCATTGCCCATTTGGAGTTTAGTGGATAACCACACATGATGCCATCCGAGCCATCATGTATGCCCTCACTTGAAAGAATGGGCATGTTATATGGAGAAAATGGCGATACACCCTTACATTAAGAGTTTCATTATAAATCAATCTCTACATGACCCGAAAGGACTAGGTCTTCATTGTCGATGTGGTGGTTACTAACTTGATGTAGGAAACAATGGCTTTGAATGTCATTAGTTGACCAACATGTGCAATTACGGAACTTAACACCATTGCTAAGATCCATAAATATAGAAGGTTTCATGAAGGGCACAATTTTATTTCAATCGCCATGGAGGTGCACGATGCACCTAGGCGTGATATGGATCATTTCATCAAGGAATGTGCCCATCTTTTCCATGATAGATGATCAGGAGGTCATTATTATTGTCTTTTTGCAATCAATTTTTCAAGCAATGTATTGATATTGCTCTTTAGCGTGCTTTAGCCTCTACTATAGAAAGGAAGATTACATTGGTGGGTGATGCATGTTCTAGACCTCCCATTATTATTAGATCTCACAATTTGCGTGAATGCAACATTAAAGGGGTCGTGGGTGAGATAATTTCCTACCACGAGAAGGACTAGCCCTCTCCCTTTTTTGGTTCTTGTGGGATGTTTGTCTTTTGGCCTTTCTTTGGCTTTTTCTTTTTGTCTCCCATGTGATGGTTCCAACCATCGATCTTTTATTTTTTAATTTTTCCACCCTTGTGTATACATGAGCTATAAAAATGGTCATTTCATTCATGTGACTATCTATGTTCATGATGAATTAATCTATAGTGGAGGTTGGCTAGTGATCTTTTGGAGATCGTATTCTAAATGATGTTTTTCAAATTTGGTTTTCTCTCTTCAAAGGAATTGATGAAGCACTTGAATACTTGGATTTATTTTTTTAGATTTTAAAGTTGTTGATTTTTATATTGGCCTTTGTATCATTCATGACCATGTTCATCAATGACTTGTTCTTGATCAAGAACAATATATCTTACACGTTTTGATAAAGTATGGATATCAAGATGTAGTGTCAATCTCAATTCCAACAAACCTAGACACTATATCTAAATGTTAGAGGGACATAGGATGATGCCATTGACATCAATTTTTTCTACAAGGAAACTGTGGGTAGCTTACAATTTGCTAACCTCCCAAGAGGGACACTAAGTGTTTAAATTTCAAACCATGTGCGTCAAAAAAAGTATTGTTGATTGGGTATTAAGTAAATTTTCAATTTATTTTTCCTCACCCTATTATTATCTAATTTTTTAATATGCACATATTTAAACCACCCACCCTATATATATATCTTTGGGATTATTGTATACCCTATATTTTTATTCATGTATTTTGTAAATTTATAAGGAGTGTCCCCCCCTGAAGTTAGTTTGGGCATTTGTCTTAATATAACATATGTTGTTTCCATGGCTATCAAATTTTCTTTGGCACCTAAACATGTTCATTGTAATGTAATCCAAAAAAAAATTAAGTACCTAAAGGCAACTTCAAAATTAAGTATTTGTTTCATTAAAAATGGAATTATTAACATCGTAACAACATATTGTGATGTTGACTATGTAATTGATCTTGATGATCATAAATCACACATAGGATTTATATTATCAATGAATGGGACCCCTATTGTTTGGGGCTCACAAAAACAACCATGTTCAAGTTCCATTTCTAAAGCATAGTACATAACAAGAGCAATAATTACAAAGCAAGTCATCTAGATGTGTAGGCTATTGGGCAATCTTCATTTTCCACAAGAATGACCTATGTACATTTTCGATGATAATTAAAATTCCAACCAAGGTTTTACATAATCCCAAATTCCATCAAACAACCAAACACATCGATATTTAATTTCATGTCATCTAAAAAGGAGTTGCAAATAAACACACTTCAATTGTTTATGTTCCCACCACAAGGCAAGTTGTTGACATTTTAACAAAAGGCCTGCTTGCTAACAAGTTTTGCAAGTTTTGTGCACTATTGGTAATGGTAGTTGAATATTGAACGGGGAAATCTTGAACCAATGCTCATTGTTTTCTTTTGAATGGGAATATTCACAATATTGATGAAACAAAAGAAAATAATTTTCATGCATTGGAATGAATTTCTACGCTACAAAATATTCTAGAAACATCCATGGTTATAAATTAATTTTCTTATTTACTAGTTAATGATTGCTTTATATTTTTGTTAAATATCCTCATTGGTGTTCTTCTCCATGTCTATGTTTGCAAAGCCACGATGTTACACATATGGCAATGTTGTAAACTATAGATTGTAAATACTTGTAAGAAGGACAAATAGATCTATAAAATGCAAGAAATTGATGAATGTTAAGAACATAAAATGATTTGTTTATAAATGTCATGATTGATTGAGTGTTCTAATTTTGATATGTCGATAATTGTTCGCATGAACATGATAAATTGTGAAATAAACATATGCATGGTGTTGATTAGAAAAAATAATGTTTGACAATAATTGTTGTAATTACATGCAAGATTGTTTTCATTAGGTGAGGGCACAAGGTGCCAAATTGTTCAAGCTTCAAGCTACATAATGCAAAAAGTTTTGAAAACTTAAGGGCTTTCATCATTAACATGTTCCATTTTTTCATCACAATTGTACACACTTTCTTTTGCTAACAATATGCCTTTGAATTCTGGTTGAGAATGAGATATTGTGGGTGCAAATGTTTAGTGGATATCATTGTTTAAATGTCAAATTTTGACATGAGATTTTTGACATTGAAAATCATTGCTTAAAGTTCTTATCAATTGTTGATAGCTTAAATCCTCCACACATCTTGGTGCAATTAATTGACTTTTGAAATTTTTAAAGGTGAATCAAAATTTTGTAAATAAGAACTTTAAAACATACAAAATTTTGAAAATAAGAACCAAGAAATGTAACACATCAATGTTATGTATCAAAATGGATGAAATTGATTGACATCTTCATTGATGCTAAAAATACTAAATATTTTTGAAATGCAAGCCAAGAATCTTTAAAAATATTAAATTATATGCCCAAATGAATTTTTAAACATAAATAAAATATTTGGCATTAATGTGCCAAATCCTTTAAGTAATATGGCATTGTCCAAAAGATTTTGACAATACTTTTGTGATATTTAATTATTAAGAAATATACATGTTTTGGTGATGTAAAATATAAGAAATATATTTTCATTTAATATGTTTAAAATAATAATTTACATTATATAAAAAATAAATTACTTGATTCCTTTCCATAAGTATATGTCTAGAAGTATATTTCAAGCAATTTCAACACACTTCAACCTATAAACCCTTTCATTCTTCTAGCAATACAAACATATCAAAACAAAACAAAATCATATCAAAAAAATCTAATCCATTGTGACATTTTATAAATTTTGTTTTACCTTTTTGTTCTACAGATAACAAAAATAATTTGAATAGAACAGTGAACATGACATGTTAATAACACTAAGCTCATTAATTCAATGGGCACAATACTTAACCCGATTTCCACTTAATAATTATTTCAACTATAGTCTAATCTCCGTTAAATGAAAAGGTCAATGGACCAAAATAATATCAATTAAAATGGGGGATATTTCTAAACCAAGGTTCCTTTGCTAAATGATATTTATCAAATAAAAGAGGTTAATGTTTTGGAGTTAAAATTTTGAACAAAAAGAACATTAGTGTGTGATAATTTATTATGTCATTGATATTTTTGTGTTGGTTAGTAATGTGCATCAAGAAGTTATGAATCTTAATTAATTGTGCCAATAATTTACGCATACCACAACAACCATGGCTAAAAAGTTAAAGGGGTAAATGCATGGTACAATGGCTCACTTTTGTGATGAAACAATGTTTTCTCTTTGGGTACCCTTTATTGAAATGCATATGGTGATTAATATATCCTAAGATCTATTAATTGGGACTTGGATCTAGACTAACAACTTCATTATGAAAAGAATTATGTGGTTATTTATTGATAAAAAATTCATTTGTTAATAGTAATGGACTTTTGAAGTTGAAAAATATGGACTAGTTGTCTAACTAGAAAATCACAAAATGGAAAAAACTATGTTGATTGACATTCCAAATTTGTTACTGGGACTCAATGGTATATTATGTAATACCATATGATAAACTCATATGAGAAATCTATTCTTTGAAAACCTTAACCATTTAATAAATAGGACTTTTGAATGATTAAAATTTGACCATATTTTCATAAGTCCATATTAGTTACAGTTTTTGTTTGTTTTCATTTTTTTTGTCCCAAGAGCATATTTTTTGAAAACTTCACATCATGCATTATTCATATGGACTTTGTGGGTTTTCCTTTTAGGATTTCCAAATGTAAAAATGACATGAACTCATTAAATACAAGTTTTCACATAGATTTGGAAAGGTTTGTAAGTGATTGAATAACAATTTTTAAAGTAACAACCATGTTCATTTTAATTATTTAAAAAAATCTTGTATGAATTCATCAATAATGCATTTTTTTGTCAATATTGAACCATTATACCATGCATTTCCTTAATTGCAACAATGTTAGATGTGTCCATGCCATCACATTGGAATGCACGTAAGGTGTTTCAGGGACTTCAACATAATTTTTAGGATTAGCAGATAAGACAAATATCTTTGGATGATTAGTTCATCACAAATTTTTATACCTTCTTAAACAATTTCGCTTTTTGAAAAATTATTAGATGTTGAAAATCAGATGATATCATTTAAGATAGTAGGAACAACATCAATAGACAAAAATTTTATCAAATTAAGGAGGTTATCAATTTTCGGAGGATTATTTAATGGGGGTTTGATTGTATGTGCACCAAACTTTGAATAGTAATATCATAACGCCCATATTGGAAATCTTGATAACACATTATGCCAAAATAAAAAATTGATCCAAGTTTTATTTTTAAATGTAATGGGTTTTTTATAGACATAAAAACAAAGGTATTTTTCATTTGATCATGCTTAAATTAATCATCATACCAAAAGATAACCTTCATTTGCCATAATTATTTTATTATGTCCGCATTTAATCACAATTTGAAATTTGTGACATAAGACAAAAGGTTTCATAAATTTAGAAAGAAGAAAAACACTTTCACTATCATCCTATGATAATGATGCATAAATGGTACATACACTATCTTTTATTATACTAAAATTTCCATCAAAAGTCAATGGATGACCCTTTCATATGCCTAAAATTTAACTTTGGCACTTATTTTTGTTAATGCCATAAGCTTGAACTTGTGCATTTCATATGAAACTGGAATTCAACAAATGAAAATAATTCTATTGAATTGCAAAATGATGCATAATTTAATTGAGTTTGTAAGACAAGGAAATCAATAATGACATTGATATATAATTAACTTTTTTGTTGGAAAAAGAAGTCAAGCATAGAAAACATATATGCTCAATTATGGAACATAACTTGGTTAATTATTAGATCTTGAACAATAATCTTGAGATGGATGACATTTATAAATATCAATAAAGTCAAAAGAACATGAAGACTTATAAAACCCAATTTTGAAGAAAGTAATATCATAATACCTTTACCATTTTAGCATAAATTAAAATATTTTTAGTTTTGTTGAAATTTTGAAAAATTATTCATTATTTGTGCCAAAATTTTAATAAATTTAAAATTTCAACTATTAGGTTTTGAATTGTAGACCTTCCATGACAGTGACTTAAAATTGAGGCAGTCTATACACACAAGATTGTTCCATAACATTATTGAAACCCTCTTTATTATTTTGTATAGCCATTACTTACCGAAAATTTCAGAATTAAAAAACTAGATGTTGAAGTTAAGATTTTAAATTTAAATAAATTTATTCGACAATTTGTTGCCGAAATGGTAAAGAAACTATGGTATTGTGACTTTAAAAAGAGTTTTTTAATAAATTCACCTAATATCACAAGTTTAGTTCATTGCAACCCATGTAAGGATGTTGTGTGAATT
>Ga0116228_10004217_pt1 | contig 12726 bp, 8 predicted proteins | sample S1TSphfallax_2_FD_89694 | JGI IMG/M metagenome (GOLD analysis project Ga0116228, IMG submission 89694) | Host-associated microbial communities from peat moss isolated from Minnesota, USA - S1T2_Fc - Sphagnum fallax MG | ecosystem: Host-associated > Plants > Peat moss > Unclassified | place: USA... | reverse complement strand
GTAGGTAGGTAGAAAAATAGGTAATTACTAGATAAGTAGATGGTTTATACATAGGTAAGGGCTGCTTTTACTACCTGCTAACAACCTGCTTGTGGGTTGTTAGTAAGTAGGTAGAAAAAAAAGCAAATGAGCTAGGGAACTGAGCTAGGTAGCCATGGTTAGCTAGGGAACTGAAACCCAACAGAAAACTGAGCTAGGGAGTCATGGTTAGCTAGGGAACTGAAACCCAACAGAAAACTGTTTCCTGACCACTTACCATTCATCCTTCGTTGTGGGCTGATGGGTGTTGGTTCACTGTGGTGATGATCCCTGGAACTCAAAACTGCCCTTGGGGCACATGATTTCCACTTGGGATTGGAAATCATAGATAGTAATTTAAAAACCCATCTGTAATTGAAAATCATAATAGTGGAAATCCACTCATATAGTGACCAGGATTTCTGAACTTTTTGCATAAAAACCCTAACTTTTTGGGTGGGCAAAGTACAAATAGTGGGCCAGTGGGCACTCATGGAACTGTGCCCTAAACCAAACTTCACTAGATAGATATTTTCGGTGTTTTTTGTTTTGTTGGGGTCAATTTTGTGATGTAGCTGAGGTGTTGATTATCCATAAGATAATTTAATTAATTTTTTCTATTAAATTTTTGAAAGGAAAAAATTTATGCATCTTTATGTATTTTTAGCTACCTGCCTCAACCATGTATAGAAATCTGGCGAGTTTTTTAATTTCTTTTTAATTGACGATGTTTTCAAAAAATTAATGAATTTGCAGCAAATGAAAATCCAAAATTTTACAGAAATTCAAAAAAAATCGCACAAAAATAATAATTTGTGGCTCACAATGCACACAATCCCTTGGACCTCCAACTTGGGCTCAGAGCTAGGTCACATAATCCAGAAATTTGTGGTTCAAAATTCACAGGAACCCCTTGGACCTGGAAGGTGGTCTCAGTGGCTTCAATGGAGTTCTTGTGGAACATGGCCCCCAAGGGATGCTTTACCTATTCTTGCATGTACATATGTAATAAGAGCATCCCCAGCAATGCTCAGTATTTGACCCTGCAAAAAAAAATTTCTCACATCCAAGTTTGGATATTTACTTTTTTGAATCCCCACCCTAAAACTAAGATTGAAACTTCATAGGCAGGGGATTTTATTTTGGTGAAATTTTGCCAGAAAGTGATTCAAATTTTTTTTGCAACAATCTCCCTAAAGCAAGAAAATAAAAAATAAAGAGGTTTTTGTCATATTCAGAATTTTTTTAAGTTGACATTCATAAGAAGAAAAACTATCATTTGCAATCAATTTTGTATTTAAAAATTTGCGTTTGTAATTAGAAATTAATTTTAAAATATTTTTAGTTACAAAAATGAATTATAAATGACATTTTTGCTTCTAATAATCATTAGGGTGATCACTAAAATGGAAAAGTGTTGCAAAAAGAAAGAAGTCCTAAGGATCACCTTGTTCAATGATGATGAATGTAAAAGGTAGATTGTTGAAAGAATGATCTTAATGGTCATTCAATCACTCCATTTTGGAGCGATTGTAACCATTTGATTAAGTAGAATTTTTCAATCCTACAACTGGAGGTCACCACGGGTGTAAACCTAATGGGAGGCTGTTGAGACTTGGAGGTTAGTTGTTGGAATTCAAGGGCCAACTACTAGAAGCTAGGGTACCAAGCATTAAACATCATGATTTGAAATTTGAATGTGACAAATGAACTACAAGCAACAAGCATTGAGTTTCACAATTCATAATTTGTAAATAATGTGCATTATTCATAATGTACACACATTAGATTGTGCACATTATTCAAGCACGATACATCATGCAATTTGTAAGACTTTGGATTCAAGAATGTTTTTCCTTTTTGTAGACTTGTCATTCAAGAGTTAAGACTCATCATTTAGCTTGTAGGCATTGAAATTTTGTTTCTTTTTATGATTTTGTAACTCCTAATGAATTGATTCATTAGAATTCATTGTTCACAAATCATGTAGGACTCAAAAAATTCTTGTTTTTTATCATTTTACAGACTTAGGAATCAAGACTTAAGTGCATCGTTTAAATATGACATGTTTAAGCAATTGTTATTTGTGTTCAAAGTTCAAGCATAAGTCATAACTTGTTCAAAATTGTTTTCAAGTGCGCACAAAATGTTCAAGTGTGACCATTAACATGTTTAAATGTGATGTGGACTCAAGAGTTTCTATGCTTATGTAATGTAGAGTTGTAGACTCAATTATATAGACTTAGGATTTCTAAGTTTTTTATTTTTAATTGAACTTTGTTTTGAATTGTTGGTTTGCAAATTGCAAAAAAATTGGATTTTCAATGTGGTATGTGGACAATTGAAGCCTAATGGTGATTGTGGACATAATATTCATTTTCAATCTTCTTCAAATCATGAATTTGTAAAGTAGTTCTAGGTTTTTTTCAATTTAACCTTGGCTTTGCAAGTTTTTTTGGTTGTTTTTGTATAAATCTTGTTTTCAAAGTTGACATTGATATTGAGCAATTGTTTTTTTATAAATTTTCTTTTCAAAGTTGAAATTGATATTGAATGTCATGGCCTGATCAAGGTTCCACCAAACTTTAGGTATAAGGTCTTGTTCAATTTTATGTTTCTTGCATATCCCCTTAAAACCTTTTACCTATGAATCACCCCCCTTGAAACATTAAGTGCTTCCATGCACATTTTGATCCTAATGTTGTTTTGTCAAACAACAATGTAATTGTTGCAAATGTCATAGATTTGGAACAATACCCTAAATTGTTAAAGTCCATTGTGAAGAAGTAGCAATATGAACTTGGTTGAAAATTCAAAGATGTTTCAACAATGCAATTACCATGGGCAAATTTTGTTGTTGAAGGAGATGGTTTAATGAGTTTTATCAAGTGCAAAGTCTATTCAAAAGTTGAAGGTAGAAATAAATTATTGAATCTTTAAACTTGATTTTTTGTTTAAACATTCAAGAATGAGGAAAGTTATTTTCGTTATGTTGAATGTGGAAGCTACTGAGTTTTACAAAATAAAAATTGTGCACATGTAAAAAATTAAGTTCTATTTGCCCAAATCCTTCTTGATTTTATTTTCTAACTTATTTTTGATGAAGGTTAAGGTTTTAACAAGAAGAAATTTGTTCAATTTGCTGTCATTTTACATCTATTTGTTGTTTAATCGTAGACCCATGATAGATTTTGAAAACATGAAATTGCTTCTAAAATTGCTAAAGATTAAGCGTTGCCCAAAGAAACATTGGTGTGATAATGTAGGTTGAAATATAGTTTAGACTATACATACGATGGTCATGCAAGCTAGCTATGAAACTTGCATTGGATAACACCAATGTGTTTTACTTTGTTTTGTGATGAGGTCAATTTAGTTGATAACTAGTCTTGTGTCTTAATCCATGCATATACCATTCAAAATTGGACAAGGGTCCCTATGTTGCTATCCCTATAACATGTAGTGGATGGTTTTAATGTATTTAATTTTACTACCATGATTATGCTAGCAATTCTTACCAATGGAATTATTTCAAACCTTAATTTCATCTCCAAAAAAGTAATGTCTTTTGATGCTAATGGGGTTAATATATAGCAAGGAGACCACATAGGTGTTATTGTCCAACTCTAGTTTTAATATACTCCATTCATGACTAATGTTCATTGCATGGTGCATCAAATAAATCTAGCCTTGATCCAAACCTTTTTTTCTTTTCCTAATGATCAATCATCCTGAAGTAATCATGAGGTCACTATACAAATAGTTTTCCAACTCTACAAATAGGCAAATTTTAAAACTAGTTCAGTTAAAGGAGATCATGGAAACAAAGGGCTTGGAGATTTTGGACAATGTCAAGACTCAATAAGTTTCTATGTTAAGCCCATTCAAAAAGGTGTTATAAAAATATCATCTTTTATTGTTGAAGATGGCATTTGACAACCCTATAATTTGAACTATTACTTTAAACCTATAATATTTAATTGATATTGAGACTTTTTAAAACATTGTTTGCATTGTCCCCATCTAAGCCCAACATGTTTTTGTCATTGATTGGGTTGAAGTAATCAAACTTACTTACTTGGACAAAAGCATGGTATGAAAATTGATAGTTAAACTTCCTTGGTAGTCTATTTGACAAATATAATTTTTTTACAAAAAAAATCCATCATAAACCATTTGTATGTAGAATATTTTTACTTGAATGACTAAAGACAAGATAGTTCTTCACTATTGTGCATTAACTTTCAAACTCCACATTGTAAAAGTAGGTTGAAAATAGATTTTTAAAAATACAAGTAGATTTTGCAATCTATTTTTCATCTATTTTTTACACTATGGACTTTTGTAAAATACATGATAAATAGGTTCTAACAAATAAAAAGTAAAATAATCTTTTTATGGCAGCCTCAAAAATGAAATTATCTTTATATCGTTACTTCGTATTAATATATTTCAGTGAATTACATGTGTTAAAGATTCCCAAATCACAAATTTTCTATGCAATAAATGGGGACTTTTTGGCTTACTTTTAGAATGTAATTATTTTTTATTTTTTGGAAATAGATTCTTACAAAGTAATAGAGGGCACCAAGGGTATTATATCATACTTCCATCCATTTTGATGTTACTTTATTACATTTATATGCATGACATTGGATAAAAATGGAGACACTTACTTTTTTTGTATATTTTACATGTTTAGGTTTAAGCAAAATTACATGAGATTTTTGGGATCGCTTTTATTGCTTTCAAATTTGATTTACATATTTTAAATTTCTTATGGAAGTCAAGCATGAAACAATTTCGATGAGGTGGATTATAGATTTGAACAATGGCATTGATCACTTGAATTTGAGTGCTAAACAAACCACATTTGGGCACAAGTTTAGGATTCTAACACAAGGATGAATGTTATGTGACTAAGGACATTTTTGAAGCAAGTGTGGCAAGTATCAAGCTCCAATGTTCAAAGGCAACCTCAAAAGTAATGGTTGAATTGCACACATGTTTTTCACAAAATGGGTTGCATGAAACATTAAGTATTGTGTATTCTCATTATTGATTGTTTGAATAATGTGATGAATCATTCAACACATATTTGAATGTTTTGAAGTTTTTTTTAGGTACCTTGAAAAAAATTAGGGTTGTTAAACATGTGGTCAAAGGGTGTTTTGTGTGTCTATTTTAGATGTGTAAAAATTCATGTTCAAGATTACAATGAAAAATAATGCCAAAGCTATTTTGAGCCTTCCTAATACTATCAATCTTCTAACCAAAATGTGAAGGATCATCACTTATTTTGTCATCATCTTCCATAATATCTCATAATGTGAAATTGATAAATTGCCATGATTCAAATGTTGGGTTTCATGGAGCATGAATGGGTATTCAATAAATTGAATTTCATCAAAACTAGGATCCATAATCAAATGATTGAGAACTTTGTTTTGTGTGTTTGTATGTTTGAGCAATCATTTTTCACAATGCAAAATTTTCATTATGATGAATTTGTGTAGATTTCGCAATTAGAGAATTGTTAATATGCCTCGAATGCATAAAGTTTTTTCAATTGCAAGTTGCCCAATGTCAAACAAGCTTGGTGTTGTTGTTGTGTTTTTATTATCTACATTATGATTCTATTGCTTTTGATAGTTTTTTTGTTTTTTAACTTGTTATATGTGGACATGTAACACAATTTTCATGAAGTAATTGGCCCTTTGTTTTCATAGTCTTCACTAGTTTAGTGATCACTTTTTTCTAAGTTCTCAAATATTCTATTCTCTTTCCCTTTAAAAACAATACTAACTTACTAGTATGCATGAAACATTATGTCGCAGAGGGTAGAGTCTTTGATGACTTGGGTTCAATCCCTCCATAATGTAACTTGATGAAGGTTTAAATACTCTTTAACAATGTGCAATGTAAACTATATCTAGATTTCCATTGGTGGCTAACTATTTCTCACCAATTTTAAACACAACTTTAAATAGTGGTCACCAATTGAGCTTTCTATGGGGGCATCCCTAATATGTTGCAAAAATATTCATAAAGATGAACATCTATTCACCAAATTTGCATTGCCGAAGAGAAATGGTTGCATAATTTTCCTTCACAACTTTGGCATATTCACAAAAGTGCAAATCCTTTCTTTCCTAAAGTGACAAATTGCGAACTGTTCAAAGAATAAAATAAAATCCTGTTCATAGGTGGGGAGCCTAGTAATATCAAGCCACGTGGACCAATCATTACGATTGGCCAATCAGAAACAGGGAGCAGCAATCAGATGATAATTATTGCACTCTTCTTGCGGGTCCACAACTGTGCTGTGCCTTTTACCAAAACTCAGCTAAGCGTGGAAAAGTACTGGGCCTAAACTATTTTACTGAGCCCAACGGGGATGTTTTCACTTTTCTTCATCCAATTTTAATTTGCAGGCTCCCATACTGGCACCACTCTATCTCAATTAAGTTACTTTTCAATCTTCAAAGATCTTTCTTAAAGATTTTCACTAGCCCAAAGCAAAGGTTTAAATTATTTTTCCTCCCTGCTTTTCACACACAGTAAAGGCTGTGCTCATGACCAGTGATTTTTTTTGGTGGCAAACATTTGCCATTTTGCGAAAAAACAAAGGGTCCAGCGACATGGTCAAGGAAACCTTTTGGAAAAATTTCCAATAAAATCGCCACTTTTTGAGGAAAAAAAAAATGGGGTCATCAACATTTTTTGAGATGTTGAGCAGATTTCTAGCTTTCTTATTTTGAAATCGTCGTATTTAGCTCATATGTTCTACTGGTTTGCCAACTTTCACCTGTGAAGCTCCCTGGAACGCTAATGTACTTTTTTGCACGTTCTTTTTAATCTCATCTCACCCTATTTACGATCAAACTCAGGGTACTGGTTCTGTCTTTTCCTGACGTTACCGATAACTCTATTAGATTGAAAAAAAACCTTCTAGCCTACACACAACTTCTGCTGAATATTGAAAATAGTGGGTCCCTTTGTACCATTTCGTCAATCCTGTAAAATTCTCAGAAACCTACTAAACCTTATTATACATTTAGCTAAAAGTTTGTGGAGAGGATGGGACCAGAGATTCCTGACAGCGTGTGGGTGTAGTGAGTAGACTCACTTATTGAAGAGTCCAAGGAATATAATAAGCAATAAGAGAGGAAACGGAACAGTGCTGCAAACAGGAGACAGCGCCCAGGGTTGTTTTTTTCCAATTTTGTGGTGTAGCTAAAGTGGCTATCATCCATAAAATGATTTAGCCAGATCTGGCTACATACTAGATATGAAAGAAGAAAAAACACACGATCCTTCTATATTCTTGGCTACCTACTGGAAACTTATCATAAAAATATGGCGATGTGGATTTTTTGTTTCTCAAAATCTGGCGAATTGGGCGAAAAAGGTCGAATTCATATTCTTCAGGTCGAAATTCGGCGAATTTTCGACAAGAAAAAAAAGAAGACACTGATGATGTGAGCGCCACAGTCAGTCTGACTGATTGAAGAGTGCGACTGGGATTTACGCTATTCTCGCTTACAAGCTCGTCGTCGCGGGGTCCCACAAGCGGCGGATTCCGGATCGCTGCCACGTGACTTCCAGGCACTTCTGTGATACTCGCCCCGCACGACACCTGCAGCTCGGCCCCATCTTCTTACCCAAGTACACAAGCATCAGCTATTAGTTTCTTGCCGATTCTCCTGCCATAAAACGCCACCATATCTCATTGCCCCTCTCAAGAGAACCCGCTGCTCATCTCTACAGCTTATTTGTCTTGTATCCTTGCAACTAGTGGATCTAATTTGTTGGAGGTGTATATACAAGCTGAAAGCTCTCAGATTTCGACATACGCCTTGCAGCAGTTTCAACGAGCATCTCTTCTCCTCACTATTATCTATTTATTTTTGCTTGTGGGTGTGGAATTGTTTTCCAGATCTAGTAAAGGGGAGCAGGAGCTTGTGAAGATGTCCAGGGTGATGAGCGAGGTATAATGCTTCACTTTTACTACCACTCTATAGGCTACTTGAGCTTCTAGTTTCATGCTGAATTTCGGACTGTAATATGAGTGCATTGAGTGCTTTCTGGGATAATTAGCTACCGGTAGTTTTCGTCTTTGCTGTAGGATATGTGCTGTTGCCTTATGTTGCCAGTCTACGGCTCTGCATTTTTTCTGGATTTTTCTTCTATAGAAGACTACTTCTGTTGTGATCAGGCTTGCTGCAGCTTGCAGTGAGTCGGGTTGCAGGAGTTCGTGCATTATTCACGCAGCTGATGATGATAGTGTTGGCTCGCGGCAATATTGTATGTGCAGCTGTTCTATGGAAGACCTGTGGATTCTTTCTACCCCGGATCTGCGTCCCACTACTATCCTCAGACGTTGATCACACATGGCACAACTCGTCCACTGTTGCCGGTATGCAAATCCTCCGACGACCGCGTTCATGTGCAAGCTCTAAGCTTTCTCTGATTGTACTTTGGTGCGTTGATGGTGATCTTGATACTATATATTTGTTGATATGCAGGATGTGCAATTTAGAGTGCCCATGGAGAGTAGGAGGGATGTTGAGAAAGTGAAAGACGCTTTGGACCTCGAAGGTACGTACATAGCTAGCTGACCTATCTGCAGATCTCCCTTGCACGCCGACTTCGTCTAGCAGTGTACCACTGCTGGGTACTCACAATTTCTGGGCTTGTTTTCGAGCACATGAGAACTACTCTGGCATCAACTATGCTCGAGAAATTCATGCTAATCTAATGTAGTTTTTGTAACCCAACAGGCGTTCATGCAGTGGCATGCGACCTTCCCAGCCAGACAGTCACGGTCTCAGGCAACGTGCCATTCCATCGGCTGCTGAAGAAGCTGAAGCACGTAAAGAGGAAGTCGAAGCTTCTCAGTTTCTCTTCCCCTGACAGTCCTTATAGTCCCTCTTACGGCCATGAAACTTTCGGCACCAGTACATACAACAGCAGCGCTTACATCGTCCCCAGCAGCAGCTACGGATCCGGCAGGTATGGCGCGGCTGCACTAGAGTCTGCATCATACATGAGGATCCCTTTCAGCCCACCTCACAGCTACGGCTCGTCCTACGTGCGAGAGGCCTATGAACGACCATACTACGAAGACTACGAGGATTATCGATCTTACTAGGATGCGTGAAGAAGCACCAGCTCTCTCAAAACTGTAAAACCTCAACCCTAAGCCCTAACCCCATTTGACATGTGGCATTCATGTGTTGGTCTAACAGTGAAGAGATTCAAAGGCAAAGCCGAGTACCATTGATGAATAGTTGTCATGGACATCATGAATGATACCTTATGAACATTCTGAAATTGCTAGGAATTTTGCGATACTTCCATTCAAGCTGCAAGTGGGCAGGCAAATCGCAACTAACCTGGAGCGCTTAGAAACTAGTCTGGATTACTTTCCAATATGTCTTAGAATTTTGCTCCAGACAACAAGGATTTGAGCTGCTAGAGTTATTCATATGGAACTCAGGCAACATGCCAATGTGCATTTTGGCTGGTTGTACCTCTAGTTAGTACAGCCAGGCATTTTGTCTGTGGATTAAGCTTGCTGCAAGAGCTGGTAATGTGCAAAGCTTGATCTCTCATGTAGTCCAGCAGCTGGGACAAAGTTTTGGTAATCCGTAAGCCGATTGGTATAGTTGAAGGTTTTGTGATCAGGCAAAGTTCTGGCTCAATTTCTCCCTCTTGGTCATGAAGGAGAGGAAGAAGTCTGAACTACTGCCAGAAGCTGTGTGTTTGAAATCTCTGAGTTTTCCAGGTGTCTTCTTTTGTTGGACCTGCAATGTGGAAGAATTCTGAACTACTGCCAGAAGTGTGTTAGAACTTAGCTCTGAGTAGTTTTGGGTGTTCTTTTGTGGGTGGAATGGTGCAATGCTTATTCTGAATAATGAATTGAATTTACTTTCAGCTTTGGATCAAATGGTTGTGTTTGTGCATTTGACATTGTCCACAGTTGCTTGCTGTCTGATACTTGGAAATGTCTCATTGTTTGCTTGGCTTAGTCCGAGAATTGACAGTTTATATATATTGTAGATTACATATCTAGTGCATAATTATATCCGATTCTGGTGATCTCCACTCTTGGCTTGTTTTAAACTTTAGTGCAGAACCCGAATTTACTCATGACCATGCTTCTGGTCCATCCTTTACTTGAATCTGCCACTGCCTCTGCTAACTGATCTTTGTGGTTTTAAGAGAGAAGTACTAATCTCACATGCTGAGTAAAGATTTCATGTCTTGCCATGTTTGAGCACATTGTGAGCTATCTTCTTTCACCTAAGACTAAAATACAACAATCTTAAATTATCTTTCTTTCGTCATGATCACGATAACTTGTTTTCAACAGAATCAGCTTCAGCTTATCCCAGTAATTTGTGAGCTCATGACCGTTCTATGTTATAACTTGACACAATTGCTTGCAACAATGCTTCTGTTTGAGAGATTGTGATGAATATGACAAGAATGCTTTTGAAACCCTAGATTGGTTTGACCCAGTGCTTCATGTACATGATATAATATAAGCCATAATTGATGGTGCAGATGGAGCTTCGACCATGAGCACCTTCAGTGAAATTTCCAATCTTCTCTGACTCCTATGGGTATTGAGTATGTATATTGCCTCTGTATATTGGGTACTTGGAAACTTATATTGATCAATATGCTAGGCTTGTTGAAAATATGCCACAGCACTGTGAATTTACACTGTTTGACGCCTTTCTTCCACTTCATTTGTTTGTGTAACATGTAATATTATAATGGTCACACCATGCCTCATCTCTTTCAATGCTTTTTCCACCTTGAATTTCGAAGTAGTTAGCTTGAAATGTCATTCAACAATAGGTGATTCTTATATGAGGCTATGACTTGTAAGCAAATTATAACAAGTATCAAACTAAAATTTGACTTGTACATGAAATCAACGCATGGGTAGCCATGTGATGGAGGCCAAACACGAATTTGAGATTGAAACCAAAGGAAAGTTGATAAGGAGGAATAGAAAACTAGCTTTACCTAGGTGCTTAAGGTGTGGGAATTGTGGGGAGAGCTCTAAGGGCATATTTAGTACCAAAAAGGCTACTCACGACTGACATTAAACCATGGTAGGGAATATTATGAGGTTTATGGTAAGTGGTTATGGCAATATCTTGGGACCATCTTAAAAGGTGTGGCAAAATTGAACTCAAGTCAATATTAAGAACTACTGAAATTTCTAGACATTGAAATCCACTTGGAAATGTTAAGGAAGATAGTCCTAGTACTATACATATTATTATTGGAAGTCTAGAAAATGAATGTGATTTATCATGAATGTTATGTTAAATGAATGAATGAATTTAATGGAATGCAATTTGAAAAGTTGTTACATGGTCCAATTTGAAGTTTTGCTAAGTATTTGGCATTTGGGCAAATATTCACATAGATCTACAAAACATTTCCCATGCTTTTGTTCATTGAAATTTTATTTTTTTACTTTTATCTATATAATAAAAGTTTGAACATCTATTTGTTATTAATATTAAACCAATAACACTTGTTGTTAGCCCAAATGTGAACTTTTGATGTTACCTAACTAATTTTTCATTCCATAAAACCAATTTTTGTAATTTGGTTGAGTTTTAATGACAAAGAGGACTCAAAATTCAATATATCTTGTACCATAGGTCTAGAAACTAGGAAATCATCTCCATCAAATCCCCTTCATCAAGGGCAAGTTTGCTATAGTACTAAGTGTTGAGATGTCAAGCTCAACTAGAGCTGACACTCATGATGTGCCTCAGTGACCGTTCTACATTGACTAGCGTGCTTAGTGACCGTTCTACGTTCACATCGACTGACATGCGCGCGACGGATCTTCACCACTATTTTTTTGGAGGACTTGTTGTCGTCTAGGGGCGTGTGTGTTTGCAAGAGCTCAAGCTCTCTCCCCCCCTATCTTTTCATGGTATTAGAGCCTGGTATAGGCTAAGGGCTGAGCAGCAAGCATAAGAAGCAAAGGAGGTGGTACGACAACAAGAGGTCATCATCTCTTCCCCCTTCGTGTTCGCCACTACACCCGTGTCGGAGTTTTTCGGGAGGCACCGGTAAACGACATCGGATCGAAGAGCTGTCTTTGCCAAGACCAAGCTATAGAGATTGTATACAATTTTTTTGGACGGAATTTTGGGGCTGAAACTGCATTTCTGCATCATTTTAACCTCTGTTTTGAGTCAACAGGCGTTCGTGTGCTATTTGGACAAGATGTTAGACGGCATCAATCAAATTGTTAGTGAAAAGCTTGACAAAAACAACTTCCATGCTTGGAAGTTCAGGATGACCAATTTCCTTATGGGAAAAGGATTTTGGGACTATGTGGAAGGTGAAAATGAAGACCTTCCAGAGTTACCTGAGGAAAATGCCATTGCAATAGAGATAAAGGCATTCAAGGATTGGAACCAGGGTGCACACAAGGTCATGTATTGGTTGTCTCTCAGTGTTACAAACACTATGATTGGGCACATACAGGATGCTCACACTCCAGCAGAAGCATGGCAAAACTTGGTGCAAATGTTCCAAACAAATACAAAGGCAAGGAAGCTGCAGCTAAAGCAAGAGTTGCACACTGTGGAGAAGAAGAACATGTCTATCAATGAGTATTCATTGAAGATCAAGGGTATTGTTGAATCCCTTGCATCTATT
>Ga0116228_10004216_pt1 | contig 12726 bp, 7 predicted proteins | sample S1TSphfallax_2_FD_89694 | JGI IMG/M metagenome (GOLD analysis project Ga0116228, IMG submission 89694) | Host-associated microbial communities from peat moss isolated from Minnesota, USA - S1T2_Fc - Sphagnum fallax MG | ecosystem: Host-associated > Plants > Peat moss > Unclassified | place: USA... | reverse complement strand
TTATTATCTACCTACCTAGGCACCATGTGTCAACATCTTATTAGCCATAAATTAAATGATTTAGATTTCATTAATTAATATTTTTAAAAATTTAAATAGGTGGGTCTTGATTGCCACGTGTCACAATATAATTGGTATTAAAATATTGAACACGTGTCAAATGGTCAATGAACGTTCCATGGTGTGCCACGTGTCATCATCCTAGTGGTAAAAATTCTAATGATTAAGATTAATCCCAATGAACATGGACTATTTGATTGGTCAAATTTATGCCCATATCAAATAATGAATTTGTGATAGGTAGGTAGGGAGGTTGTAAAAAGGCAAAACAAGTAGGTAGGTAGGTAGGTCATAAAAAAAACAAGTAAGTAGGTGGTAGCTTAACTTACCTTATCCTATTTGACCTACCTTAACCTAACTTAATATATTTTACTTAAGCTACCTTACCCACCTTAGCCCTTTAAGCATGTACATAGGTTATAATTGAACACTTGACCTCCCTAATGATAAACCAATGGACTACACTATCAAAATGTGTTCAACTTTTGTCATTTTTTAATTTCACATGTTTATTTTGACACATCACTAGAAGACCATGAAGTATGAAGGTAAATAGGTTGTAGGAAATAGGTGGGTGGGCAGGTGGGTAGGTAGGTAGCTCACTAGCTAACTAGTTAATATGTAAGTAATACATTTAGATAAGTGGATAGGTAGGTAGGTAGTGCATTTAAATAGGTGGGTGGCTAGGTAGGTAGTTAATATGTAGGTAGGTTATAAGTGGGTGGATTGGTAGGCAAGTAATACATCTAGGTGGGTGGGTTGGTGGTAGGTAGGTAGGTAGGTTGTAAGATTGTAAGAGGGAGGTAGGATGTCGCAACCTTAGCTTTGGGCTCATGACCAATGCAATGGCTTGCAAATGTGCAGGCCATGAAGGAAGCTCGGGAGTCACATCTCATGCTCTTGGGAATGTAAGAAAGTGTGAGAGAATGAACCTCCACACTCCCAAATGAGGTCCCACTTTGGGAGTTGGATTCTCGATGGAGTCCCTTCAGAGAGTAACTTGAAAGGTCTAAACTCATTAGATTGAAGAGTTTTTTATATCATTGAAAATTTCTTTGAACATATATGTCTATAATGGGCTTGCGTGACCCATTTAGGTTCCTAAAATATAAGTTATGGCCAAAAGAAGGGCCAGGAGTCAAACTGCCAATTTTACTTTCAACCACTAAAAGTGAGGGGTCGGGTTTAAGGTTTAGGGTTTAGACTACAACTTTACTTTAGACCTCACCTTAATCGGAGGTTTACACACAAAGTTATGGGCCTCCAAAATCACATGAGTCTCAATTTAAGAAATTCATGAACAAAATGAATGGGAGTCCCAGGTCAAAATGACATTTGGGTGTTGGCCCCATGGCCAAATGTAGAGAATATTATAAGGGGGAAGGTGGTGGCTTCCCTCAAGTTCGGGCCATGATGAGTCTTGTGAGTTTGTGTTTACCCGTGGCTCATCTATGCACTAACCAACTTATTGTTTGGTTTGTTTGGTTTGTGTGAATATTTGACATGCTTATCACTCGTCCTAATCCCCATCCTGGAGTTCCAACACACCCCTTTACCCTCAAAGTGCTACAAGCCAAGGAGCATGCCCCAACTCCTTATCCTTCTGCTATTTTCACCTTAGACCCACATTTGAGTCTATTAAAGAGCTTGGAGGTGCGTCATAGCAAGTAGGAGGTAGGTATGTAATAAGCATAAAATGTCTCATTTGATTATAAAACATTGATCATTTTGATGAATGATGTTAAACTCTTATGTCCAATTTGACTAAAACCCATTGGCCATTTTGACCAGGGTGGTCTAACTTGATTGGATATATTGGTCAAATAAGTCACTATAGTCAAGTTGATTAGTTAAAAAAAATGCTTCGAACCTCTAGTCAAAATGGACATGTCCATTAATTAAAAAAGACCAATTAACCAACTTGAACCGTTTGAAAAACCACTTTTTCTTATAATGTGTTATATCCCACAAATCTTTAACCCTTCGCAACCCCACCTTATGGAGTTTTTTAATTGTTCCTTCAAGATTGAAAGACCAAATTCCCCTCCTCTAAATGTTGAACCCCACCATAAGTTGACATTCCTAATCAATTTTGCCAAATGTGGTGGTGTGAACTGTAAAATGCCCACTATGTATTTTCAAGCTTTCATTGTTTGTCTTCAAACCCTTGAGACACATGGCCTTTTATCAAAGCCCAATTCAAGTCCATTGTCCATTACTTATGTCGTGAGGGTTTCCATTTCATTAATTTGAATTGCAACAATGTTTTAAGGTTAGACTTGCTTAGCTCCAATGCTAAAACCACCCATTTGCATAGTAAAGTTGAAAAAACATCCTTTGGATCTATAACTCTGAAACCACCAATGCACTTCTATGCACAACAATTAAACCAATTCACCCTAGCTTTGGTCTAGGGTTCATTCTTAGACCATTGATAATTCCATAATAAGGATTTGCATTTCGCCACTATTTTTTTATAATGCCCCCATACACTTATGAAAAACTAAATTGTGGAAACCACCACAAAGTTGACAACCATTATTCTACTAGCTAAGGGAAGTTGGAAAGAACTCAAAAATTGAAGTTTGTGTTATAAATTTTCCACCAAAAATTCATCTGCTTCCTTGACATCTAGATTAAGTCTGAATGAACCCCTAAAATTTGGACATTTCACCTTCTTTAGCCCATTCCACTTGAAGATGTCTGTACAACCTAGCCTTTTTTTCACCTTTTTGTAGCTTTAGTATGCCAAGGATTTTCCCCAATTGAATTTAAGCCCATTAATGAATAGAAAGTGTTCCAAAAAACTTGCAACCTTGCATAGGTTGCTTTCTTCCCCTATGACGAAAAGGGTACTATTGTATACATACTATGATATGGTCTGAAACTTGGAACCTTTAGGGAAGTGAATCCTTATAATTACTTTAATTGATTTAACCATTTTCAACATATGATTTTAACACTTAAGCTCCTAGAAGGAATAAATATGAGGCTAATGGGCACCCTTGATGTACACCCTTTTATACTTCAAAGGATTTCAAGATGCCACCATTAAGGCAAACCATAGCCTCAGCTCCTTTGAAAAACAACCTCACCATTCTTAAGAATTTTTTTGCCATGCCTAACTACTCCAAGGCCTAAAACATGAAATCCTAATATAATTTGTCATTTTTTTTGCAAAGTCTAATTTAAGCAAGATCATTTATTAGTTAGACCATTTAGCCCAATTTAGATTTTCATGAATCAAAAGCACATTGTTTAAAATGTACCTCAACGATAAAAAGGTTGTTTAGCTTGTTACACTACTTCCACAAAGGTTGGTTGGAGGCTTAGCTACAAAGCTTTAACCAAAAAAATTGTAAGTCATGTTCAATAATGTTATAGGTCGTTAATTGGTTAAATTATTTTTTGCTCCAGCTTTAAAGAGGAGGTTGATCATGCATTTATTCACACCTTTGGTATTTGACCATCTTTCATTGCAATGTTAATCATGTTGAAATAATCTTTTCCAATTATGTCCCAAAATGTGGTGTAGATCACTCAATAACTACACCACTTAGTCTTGGGGATTTACCTATGGCCATAACTTTTGCAGCTCTATGTAGTTCCTCTAGTAAGATTGGGGTGAACAATTTGTCATTCATTGCATCCATGAATCTTTTCAGCATAGCATCCAATTCTTGATCTAAACGTGCATTGCTCATGTGACTCCTATGATGTTTTATACATTTTTTTGTAGAATTAGCAACAAATAGCCCTATTGGGTTTTAATTTTACTACATTGAAAAACTCTTTGGATATAGAATTACCAATTGCTTCCATGTTTAATTTAATAACAAATTTTTTGCCTTGTTGTTTTTACCTTTTCTAATGTTTGAAATTGACCCCTCAAGCCCCCTACTTTCTCTTGCAACTCTTTATCATGCACGCAATTTTGAAACTCACCTTGCCTTAGCTCCAATTCTTGCCTTAACATTCTTTCTTCCCATCAAGCAACTTCTTAGCTTTATATAAAATCTAATTACATACCTCATTTTTGTGAAGAAACTAACCCCTACTAAATGTGATTGCCATATGTTGTAGATTTGGTCTTTAACTTCTTCAAAGTGTCAAGTGTTCATTTTCCATTTGGAAGTCCGTTTCGGGGTAGCTTTTAGGTTGGCCACCTAAGAGATTAGATGATGGACAAACCTAACTCCATCCCCTTTAATTGTGTATGACAACAAGTTGCATGATTGATGCCATTGGAGGTTATTACGCATGTGCACCCTATCTAGCCTTGCCATGATTTGTTTATTCCTTGATATTTGGTTGTCCCATGAGTATTTGAAATTCCGTTCGGATCTTGTTGATCATTTTGTGATTCCCAATCTACTTCTTTTAATGCTTCCCAAGAGAACCTTTCTTTGTAAAAAACGAACCTATTACAACTTGATGATTTGTTTGGAGCATATTTTAGCATGTTGAAATCTTCACAAAATAACTAGTTGGAATCACTATAAATTTTTGCTTTCATTAGCTCTTGTAGGTTACAATGATCAATTGGATTATTTGGTGCATATATGTTGAGGATACCTAAGTTCCCACATGGAAGACCATTTAATATCAACATCTATACCTTATTTCCCCCAATGGTTTTGTACTCAACTGCAATGCTTTCACATTTGGGCACAATCAAGATGAGGTTTTCTTTTTACCAACTTTACCTTGTTTGAACTTTGAAGGGTAACCCTCCTTTGCATCTACCACCCGCATGTGTGCCCTAGGCCAAATTTGCTTCCCAATTCTTGTTGCCCTATTTTTATGAAGTTTGTGCTTTTGAAGACAAATGAAGTCCACATGTGAAACAAGCCCTTTAACATAATTGCCCAACTTGTGAACCTCCCCATCCATGTTGAACCCTCTAATATTATAGGACATATATGTGTACCTTCATGTTTAACTTTTATGCTTACGAGGAGTTAATATGTGAGCTCTTCTCCAGTTGAGGCTCTTAAACATTCTTCCCAAAACCCCAAATATCACAAAATAAACCAAGGGAAGAGATTGATTTTGGCCTTGATGGAGCAAAAAACTTGTTGCCTCTTGTTGCCATCTTCATGTTTTTCATTGAATTCATCTTATCTGTAATCATGTTCCTTCCAACACCCTCTCCAAATGAATCCAATATTTATAGGTTTTGCCTTTTGGTTTCTTTTATTCCATTCAAATCCTTTAACACTCTAGCTGCTTTAATTGAGTTGTTTAAACTAGGGTGAAAAAATCCACCTCCCTTCCTTGGCCATGTTGAAGTAAATGAATAAAATTGAACTACAATTTTTTGAGCACCACCTAGAGCTATTCCTTTTGTTGAAAAACCATTTTGATGGACAAGCCTTTATCATGAAAACCATTTCCTCCCAATTGCTACTGAGCTAAAGGATCCTCACCAAATTACAATGACTTCTTATCGATTGTAGGGTGTTTTGTGACTTCTTACCTTTAGGTGACAGGAACCACAAGGTTGTCCTTGAATGTAGAATTGATTAGTTTTTGTGTAGGAGTACTCATTAGTTGAATTATGACTATATCCACTTATACCCCTTTGCTTGTATCCCCTCAAATTCTATCTCAATTTTTGAATGTTTTATCTCATCTATCTCATTTGCACCTTTTTAAAATCCTCCCCATCACCTCAAAGAATGATTAAAATTTTATTGTGGCAAGTTAATGTGACTTGAAATATAATCTTTTAGCACATGTGTCATAGATTTTAATGAAAATATTTGTCTTTATTAGGATAATGACAAACAAGGGTTTAGGCTTTTAAAAACATGTTCATAGGGTATATATATTTCCTATTTTAGGCTAAGTTAATATCAAGATTAAATTAGGTTGTAAGTAAAAGCCCCTACAATTGTCATAGTCCCATTTTTTTTCACATGTGAAAGAATTGAATGTATTTTATGGTGATGAATTAATGTCAAATAAAGCATAACCTTTGACACATGTGGTATTGGCTCTATCTTAATGACATAGTCAACCTTCCCATATTAAGATAATGACAATGAATGATTAGCGGTGATAAGGCATGGTTCCCACAATAGGCCAATGCCAAAATTAGGTTAACAATTGATATCTACCAATAAATTTTTAATTTAAAAAAGTCCAAAAATTACAATTAGACTTGCAACAAGTTTTGAATCCTCTTGTCTTTTGCCAAAAATTGAGTGTAAGGTAATTCACCAATAATTGTTTTTAACAATTTATTTCAATGGTTTTAGATTTTTCTACATTAATGAAACTGTGACCTTGTAAGGTGGGTGTGTCTCTTCAACAAACAAATATTGTAATTGAAGAGAAAAAAAAAAAAAATTGTTGAAGAAACTCACATTGTATTTCGAGCTGTGATTACTTGTAGTGTGGATACTTATTTGGAGCTATGAAATCCATCCTTTAATACTATAATCTTCAAGACTTGGTCACTCTAATTCATGAAAAATTGACCATTGAATTCTATTGTATTATTAGCTCTAAATAGTTGGTTATAATGTCCTACATTTTTTGGTATTCAAATCTATGATATTGTAAGAGATATATTGCCACTCTGGCCATATGGAAATATTCTACAAATTGGTAATATGTATTCTATGCAAATGCATTCAACATTTCATTAATGTTGTATAGTGGTGGTTGCCACCATGGAAACTGCAATGTGTTTAACTATGGTGCTACATGGTATTAGCATGCAAACATACCTATGATGAAGACATATGGGATGAAACCCTAATGTGGATGGAATAATGTTGTCAATTGCTAAAAGTAAAAAACGACACATTCTTGGTAGTTGATGGTGAAGTGTACCAATAATATCTTTGGTGCTATGGATATTTTCTATGTATATTTGTTTGTTTGCACCCATAATGTGCACTATGTGTTTTTATTTTTTATGGTGCCTATTTTGTTGTTGTGTTTTCGTTGGGTGCATTTCTTGTGGTATGGCTATGTTTGCATGGGTGTCTTGATGGATGTCAATCAAGGATCTAGAAGAAATAAAGAGGATAAAAGGACAATAAAAGGAGTTCTTAGGAGGAGTGGATGGGCTTTTTTTCCAACAAGTTTTTGGGATGTGTGCAGAGACAAGTGGCGATTTCTTGCATTTTGATGAATATAGAGTGTAAATTTATACAATGTGGCTTCTTTGTGTTGAAGCAATGCAATTTCTGTTGCACCATGTGTTTCAACAATTAAAAGTTAGTTGTAAGAATATCTTTAAAGGTTGATGACCAAGGGGATGATGAAAATTTGAAAGATTCGGAGAGCGGTCATCCTAAATTCTTAATGTGAGTTGTAGCATTTTTTGTGTTTAAATTTTAGTGTGGTAGTTTTAGTTTCATAAGAAAGTACCCTCAAGATTGGGAGCTTTGAAGGAATATTTGTGTCTATTCAAGTCCATAATTGTTGGCAAGGACTAGGTTCTCCTTTGTTGAACCCATGAATAGTTTTATGTGGGATGGGAGTCTTTAGATTGTTTGTATTTAGGTTAGTGTTGTTTGTTCTTGTGGTTGAATTGTTGTTTTCATAATGTTGAAAAAGTCATAGGAGCTTATGTGTTTAGGGGATTCAAGGGAATGTGTTCTATTTTTCTTTCAATGTGGATTTGTGAAGGGAAGTACTCAACATGGGTTGTTATGGTTTGTTATTAATGAGAAAATCGGACATGACTAGTTGAACTCAAGAAAGTGAGATTGGAGTGATTTGACCACTAGAAACTGTCAATTTAAATTTTTTGTGTAGATGACAAAAGTTTTCTAGATTTTACAACATAATATTGATGTTACTTTAAAAATAGGACTATAATCATATCCACGTAGGTGCATGTTTCACATTGAATTGATCTATTGGGCATTGTGTGTGCCCCTATTTCTAGTATCATAGCAAGTTCAATCCAGTGGAAGTTGATGTAAAAATATAAGGAAATGGTGAATTGTTGCTAGTAGGATGAGTAACAAAATCACCATCTTTGAGTTTGATTAGCATCACTTTGAAGGATATCCACCTCTAGGTACATTGGTAATACATATCTCTAGTTATTCTATAATCAAGATCATAGAATTTGATCTTGGAGAAGGAAGTCAAAGGGATATTATAATTGGAGGTTTAAGGTTTTTCATTCAAGTAGCAATATGGTTGCAAATTTCGCACATGATGATTAAAGTTGGGTCTTCATCAACACAAGTAACTCCAAGTTTTTCTACATCTCTAGATGGCCTTATCAATCGAAGTGAGAAATTATGAAAGCTTCATAAGAACCTTAATAACATACCTAGATTAAAAGACATTTGGATACCTAAAGATCCACTACCATTGGAAAGTTCTAATAAATTCTTCAATTTTGAATGTAATAGTGAGTTGAAGGAGGGAGACATAATCGTTACAATAGAACTTTCTAGATTTGTTATTTGTACACTAAGCTAAAGGTTTTGTTGGATTAGAGAAAGGGCTTTGAATTGGGCTTATGCAAGTTTTTATGAGATAAGTTTCAATAGCAAGATTGAAGGCAACAAGATGCTTTTAGTAGAAAGGAAGAGGAACACAAAATAAACTTTGTATTATAAGGTGTGGGACAAGAGTCTGCATGATTAAAAGATTGCATGGAAAACAATTGTTAATCACAAAGAAAAGGCCTATTATAAATAAGCCTTTTTATTTTTATCTTTTTACCTTCTTTCATTTAGAGATTAAGAAATCACCACCATATGCTGGAAACATTTGGGTTTTAACATTACCTATATATTTTAATAAATGTGTGAAAATTTTCAGACTTGGGACAGAAAAATGGTTTCAACCTAAAGATATGTTAATAAAAGTTGAACATGTTAATGTAACATCCCCACTATTGAATTGGATGTTGGAAATTGATGTAAATGGGTTGCATTAATGGGTGGAGGAGAATGAAAACCATGTAGATTTGTATGTCTACTCCTAATTAGGATTTAGATCTATGTAATAGTTCATAATCCTAGGATTAACCAGTGAATGCATCATGATTAATCTTAAGGGATTGGATGAACTATTATAGGGAAAAAAGTTTAAAAATATCTTAGATTAGACAAAGAGGTTAGAAATGGCATCCAAGGTTCGAGATTATGATGAAGTAAAGGTTTTTTAAATTGCAAAGCTTAATTTGTGTCATGACCTTAACCTTAGGCTTGCAAACTGAAAGTGAAGCCCGAAAGTCATATTTCATGCTCCTGGGAATGAGCCCACACACTCCCAAGTGGGCTCCCACTTTGGGTGTTAAAAAGTCTCCATGGACTCTTGAATATTTGGAGAGTGATTTTAAGGGTCAAAATTCATTGGATTGAAGATTACCTTATACCATTGAAAAGATCTTGAAACTTAAATGTCTAAAATGAGTTCACATGACCCCATTTGGGTACTTAAAACACAATTTATGGCCAAAAGAAGGGTCGGGAGTCAAAGTGCCAATTTGACTTCCAATCATTAAAAGTCAAAAATCGTCATGATTTACTTATGTGCAAGTGGCGTGTCACATATCGTTAGAAAGCTCTCAACAACGGCTATAAATTTGTTTTAAACCTCACCTTAATAAGAGGTTTGCACAAAAAGTTATGAGTTTCCAAAGTTGCAAGAGTCTAAATTTCGAAAATTTCGAAACTCCCAACTTGGGAGTCCGAGGACAAAATGACATTTGGGTGTAAACCTTGTGGCCATGCACAAAGGATAATATAAGGGGGAAGGTGGTGGCATCCCCCAAGTTTAGGCCATGGTGAATCTTGTGAATTAATGTATGCCCATGGTTCGTCTATGCATCAAGAATGTTACAATTATGTAATAACCAACTTGTTGTTTGGTTTATGCAGGTTTGTGTGAATAGTTGACCTGCTTGTTATAACTTTGCTTTAGACCTCATCTTAATAAGAGGTTTGCACAAAAAGTTATGAACCTCCAAAGTTATAAGAGTCTAAATTTCGAAAATTTCGAGACTTCCAACTTGGGAGTTTTGGGACAAAATGACATTTAGGTGTAGACCGTGTGGCCATGCACAAAGAATAATATAAGGGGAAAGGTGGTGGCTTCCCCCAAGTCCGGGTCATGGTGAGTTTTGTGAATTCGTGTATGCCCATGGTTCGTCTGTGCATTAAGAGTGCTATAACTATGTATTAGCCAACTTGTTGTTTGGTTTGTGTAGGTCCATGTGAATAGTCGACCCACTTCTCACTCATCTTAATGTCTATCCTGGAGTTTTATTAAGCCTTTTTTATCCCTAAAAGTGTTGTTAGCTAAAGAACGCATCCCTCTTCTTCCAATGTTTTCAATTTTGAACTCGCATTTGAGTCTTACAAGAAGTTTGGGGGTGTGTTAATTTGCATGGTAAAGCTAAAGTCTAGTTCAAAAAGTTCCAACCTACTCTTGTAGATGATAATGAAATGAAGACAAACATGCAACATAAGTTTGGTGGTGTAGATCTTGGTGAATTATGGGTGAAAATGGATTTTGTCAAACAAAAGCCTTGATAGAGAGTCGAATTGTACTTTGATTGGTTGAATAAATTATTTAGAAAAAGGAAGATAAAGGATGATGAACAAAGGAGGCACTTCCTTGCGCATAAATGCGGCTTAAAATCAAAAGATTATCATGGTGAAAACGTATGCCAATGTTGAGGAAATGCTTGTAACTGCCAAGGACGTTGAAAGGGTTCTTGTTGAGTTATGTGAAACACCACTTGAACCTCTCAAAGAGGAATAGGAAGAAGGTATGACTATTGACACATGATTGGAAAAATAAGTGTTTACTCTAAATAAATCACTAATAAAAAATTTCAAGGGATTTTCATATGGAGTAAGGACCACACCACAAATTTCTAGTTGTTCTATAGTGTGTCAAATATAGTTTGTTAACAAAACTTACTTGCAATGCTTGTTTTGGTAATCATTGACATTGGATAATGAATGCCAATAACCCTATGTGGAGACATATATGTATTTTCATATGATAAGTATATATATTAGAAGAAATCTTGTTATATGTAACCATGGAAGTTGCAATTACATGCAACTCCATGTAACTACCTATCATTTGCAACTCTATTTGATCATTTTTACAACTAATCATCATCTTTTAAACTTATGATTATTTTTGTGACTATGGTGCGACCATTATTACACATCCTTCCATATTGAGTAGCGTATTGTATTTTGCATCTAAGAATAGGCTTTTATGTTTATTTAGTTGTAATTTAGTTACTTACTATCGTGTGTTTATACATTTATTAATGTGCATCAAGGTTTTGTGAACTACATTAAAAGTATACTATAGAGATTTGATTCAAGGTTTATAAAGCATATTTGACTTCTATTCATGGTATGTTAAGATATTCATTTTGTATTCAAAGTATATTAGTCACATATTTGACCATATTTCGACACATTGAATTGAAAAAAATCATTTTCATTTTGTATGGTTCATTTAACAATATACCATCTTTATTAAGCTATAATTAAATTATATTACCAAGGTCATATTTACTATGATATAATTGTTGTATTAAGTTAGCATTAATTATGTAACAATTATTATTTTCAAATAATTCATTAGTTAATATAAAGTATGAACTTAAAAATTTATTTAATCATTTAAATAAATTTAAAATATTACCAAATAATTAAATAATCGGTTATTATTTATTAGTTACGTCAATTTTTTTAAAATTAATTAGGTATTAAATTATAAATTGATACAATAATTAAACATTATTCATGAATTATTCATATTAATTGCTTGATTAATTAAGAAACATGAAATAATAGTTACTTGGTTAAAAATTACTTTAGTTCTATCAACAAGTCATTGAATATGTAAATAAATAATCTCCATTTTTCTTGCCAGAATCCACCACTAGGAGGATACCCAAAATCTGTACAATAGCTGTAGACACAGCATTTGGCACGGTTCTTAACCTAATCCATGGTGCTCTGGACAGGGACCATGCTGGAGGCAACAATGGTATGAAGAAACTGCTTAAGGATGTGAAAGTATATGGAGGTGTGAAGGACAAAGTGGAGGGATGCGCACATCCAGTACAGCATTATGACGAGTTTCCAATAAGTTCCAGCATCCGGGTTAAAGCGCTGGAGACTTCTTGGTAGGTTAGCTTCTTTCCTTGGACCCCACATAATGGTTTGTCCCTTTACAGCACGGGTGTTTGTGGTCTAATCTTTTTCAGGCCTCGCTTGCGTTTTGACAGTTTGGTGTGGATGTATGCAGTCATACTAAGGGGCACATCAGCTGCTTTGTAGCAAGCTCTGATCCTGATGACAAGCCTGCTGTGTTCACTGGTGACACACTGGTATATTTTTTATTGCATATATCACTCAATGTTATAGTGAATTGTCATCACTCATCACATTTGCCCCACTTCTGTGTGAATAATGCTGGAAATTGTTTGGGATTGGAGAACAGACTTTAGTCCGATGGGTTGATTATCAAAATGGGCATTCATTGGAAATATTGAAGTGCATATATTGGCAGGCATCATTCCCCCAGGTTCTAGAGAGAAACAAAGGGGATCATGGTAAGGAGGATGATCAATATTTTCTGACTGCCAGGTTTTTCTGGATCTTCCCAAGTGCATATTTGCTCATAGTGCATGATGTTTGTTTT
>Ga0116228_10004214_pt1 | contig 12727 bp, 10 predicted proteins | sample S1TSphfallax_2_FD_89694 | JGI IMG/M metagenome (GOLD analysis project Ga0116228, IMG submission 89694) | Host-associated microbial communities from peat moss isolated from Minnesota, USA - S1T2_Fc - Sphagnum fallax MG | ecosystem: Host-associated > Plants > Peat moss > Unclassified | place... | reverse complement strand
CCAGACGAACATAACAGGTGACCTTCACATCCATAACTGTGTCTGAGAAGAGACACTTTTCGTCACTTTATGTCCACAAGTGCAGCTTGAAATTCAGGCAGCTTTAGTATGCCAGATAAGTGCAACTAAAGAGGTTCAATCAGGAAGAGACACGACATGGCGTCAGACCTTGGGGCTTGGAGCTGGTTATGGAGTGTGTAAAGTATTGAGACAAACAAATCAGGTGCTGATAGTATGTACAGGAGAGTGGTTAAGGAATAAATTTATTCCATTCTCCAGAATTTCCATGGTTTTTGGTGGACTGTTTCTAATCTCTCTTACACAGCTGACAGGCTAAAGATGCTTTAGGAATTCTGGTTCCAGCTTGCATTAGCAAGCAATGTTGAGTGGGGTTGACATTGGCCATATACAATCACCAGTGGAGTTCACCTGTTCACTGTGGAAGGCATCAATGAGTACTGCACTAAGAGTTGGACACTAGGGAAGAAGAGTGCGCTTCCCAAGGAACTGCAATTCTCTTTTTTTGAGAACTGGAAACCATGAATAGAGAAGGTGCTCCTCATTAGTGGAGTTGAAATAATTCGAAGTTGGGAGTTCGGATGTGACAAACTCGTTAATGCAGCCAAAAACTTTGCAGCCTTTTGCACAACAGCCATGTTAGTGGAGACTGGAAACCCATGACATCTGCATATTTTCAACAACTTGGAAGTTGGCAATATGTGATCATTGAAACATCACATCAAAAGACGTGGGGCCTAAAATGTGTGCCATGATAGGGGTGGACTTAGGATGGATGGGAGAACGTATTTTGTGCCATAACTATTATATGCAATGATCACCCAAACTATGTCATTTTCTTGACTAGATTAAATGACATAACCTTCCATTGATGACCACACACTCCTACTGGTGGTGACCAAAATGTGTTTGTTGAACATGAATTCTTTTCTTAGATGGTGAATCTACCACTGTAGACCTTAATATCATGGAATCGACTCACCCTTTCCCATTGCATTGGGAGCATGGGTGTATAGCCTAGCTCACCAATATTGCTATTACCTTGTTTGGAGAGGATTTGCCTTTTAATTCTTTTAATTCTGGGGTTGTTTGGGGATAGATTTCTGTTGCTGCGCTAAATTTGCTTTATTGCAAATAGAGGAAAAACTGAAATTGTGCCTGACATACCCATTAACTGCATTCCAAATTCCAACGACCAATTAGTAGCCTACAAAGTTTTCATCTTGTATGGGGCACCAAACGAAGTGGTGAATGTGGAATATTGAATCCCAGGTCCAACAATTCTATGCATGAGGCCAATTGCTGACATTCAGGGCAGTATTAATTCGTGCTGACCCCACCAGAGCCCCCCAGATCATGCATTCTAGGACTATGATTGGATAACTACCTCTACTTGATGTGAAAGTTCTGTTTATTCCTCCCCCACACTTAGGGGAATTGTCTCCCTCGTGAGTACCGGGTAGGTGACCCTCCCCTTCTGAATGCATGTCACCAAAAAAAGAGGGGTAAGACATTTCAACATGACATCAACACTACTTCCATGAACAACCTGATTATACACTAGTTGTCTTCTTTCATTATTCAACAACATAAATGTAAAACATATCACAGTCTACCAGGGTTTGATTTCTTGAAATGTTCATGAACTCACTTAAGAAATCTACCTTATCTAAGCATGAAAGCACACAATTGGGATCTGATCACTTGGATTGGTACCCTCTGTGATCAAGCAGCCTCTTGAGATTTATGCCCATCCCCATGCATATGCATAATACTAGTTGCCACAATTTCACTCTCAAATCACTACTCTCTCCAAATCCCAATCATCTCATCTCCAATCACCAATCCACTCAACAATTTCCAAGGAAATGTAAGGCCAAAGCCGCCAAAGAATAAGGTCACCCTCTTTTGATGCCACTTCTTTTGTAATGTAAAACATTCTGCTCTTAATAATTTGATACAATCTTTACAAATCTTACTTGCCTCAAGGATACCTAGACCAAATCATAGTCCAAGTTTCTTGCATGTCATCCCAAAATCTCACACTATTGCAATTTAATCCACACGCAATGTAATATCATTTCTTCACACTACATGCACCCATTTAGGTTCAGGCCACCTTGGATTGGCATCACTTCTAGACATCAATTCCTCATAATGTGGCTAGATTGATGCATCGTTGACCTAGATTAACTAGTAGAATGAAACGGAAGTAGATTCCCAATAGCACTTCATTAGGAACTGGGTTCAACAACCTCTCCTAACCAACACAACCATAGTAATCTACCATTAGCAAGCATCCTCCTAGCTTCTTGTAATTCCAAATTTCGATATTGTATCTCTAGAAAATCATCACTAGCTTTTGCTTTGCTTGCTCAATTAGTCCCTTCCAACCAAAATTCAACAACCTTATCCAACTTTCATGCACACCCAACATGAACAAAACATACATTAATAATTCCACCAAGATCTTTGTTGAGCTTCTCCAATCCATCACCTACAATCCATCATGGCAATAAGTTTTTTAAAAAAACATAATAAGTCCAATGCCCTCTTCAATGGCAACCACACTTAAACCACATATTCCACTTGAAATCCTTCCAAGCTTCATAAATGCCTCCTTATTTTGAAGGCAACACATCACCAAAAACAAAAACAAGTGTCCCTTTATCTCACCAAAAACCAAAACCATACATATGTTAGTGTGAAATTATAGCACACTAATGCTCAAAGCTACATACTTTTTGATGTATTATTATGCATGGTTATATTGTTACAAATAAAGATAAAATAATATAACTACCTATAAAAAATGGGTTAACATTATCCCCTTCCTAATTTTGATATGTCCTTGTAAGCCTTTTATTAAGAGTGAAAAATCAAGATTTGAAATGTACACCTATTTTATTTAAATTATAGATTTGAAAATGAGTGAAAATTTATATTTAAATAGTTTGTAAATCTAACCTTAAAGATGTTTTTCATGTATTGTTTTTAGTGTAATATTCGATATTGTAAAGGACCAAAGACAAAAGCAATGGTCTTTTGATCACTTCACAAGTTGTTTTCATCATCTTCAAACTTGGTCCAGTGTATGCATGTGAACATATGTTCATTAAAATGTTATTACAACAATAGTCCTATAGGTGATCGTCTATGTCCAATTATAATAATCCATTCATTTTGAATGTAAAAAATCAATGTTAAAACTAACTAACTAACTAGGCTAACTACAACAAAGAATAAGGAAGTATTGATCCTAAATAAAACAAATTGAGGGATAAATTCCTTTGTTAAAGGTAATTCTTATCAAAAGTATTACAAATATAAAAATGGATAACCTATTTTTGAAAAGTAATCAATAAACTATATGTATAAGTACTAATTATGAACAAAAATAGGCAATAGGTATGATATTTGGGTCTCAAATGATTTTTCAAGGAAAAAATACAATAAAGCTTGTTGTTAGATTTGTGGATCATTAAAGATTTAGGATTGACTATTTGAATAATAACGATAATAAAAAAACTATCTATACAAAAATAAAATACATAGTGATTGAATGTAAATTGCATTTGTTACAACATTAAAGTATAACTTATTGAAATTTCTTCAACAAACATTTCTTTTGTTGTAAGAACTCCACATGGCATCATCAAGTTGTAGAAATGTTTTTGAAGCAAAGTATACTCATAGAATTAATAAACATTGTTTGTTTTTTTAAAATATTCTAGTGGTCAATACTATCATATAATTGGAATGAAAATAACAAAATTGATGATTGCTTAAAAAAAGGTCATTGAATGATTTGCAAAGTATAAATTTCTTGATTATTGGTTAATAAATCATCATGACTCCTTTTGTCATGATGTCATTGACAATGTTCTAATAATTGATAGTTGGCAAGTAATCAACAATTAAAATACCATCACGAATGTGAAATAAATGTTTTGTTGAAAACATTGGGTGCAAACAATATGGTACTTAGAGCTACTTAAAGAAGCGATCAAGCTATTATGCTTCAATAATCCAAGAACAATAAAGAAACATGAAGTGATTCATAATATCAATTGAATATATAAATTAAATTTGTGAATGGTCAACAAACAATAAGTTATAAAACATTGACAAAAAAATTAGGTGCTATAAATGTTGAAATGTTGTTAATGATAAAAATAAAAGATCTGATTTATCACAAAAGAGGTTTAAATTGGACAACAATAGACAAAACGGTTATGAGAGGAAAATTGGTTGTTGTAAACACATGTGGAATACAAGAATGGTGAGTTCAATGAAGGTGTCAAAAGATAAATCATGGCAACAAATTGATTATTGCAAATGTGATTGGAAACACATAAATGGTGTTTAACTTATCTAAAACAAATTGGTGATATTGTCACTAAAATAAGTTGTGAAAATAATAGATCATAACAATGAAACAAACTTGTTAATCTTATTTTTTCAAGGGAATGAATAATTCTTTCTGATTTTGAAGTAATTTTGAGTATAAAGAAAACATATTACCAACACTAGAATTCCAGGATCATAAAACATTCTAATTAATGAACTATGTAAATCATCTATGGTAGAAAAATATTCAAGGCAATGTGGTTATTAAAAATAACCACTTATTTGTTGGTGTTAAATATCAGCAATAAACTTTGTATTGCACTTGATTGTGCTATTATAAATTGTTTAAAAATAAGAGCACATATTACAATATCATGCACATCATGTAAATAAATGCCAAGGTCTTTTCATTATGTGTGATGTGTCTATAATTTTACCGAGAATTTGCAACAAATGATTTAGAATATGTGCAAATTGAAAGAAAAATATTCAATGTTACAAAATATTGAACAAGATGTTTTGTTAATTACGACAAAAATTGTACATGGTTGATCGTTAAATATACACTAGTTTTTGTTGCACCTAAAATACATGTCCAATTTGTACGATTCATTATCTTGCAAATTTTTAAAACTTTTATAATGTATAGGCTTAATCAAATCCTTTGTACAATTTTTATTTTTTTTAAAACTCGACAAATTGGTTCCAAATTTGAAATTTTTGGTTGCTAAAAATTGGTAAACATGCACTTGACTATAATTATAATAACTCAAAAAAAATTGAAAGAAATGTTTGAATGCCTAAGATTTAAAATCCTTGCAATAGTTAAAAAAAACAATGTATAATCCCTAATTATTGGTAAAATTAAAATTCTAAAAGTGATTCAAGAGTATTCACAAATTTCCCAACTCAAAATAAAAGTAGAATGCCCATAGATCTAACACCAAAGTTATTTTAAAGAGGTTGAATCCACATAATAATGTGAATTTTTATCACAATATAATTCAAAGCTACATCTTATATGTTGATGTATTGCATTGAATGTTTAAAATCGTACAAGAAAGAGGTTAATTAATATTTGAATTAAGTAGTGTTAGGTTATTAATATTGATTACTAAAGTAAAAACCTAAAACACTAATTACTTCCTATAAAGGTAAACTAATTTAACTACCTATAAATTATAAATATGGGTTAACAACATCAAAAGAGGCAACATACGCCTTCCCACATTTGAAAAGCCATCATCCAAAATTAGTGATATCCACCACTTGAATAGTTCCAAAAACACACATGTTGCCCCATAAGTTGTGTTTGCTTCCATGGCAACAAATTGAAAATCACCACTCCAAGCTCTTGTAAACATTGTTTTTTCCCCCCCTTTCAAAATCATTGTTTTTTTCCTTTTCAATTCTTTCCATGCATTGTGTAACCATTCATATGAATGGTTTTAGACTATTCATTTTGAAATCAACATTTGACTATTCATCGCTTTCAATATGTTCTTTGATGACCCCTACTATCTAGTTGTTGAACTCCAATTTGAATGCACGATTGAGTGGGCACTTCGATATAACATTAGATGGTTATAAAACATTGGTACAATTTGCTAATACAAAAACAACCAAAATGTTTGGATGTTTGTCTTTTATCCAACCTAATTTTTTGACTTTTTTGTACATTCTAGCAATTTAAAAACCAAATCATTTGTTTGCAATCCAAATGATTCAATTTGAGCTTGGTGGTAAGACACCATGACAATCTCCATAAAACGCTTAGTCTTTTCAAGGTTTGACCACATGCATTCTCCTACTATAGGTATGAAATGCACTATTGACAACAAATGAAGGTGGAATGTTATAGGCCTTGGCTAGGTGAAGAACATGATAAGCCATGAAATTTCCTTAATCTAATAGAAATTTGTTGGCTGATGTAATATTAACCTTAAAAGTCCAATTCATGTAATGTTTTTCATGAATTGAAGAGTCCATTCTTGAGTAATTTTAAACCCACTAGCTTTGTTATCACAAAGTACATCAAAGGCCAATGACTCAATCATTCCACAAATTATGGGTTGGACTATGGAAGTTTCTAGGGGCTGACTTGCCTCCCTCATCTTTTGCAACATGGCTACAATTGAATCTTTGAATATTGGGTGATTTCAAGTATTGGTAAATTTTGCTTCCTAGTTTGAACTCGTGCGCCTAATTCAATTGCATGGATATACTTGGTCTTAATTTATTTTTTATCTATAAACCAATCAATTTAGGTTGGTTCTTCCAAGTTTTTCATAAGGATTGGGACATCCTAGTTTCCTATAAACAAATTTCAAGAAATGGAGGGCATTAGTTTTATTAACATGGTATTTCTTGATTATTGCCATAATGGGTGGTCACAAATCTTGTTGAAACCAATTGACATAATGTCCCACCCTTGTGCAAATGTGATTTATTTCTTGTTTGTTCTTCATTTAACTTTTGTTCAAGATCTCTTGGTTTGCTTGTAAAGTCATTTTGAATTTCTTGGGTTGGCCGATTGGATGCTTTTGCATTATGCACTTGGTATTTCTCTTTTGTGTAGCTTTTCCCAACAATTCAACTTCATGCTCTAAAACACTTTAGTGTTCATCTCTTGTGATGGGCTTGAATAACCATGTTAATGTTTTTTGTTGTTTTTGTTAGGTATTCATAAATAGCAAACTATCATAATAGCCAACTTAGTTCTTTCAATAATTCTGCTCATGAATGTAGAAAACTCTTGAGCTAAAGTATGTTAAACAAAAAATAAGCTAACAATTTTTTTCATTCACATTCCTTAATAGGTAGGTACACAATAAACTCTTAAATGAAAAATTTACTTGATGTAAATTAAGAAATAAATTGGTAGCAAGATTGTTTTACAAATGATTTCTTTCCATTCTTTGTTTAGTATTTTCACTCACACCCAAATAGAATAAGAACAAAATGCCTTTAATGCAAACTTTCTATTGTAAACTCCTTCACCAAGAAAAGGTAGGTATTAAGAACATTCCTAAGTAAAGGAGTTCTTGAATAATCAATCTTAAATCCTAAAAATATGCCATGAACCTTAAACCAACAAATTTGTAATAGAAAAATTGAAATACCAACAAAAAAATGAAACAAAAAAGGACCAAGAAAAATGATTGAACTTAAGTAATTTATAATATTGTTGAAATGCAAAAAAAATATTCAATTTTTTTTTCAAAAATAAAAACAATTAAAACAAAGGTGTCGAATTGAAAATTTGAAAATTATAATTTTTTGACAAAGGACTCTCAAATTGGCCAAGGTACTATGGTATCTTACAATCCCAATTTTATTTTTTAAAAATGTCATAGCACACTTTTCCAATGCAACCTTTGTAAAAATAGGAGCCAATTATTGAAATTTAGCACACTACACAAAAGGTGTCTGTATAGGCCAAGTGATTTCATTAGAGTTTGAGTTAATTCACTAGTCCTAATCAACATGACCTAATGGGGATGTAGTGAATTCATTAGTCTAGTGAATAGGGACTAGTAAATTGCGCACCCACATTTTTTAGTGGTGAGCAAGACATTATCCCAAAACAAAAAAATAATGTTACAAATTAGTGAAAATTTATTTTATTTTCAAAATTGAGCAATTTTTTCCAAAAAAATAGGGGATATTCCCATTTTTATTTGTTTTTGTTGCAAAATTGCAAAACAATTCCAAAGAAAAAATCGTTAATTACAATATGTGCTCAATGGCACATGCTACACTAATGGAGGATGAAAAGTATTTTAATGTTGGATTATTTTAGAATGTCAAAGATTTAAAAATATTTTTTCAGGCATAATTAACAACAATGTCTATTGACCTAGTTGCTAATGCGGATTGAAAAAAATAAAAATTCATTGATTATATTTTATCCGATGACAAATATGAATCATGGCAACGTTTTTTTTTCCTATAACATGCATTTATCAAATTGATAAGTTGAATAATACTAATTATAATACTTGGTCAATTGAATTACAAATGTTATTGATGAGAAATGAAATTTGGGGAGTGGTAGGTTTAAACTAAATCCAAGGGCATCAAATAGTGTTTTACATATGGCTTGGAAGTTGAAAGACTCCAAGGCACAAGCTAACATAATTTTTCATTGTAATGGTTAATAGATATAAATAATAAGACAAATAAAGTAATGTGAAATAAATAAAAATCGTAGTATGAGCACACAAATATGGCATCTAAGATTGCCATTCATAAAGGGTTAACCCAACTACATTATTAAAAACCTAATCATCAATTGAGTTTTTAGAAAAATGGTATGGACTTCTAGATAAAACCATAGTGGCTAATATAGTCATTGTAAAATAGAAACAAAAATTGTTTCTTCTTATAACATTACCCCTTTCATGGAGGTTGTTTGTGAATACACAACCTATATTGTAACAAATCAAACCTTAAATGGCCTCATTGGTAAAATTTACAAGAATTAAAATTGAGGGAAGAAAGGGATGTACAACCATCATATGGTAAGTTCTTTGCTTTATTTGGAAATCATACGCCAAAATTCCAAAGGAAGTTCAAACATATCACAAACCTTCCCAATACAATACTAATATTGCATGAACCCTAAATCCACATCAAGATAAAACTTGTCATTATTGTAGGAAAAAATAACATTACACTGGTTTGTAAAAAAAAAAAAAAGAGATAGAACCAATGGAGTAATAAAATAATAAAACCAATTTTTTTTTCAAATAAAGTGCACAATTTAACAAAGTTAATATAGTTATTGAACCATTGCAATTAAATTTTGCAATTGTTGATCAAAAGTTCAATATAATTGAAAATGCATGGTTTTTTGACAATAAATCAACCCAACAAATGAATCCACACAAGGAATGGTTTGATTCATATAAGTTATTGGATCAACCATTAACTATGTACATGGGGGATGGCTAACAACATCAAGTTGTAGGCATTGGAATTGTAACTAGTTTGTTTATTTGAGGTCAAATTACAATTGTGTGTGATTTGACACATGTACCTGCATTGGCAAAATAGCTCATTTTAGTATTACATAAAACAACAAAGCAAGGAATTAAAAAAAATTCATTTTTCATCCATATTCATTGTATTTTAAATTTATTTACAAAAGTGGAAAAAATAATAACTAAATATTGTTAAAAAAGATCATTGTATCCAATTGGAGTGGGGCTCGAACTAAACTATATGATTAATTGTTGCTATGATGGCCACATCTAACAGTAACTCCTTTTTAGTAATGTGGCATCATAGACTAGGCCATTTACATTATGATGTAATCAAAGAAATGATAAATTTCAATATGGTCATTATTTTGTTGTATTGTTTGATGAGTATTCACATTATATTGTGATCTATCTTTTGCACAAGAAGTTAGATGTGTTTAACAAATTTAAAGTGTACAAAGCAATGGTTTAAACCGAAACAAGCAAGAAGTTGAAGACACATCAATTTAACAATGGTGGCAAATTTACATCAAAAGGGTTTTCCAACCTTTTTGAAGTCCATGGAATATCCAAGCAATTGATTAACCTTTATACCTCACAATAGAATGGTGTTGACGAACATAAAAACAAACCATTTGTTGAATCACCATATAGTATGTTAGAAATTACAAAATTGTTTAAGTAATTTTGGGGTGAAGATTTATCTACAACATGTTATGTGCAAAATAGATCATTTACCTCTACAATGCTTAGGAAGATCCCTTATGAATGTTGGACAAGTAGAAAACCATATATCACCCATTTTTGTACATTTGGTTGTGTTGATTATGAACATGTACTTGGAGAAAAATGTTAAAAACTTGATGTTCAATTTGTTAATTTTTTTTATAGGATATGGTGAGCATGATGGTGTAAAAGGTTACTATTTATATAATATAGTCACTTGAAAGTTTTTGTTAAGTAGAAATGTCATTTTTGATGAAAATCTTGTATTGCCCAATGTGGTACATGGTTCTATTGTAACCCAACCATCAACAATATAACCATTATTGGCTCCTCCTCAAAATAAACAAGCTAGTATATATGTAAAGGGTGAAATAAACACTCCCCAAAATAATCATGTCCATGCACTACCACCATAACCACATATTCATCCAATGAACAACAAACTATGACCAATGGTTCTTTCAAATACATTTCAACCTCAATTTGAAATTCAATCCCATATTGAAAATTGACGTAATGCCTTTCCCATTTACCTTTTTTCACAATTTGATAGTCAATAAAAACCATTTTGAAGGTGGTCAAATTGTACCATTAAAAGTAAATATACGTTAACAAAGTTTGTAGATATGGATTTTACATATCCTACATCTAGTTTCTTTGCTCAAAAAAATGAATTGACATCTTACAAAAATGTTTTGACTCAACCTGACTTTTCAAATTGAAACCCATTATGGATTTTGAGTATAATTCATTTTTCCATAATTAAAAATGGATTTTGATTCCTCACCTTTTGAATTGGTCCATTGTTGGGTGTAAGTGGGTATATAACCATAAATGTAAAGTTGATGGGAGATTTGATAGATATAAAACTAGGTTTTGTGACTAAAGGTTTCACTCAACTTAAAAGGATTGACTACAATGAAACATTTTCCCGTATGGTCAAAATTATTTCATTATGAATTTTATTTGCTTTGGCCACTATTCATGACTATCATGTCGATCAACTTGATGTCCAAACTGCATTTTTACATGGTCATTTAGATGAAGAAATATGGAACAATCCTCTCATTACATGCCTTTACCAAATGAAAATAAAATTTGTAAGCTTTTGACAACTATTTATGGATTGAAGTAGAGTCCAAGACTTTGGTATGCAAGATTTAATGTTCATCTACTTAAATTAGGTTACCAAAAATTTGCATATGATACAAATGTATATATTGGGAAAATGAATAATAAGACATTTGTGGTTTTAGGATTATAATGAGCATTGTAAAGTTGAATGAAATGAAAAAATTGCAGTGAGTGATAAAAGGGATGTTTCATATTGTCTTGCAATTCAAATAATCTGAAACCACTTTATTAAATCCATTTAACTATCACAAGAAAAATACAATTTAGTCATCCTTGCAAAATTTAACATGAATAATTATAAACCAATTAGTATCCACATGCCATTAAGGGTTAAATTAACAACAAAACATGAGCTCATCTTTTTCTATTGATTAAATGCCATGAAAGAAGTTATCTATGCTAGTGTTATAAGGCACCTAACTTATTTAACAATGACAACACAAACATATATATCATACTTGATGGGCCATTGTGCTAAATTTATGTCCAACCCTAGTTTAAGTCATTGGAGTGTTATAAAAAAACCTTTCTTTACTTACAATTTATTTGAGCCATAGGGTCAATGACCTATTTTTCTTTTAACGATTTATGGTTGCAAGGTTATATGAATGCGGATTGGGTTGGTGATGTTGATGCGTGGAAATCCACATCCAATTATATTTTTCTCGCTTGGAGGTAGGGCCATCTCTTAGCAATGCCAATAGCAAATGAATGTGGCTTTGTCTTCAATAGAGAATAGATGCATTGTAGTAGCTTTTGATGCTAAAGAGGGAGTTTGCTGAAGGAACTCCTTCAAGATTTGGCTCCAATTCTTATTGCTATGCCTAAACCTATTACATTACATTGCAATAATCAATCTTGCATTTTATTAACTCTCATTTTCTTGATCGCACTAAGCATATTGAACTCTAATACCATTTCTTACACAAGGTGGAAAAACAAAAAATCCTTGTAAAATATTGCCCCACCAATCATATGTGGGTTGATTTATTTCCTAAAGCCTTTCCTCAACCTAAACATCTCAAGTATTGCATTGCAATTGGACTTACAAATTTTTTTATCGTTAATTTTCAAGTAAAGCTGAAGGGGGAGTATTCCATGATAGAAATGATTAGCTCAATAGGGAGTGTTAGATCATTTATAATTGTAACATTACAGAATTACCAATGTTTTTAATTAAAGGGGAGTGTTAGAATTATGTATTTGATTCTTAGGTCATGAGGAGGTGCAAACCTTCAGGTATAAAGAGTTGGAACTCTCCTGAAGAGTTATGACCTCATAGCAGGGGTGAAGCACATCTAAAGCTTCTATAATTGGGAGGAAGCTTTAAACTTCTTTAGCCTATAATGTAATGTGGATGAACTGTGCATATAGATATAAGCTTTTGGATAAAATGGCAGATCAATTACAATAGGAGATGAGATGCCCTGATGGATGAATAATTACAAGCAAAAGATGAAAGTAAGTGGATATCATGCTGGAGTAGGATGATATCTGCGGGGTCTTTTTCCATG
>Ga0116228_10004213_pt1 | contig 12730 bp, 8 predicted proteins | sample S1TSphfallax_2_FD_89694 | JGI IMG/M metagenome (GOLD analysis project Ga0116228, IMG submission 89694) | Host-associated microbial communities from peat moss isolated from Minnesota, USA - S1T2_Fc - Sphagnum fallax MG | ecosystem: Host-associated > Plants > Peat moss > Unclassified | place: USA... | reverse complement strand
TTAAATCAATGCAAAAAAAAACACATTTTTGAATGAAATTTCATCCAAAAACTTTAAATTTATGTATGGTCTTAGATCAATATCATGCACCATAAAAAAATTCTCCCAATAATTCCACTTAACATTTATTATTTTTTCAAAAATACATTTCAAACGTTCAAAATTTTCAATGTTTGTTGGATTTTTACAAATAAGTCATTAAAGTAAGTATAAAGCTAATCAAATATACTTAAATTAAGCAAAAATAATCCAAGATGTGATGTCCATATGTTACCAAAAAAATATTTGCATAAACATTATACTTGTGACTATAATTTTTGGTGGGCTTAGTGTGCTTTCACCTTAAATTTCCTTGATGATTAACTACAATGGTTAATTTGATATGAATAATGCCATCCACACCCATTGGACTTGCCATGACAATGATACAAATGGAATTGCATTTGTGTTTAATTATGAAATTTGGGTCAATATTATGAGCCCTCCAAAACCATAGTTCACAATCTTGATTAGGAGATTAAATAACATGATAACGTTGGGGCCATTGGCTACATATATCTTTTGAAGTTAATTTTTTGCAAGCTTTTCATTTAAACAAACATTTTGTAAAATTCCCAAAAAGTTGTTGTCATGGTCTTTAAACCATTCCATATCCATATCCAATAATGACCATTGAACCTTAGTTGAATCTTAACATTGTACATTTTGATTGGAGGTTTTAGCCTAATGTTGTCACGACAATGTTGTTTAATGAAGCAAGGGGTTGACAAATGGTTCAAACTAAATATGAACAAATTAAACGAGCTATTGAATTTGAATCTTGGTATGCACAAAAAAAAAGAGATGTTATTTGAGAATGTGTAAGGAGGTGTAGAATTCGAAAAATAACAATTATTATTGTTCCAAGTAGAAAAGGTTACCATTCTTTAGGGAATATTGCAAGCAACCCTTAGAAACATGCAATGATATGAAAGATAAAATATAATGCAAGGATTTCAAGGAAATTGGCATTGTTCTCCATAGAATAGAACCATAGGGTTTAAATTATGGTCTATAATAATAATCATTTAAAAAGTTCATCACCCATCCTTTTGTTAGAAATATGATTATTTATTACCTCAATGACTTGGATTTAGTCAAATGTAGTTAAAATATTTTGACCAAAATTAAATCCAATTTAACAATTTATTTATTGGGAATTCATAAAATCAAGCTTGTGGGTTGTTAAAGACATGGTCTGCACTTTAACATTTAACCAATCTGTTAGCAATAATATAAGTGTTGCTAAAACATCAATGGTGGACAAATGGAACATTATGAAGGTAATGGGTACATGAATTCAATTATATATAATTCAGAATGTTTGTTAAATAACCCAAGGCAAGTGGGCCTTTTAAATGATGTACCATAATCAATTATAGATCTCATTATAGTTCAATGGACAAAAGAAACAATGATATCTCCGAACAAAAAAAGATGTTGTGAAAAGGTAATCTTATCAAATGCTTTGAAGAGCATGTTTGGTCCCAATCATTATCTCCAAGTTTCACAAGTAAGATGGACAATAGAGTATATCAAATTTTGTTTATGGCTACTTGTAATTTCTTTTGACACAAAACAATGAATATACCTTGTTTTCATGTAACAAGTTCATGAACAATTCATAAGCAATTCATTAGCACAAATCAAATAATGTAAGTGGTTAATGTAAATGGACCAACTTTGGGTCATGGACTTGCTTTGGACTCATTCCACTCACACAACCAGAACTTGGGAGGAGGCCATCACCATCTTCCTTATGATACTATGGGGACTACATTGAAATGACTTTTTTTCTTGGGATTTTGAGAATTATGGGTCTTGAAAATTTATGAGTTCATTATTTACTCATATGAGCTTTGATTAAAAATCTTCGAACTATAGAGTTGTATTCTTCAATGAAATTTTTCCAACACCATGTTGCACACTTTCATTATAGGTCATTTGCTTTTGTTTCTTAGGTTTTAGTGGTCAAAAATCAAATGTCAATTTGGTTTTTGGTCCTTAATTTGGCCACAATTCTTAGGTCACATCTCAAATGGAAAATGTAAGCTCACTTTTGATATCTAAACATTAAAAGCTTTCTAACTTATAATTTAAAAAAATTTGAATATGATTATCCCATGCACTTTTATCCCATAAGTTTGGGACTACACAACATTCCCAATTCCCAAAGTGGGAGTTCATCCCAAGAGCTTTGGAAATGTTTCCTTTTCACTCCCCAATGTATTTAAAGTTTCTTTTTGCTTTAGCTTGCTTTTGACCCATTGCCATTTTGTTTTGCCACATCCTTGGTCACAAGCCCAAAACTAAAGTTGTAACATTCACTATAATTAACATGAAACAAATGTCATATCTTAATATCTAGTGAACGATCCAAACTTGGGTGCTGAGCATGGTGAGAAACATGAACTTTTGATTACATACTTAGGCACAAGTTTGTTTGATTATTGTTGGATTACACTTGATTGTTTCTAACATGTTTTATGGCCTTTGGTTGATATTATCCAAAAGTTGGAAAAAATACATCTACGATCTATGACCCACTCAATTCACTAGGGTGATATTTGGATTGTATTTGGCCAATCAAAAAGCTCAAAAATGTTGGTATGGCTAATTTCAATAAGACGATAGGAAATGAAAATGTAGGTTTGGTTGTTTTTTTAAAAGTGATTACTTATGGTGCATTCACACTTGATGTTAAGTCAATGTGAAATGAAAAGCTAGGTGGCATCTTAGGTGGCACCCAATGTTAAAAGAAAAGCTAGGTGGCATCTTAGGTGGCACCCAATGTTAAATGGGCAATACCTTAATATTAAGTGAATGTTAGCCTAAAATAAAATGTTCATGGTAAGTAGGTATAAGTCCTAAATGACTAGCATGGTGTTAGGGGACTCAACACTAGAGTCCCTAACAACAAGTGTGAATGCACCTTAGGGTGGCAATATGTAAAACTCTATCCAAGGATTGATTTATAGTGGGTAGGTAATTTTTGTGAGGTAAACCCTAATTTTGCTTTGGGGTTGTTGTCGTTGCAATTGTTGTGCGTGTTTTGCTTGCGCGCGCGCGCGCGTAGGTACCGAGTCGCTCGCTCGCTTGCTGCGATCGGGGAAACTGTATTTTTCGATGGCGCTCGTGTTATCGTCGCCTTTTCGTCTCACCCCGCGATTCAATGTCCCACAACAGTTGAATTTTCAATCCGTGGTTACGGCTTGCTGCCCTGCGACGTCAGGAGGCGCAGGAGCAGCGGCAATTGATGCGCCTTTCCCTTCCTTTCAGCTTGCCGAACAACATGTGAGTGAGGAGAAACTTTCAGTGGCCTTCTCCCTGTAATCCTAGTAGCCCCACATTCCAGATACTTTTCTTCTTTTTTTCTTGGCCTGTTTCGGTCTCTCTGTCTTTCCTCTGTTGCCGCCCTTGGTTTAGGGTTTAGGGTTTAGTGTTTAGGATCTAGGGAATAGAACTTCTTGTTCGTTGTTGTCTTAGAGCCGTGCGTGGTGGTGCATTTCTATGCATGCAGTTTCTCATCAACGGGAGGCGACTCACAGTGATCCAACCGAAAGATGTGGACGAGGTTATCGATATGTACATAGAACAAGGTACAATTTGCCCCCCCCTCTTTTGTTAGAAGGCTGTGGACAGATGTGTGGGAAATCAGAACCATCAAGTCCTTGTCTTCTTTGTATTGGTATTGATATATGTGCCGGACCCTTGGCCTGACAAGTCACATTGCTGGAATGCTGTTGCCTAAGCTCTGTGCAGGTAGGCTTGACAGAGACCCATATTGGTGTCGTATTTGGCCTTCAGCAATTGCCCTTGCAGAGGAAGTATGCCATGCAACTCTATGTTTCCCTGTTCATTACCTTTTGCAACAAGCTAAAGAGTTCAACGGGTAATTGTATATGGGTGGCTGCTTCCTTTTCTAGTCTGCTTTTTTTGTCCATTGTTGTGCTCGCAAGATGCATACCATGAGAGGGATTGCCTGAGTAAATTCTCTCAAACTGCTGATCATCTTCTCTGTTTGCAGATTCTAGCAAATCCGGAACATGTCAGAGGCCTTCGTGTGTGTGACCTCGGGGCTGGCCTCGGTAAAGTCTCTTTTGAACTCCGTGGTGGGGGCATTAGGGGTTGATTCTGTCCTGTATATCGGTTTCATCTTGTTGGGGTTAGTCTTTTTATCATGCTGATGATCTTGTTGTTCTGGTGTCCTGATTGTCCTCACCTTCTCCATTTCTTGTACACATAATACAAGTGCCATTGTGATTATGTGATATTTGATTTCTGGCTGCTTAAGAAATATGAGACTAGTTGAGATGTTTAGTTAAGCATTCAGATATGTGATAAAAGTTGGAAGGAGTTTTGGGCAGGTCTTGCAGGGCTTGCAGCTGTTTTGGCTGGGGCAAGTGAGGTGAGAGGTGGGCTGCATTTCCTTTGTGATTATAGGGCGTATCTACAAAAGTTTGGGATTTGATGACTATTCTTAGTCACTTTGCTTTATATGGTTGGTCATTTCTTGTCTACTTCTGCCTGTCACTAAGCAATCCACCAACAGGGATGGCCTCTTACTTCTGGTCATGGAATTGCCAGGTGGTTCTGTATGACAGGGAAGTGCAAGCCCTAGTGTGTGCACTTCTTACAGTTCATGCTAATATTCCAGAAGTTGCAACAAACTTGCCATTGGTTTTACAACCCACCCCATCAGAGAGTGCTGTATTGGATCCCAGAGGTTGCTTTAAAGACGTGGTCAAGGCTCTTCCTTCATTTTCAAAGAGGTTGGAGCAGTCAGATTCAGGAAATCTTTTTGGACAAGGGAGCTTGATGACAAGAATAGTAAAAGCAGAGCTCCTGGACTGGACAGATAAAAAAACTCATGGTCACAATTTTGATGTGGTGAGCAATTCTCATCTTTTGTACTGTATTCCTGGTTGTGCTGTTTGACTGATACCATTTATGTCACTCTTATCTCATGTATTGTGAATTTATCTGGTACTTTTTTGGGGCAATTTGTTTCTTGGCTAACCCCAAGAAATCAAGTAGTTGAAAGTTGAATTTTCTACCTTCTCATGTTACAGAGACCCAACAGACAAAATCACACCCTAATACCTAATGTTTTCTTTTTCACGTACAACTTCACACGTTGCAATTGTTTGCCTGACAGTCTTGTTTCTACAGGTGTTAGCATGTGATGTGCTGTATGAGAAGCTTGCAGTTCCACTTATTGCAGACCTTGTTCCCAGGCTATTGTGCACTAAGTATGCTGCTCTTTCCACCTATGTTGAAGTCTCATCTTCTAATATGTTCAAGTTGTGGTCTTGGTGACATAGGTTGCTTACAGGTAGTTAGCAGAGTATTAGCTATTGATGCAAGCAAGTGGAGGGAGGTGACTCACATTGATACCTTGATAGTACAGTAAATGCTTCAGCACAGCACTTGTTAAGGAAGGAGGAACAATTTATTGGCTAAAATATACACTTCTGTTTCAGATCTCTTTAAACTTGTGAAATTAATATGCCATGGTGTTTGTTATATGTGTGACAGTCCAGGGGCAAAATTGCTACTGGCTGATCCAGTAGAGAGAAATCCAAGGAATCGTGAGAAATTCCTACAATTTTTTCTGGAATCATCAAGTGTGCAGGTGATACCTCTGGGCATCTGGTTTGCTTTCTGAACTGAACAACAGTAACACATATATCTTTAGAGCACCAGAAGCTTAACCTGAATTCATTGCAGGTAACTCACAGTGAAAGGCAAAGAAAATGAGCTATGCTTGACTAAAATGTAGCCGTAAATCATGGAGGTTGGAATTTTTGTGGGTTGTGTTTATCATGGCAGCACATAGTTGAATATGAAGCTGCTTATGGGTACAGCCAGTGATAGTTAACTTATTGCAGCAATGGTTGTTTGGCAGAGATTTGAGCTTGAGAAGATAGAGGAGCAAACACCCCACATGGATGGCAGTGCTCATCCTGTCAAAGTCTTGCATTTCAAGTCTGTATGAGCTTGGCCAACGACTGTGTCTATTGTACTGGACCTGGTTCCATACCAAGCCTGAATATCTTGTTTTTGACTCTCACAACATCCAAACAAATGCTTTCAGCATACATGAGATGAGGTTGTTTGGTAAACTCAGACAGCAGAACATGCAGAAGTGGACTGCTTTATCTGCACAGAAAAGTGTAAAAGTTTATGTTTTGCCCCCAGTTTCAGATATTGAATGCAACAGGAGGTTATATAAGCACATAAACAGATCCCATTCAGACGCTCAATCTTCAGATCCTGGTGTGTTTTTCTCAAGCTTTTGCTTGGAAGTCAAGAACACAACTGGTTACGATCACATGGCTATATTTGTGTACAGCAGAAATAAAACTCTATAATGGAAATCCCACATTCAAGGTCAACCCACCATAGTGCAGCCTTCAGACAATCATCATGATCTTTGCATTTACCAATTTGGAAGCACAACAAGAGCTGTAAATATTGAAAAAAACATTGAAGCTTTACCTCAAATGTTGGGTGCAGCTTGCTTCAAACCAAGTCTTAGATGCACAGAATGGCAAGACAACAGATGAGTTCTGTAGCATTGAAGTTCCTTTTAAAAAGTCCTTTTAGATGTCCCTCCTTCCATCAAAATGGGCACAAATTTGAAATTTTTGATATTGCTCGTTTCTAAATATTGTGGATCATTGAACCTTCATGGATTATTTCCAACTTGAATTAAGTTCTTTTTTTCTTCTTTCTAGCTTCATTGAAACTTAAACATGGATGATTTAAGGGGCATCTATGGTGTAATTTGTAAGTACCTTCATTCAATGAAAATCCATTGGGTTGTTTTTTTATGGCTCCATTGATTCTTGAACATGACTACTTTCAAAAGGCTCTGTAGTGTAAGTTGTGCATGTTTCTATTGAAAGAATATTCATTGACTTACTAGCTTCATTGAAACTTGAAACATGATTCATTTCAAAGGGTTTTGTAATGCCTTCATTGAAGGAAAATTCAAATACCCATTTTTTTTAACAACTCAAATGATCAATCATGGTTGATTTAATAATAATAAAATATAGCTAGTCATGGGTTTTGCTTTAAAACCAGTTCATGTGACTATCCAAGTTTATTTGAATTACCATAATAACCAATGGAATATAGCCAGATTAGGGGATTTGCTCGAGAATTGATTCAAGTAATTATTCATTTTTTCTCAAAAAACTAGCTAATAAAATTGCCATTCAAAGATCCCAAACCCCTGAAATTGATTGGTTTTTGATAAACAATTTTTTTTGAAGAATCAAAATCAATTGGTTCTATAAAAATCTAAAATATCAAAGAACTAGAATCGACCAATTATGTAAAATTTGAAAAGATAACTACTCAAAATCATTAGTTTAATGAAAAATTAAAAAATCACACAACATTAGTTTGAATCCACATCATGAGATAAATAGGAACAAATGCCTACCATGAACCTATTTCATGGCATTACAATAGTGGTATTTTTTATTGTGTTTATTTATGTTTTTGCAAAACATTAATCAAACCTTGCACAAAAACCATGTAAGGTGCTTGAATAGAACACCAATTGAACCCTATGCATTGAAACAAGCTAATTTAAAAAGACATTGGAACTATTTAAAGATGAAGTTGAAACTTAAAATGAAAGCACTACAAATTCCTTTCAACCAACAACTATATTAAAAGAATCTCAACATGAGAATGAGAATTGAAAATCTTCACAAGCATTTCAAGCAACTAGTCCAATCGATCAAGCTCAAATGCTAGTAGTGCAATAAGAATGCAACCTTAATGGGTTACAACTAGTGTTGGCTAGATATGTTATTGAATGTCAATTATCAACATGCATAATCGCCATATTTTCAAAAATACATATTCGATTTTGGTTGTTTTCCCATATCCAACATTGTAAGTATTCACCAAGCCTAGGTCCAATGTATATCCTTGTGAATATGTATATATTCACTTCAAGTGTGACCTTGGAATATGCATATCTAGTGATAACTATTTATGGGATCCCAAATATGAATATGTATCATATCATGGCAAGCTACTAAAGATATCATTAAAGTAACATAAATAAGGGGTTTACATTATAGGACTTGAAATTATGACAATATTTTTGAACTATGAAAATACATGGGATCAAATTTTAAATGACACCTAATTTTGGTGTCAAACTAGTTTGGTCCCCTATCTTACATTTTCATCATACATAGAAAAGAGACTTCTAGGCTATTCTCCTATGTAAGTAGCCTAAATAAATAAGTAATGTAGGTGGGTATGAGGTGACTTATGTAGGTGGTTAATTAATTAGCCTAAATAGGTAACTAGGCACCTTAAATAAGTAGGTAGCCTAAGGAGGTAATAGGTACCCTATGTAGCCTAAGTAGGAAGGTAGGTAGCCTAGGTAGGCAAGTGGGTTGGTAGGTCTGATGGGGACATTGGTAAGAAGGTAGGTAGCATCTAGGTGGGCACGCAAGTTGGTAGGTAGGATGGGGGCCTAGATAAGAAGGTAGGTAGCTTAGGTAGGCAAATATGTTGGTAGGTAAGATGGGGGCCACGGTAGGAAGGTAAGTAGCCTAGGTAGGCAATTAGGTTGGTAAGTAGGTAGAGCCTAGGTAGATAGACCTATGTAGGAGGGTAGAAAAATAGGTAGGTAGATCCCCTAGGCAAGAAGGTAGATGGGTAAATAGACCCCCTAGGTAGACTAGGTGTAGTTTTAATTCATTAAAAATGTTCATGTGTTCATGCCTTATTTTGAATTTGGGTCTTTATTTGTTGGACCTCAAGGAAAAATGCGAAATTAGGGTGAAATGAAAAAGTCAACATGAAATCCAACATAAAACATAATGTGACTTTAAGGATATTTCTATTGTAGAGGTGGGTTTTTGTGTGCGGTAATTGGGGTGGGGTTTGGGATATGGCTGGGGTAGGCAATTTGCTATACAATGGGCATGGTTCTTTCAAGAACTTGAGTTCAACTCCCCTACAACTTAAAATTTCAGAATGTGTATGCTTTCATGTGAATATTAAAAATTGAGTTAAACCTCTTGAGTTCCAGTTATAAAATCTCCAACATTTCTTGCAAAAAGGACGACACAAACCTATCGTTCAACCATTCAAAACTTTTTCTACAAATTTGTACCTTTTAATGTTAAATATTTAAGGTTTCAATGAGGACTTTAAAATATATAAATTGATTAAATAATTTCAATCCATTTTCAAATTAATGGATGTCCTTCTCCTTCAAAAACATAAGTTGTAACTTGACAAAGCAAAAAGTCTATGCAATAAACTAAAGTTGCTAAAAGATGTCCCATAATGTCTTTTTTTCATAGAAATTATTTTTCATTTTTATATTATTAAAGAAAAAAAAAATTGGTTTGGATTTACCTTTTGGTCAATGCTCCCAACATGGTCCCCAACATTTTTGTGTGCTACATGCATCGTCCTCAATGTGCTCCTTAATTGTTGGCATTTTTTAATAGTCCCCAATATTCTTAACACTTTCTTTTTCAAATTGAGTCAAAATCTTTCATGACATTTTTCCTGGTGCTATTGATGCATGCTAACATGTTGTTTTGGTCTTTCGTGCTTTTGACAAGGAGTGCACCATGGCCATGGTGTGCTACATGAGGTTTTTGCCAAGTTAAAACACATTGCTAGCTCTATTGGAATTTCTACAAGTTCTACAAGTAGTGGTTTACAAAGTATTGGAGATAAGAAGTTGAAACTCACATCACAACCTTGGGCTAATTTCAACTTCAACTTCAATCCTCTCCACAAGAATCTTAATGTCAAAAAGTAGTCAACAAGTTTAAGTTCAACTTGTAACAACTTGAAGACATTAAGGTTGATGGCCAACGTATCTGGGCTATCAATACATTGGAAGGCCATGACATATTGGTGTTCAAAGGAGTTTTCTCATGTTGTTGGAGAAAGACTTCAAAAGTCATGGATCATGGCTTGTGAATTCTAGAAAACCATCTAATTCCAAGCAATACAACTTGGAGGAGGCATTGTGTTCTTTCTATCATGACTTGTACCAAGCTCCAAACCAATTTTCTAGCTTCCACTTATTCTCTTGGTCATGGCCCTAGTTAAGTAGGTAAGTGTTTAAGAACTAACAAAGTCATTATAAAATCTACAAGCATTTTTGGTCTTAATTGGCTATGAATAATGATTGATGATCACATATGTAACTCTTAGCATTAGTCATTTTTCATAGATGCGAATACAAGATTTATCACCTTCATACATAAATGTGGTGAAAAAGAAGAGTTAACAAATGGGTGAAAACAAAAGAAAAGAAAAGTCACACAAGGTCTAAACAATGCTTAAAATTGTATTTTAGTGTTTTCGAAATAATGCCATGAGAACACAACAATTTGCTATTGTTTGCAAAGTTCCAACCACAAAAAGTTGATGTAAATTCATGAAATTTCAAGAATCCTTTTGTATGTTTCAAGTATTACGTGGACACATGTCTTTTCAAGATTTTAAAGTATGTTTTTTTTTTTGGTTACTGAAGCATCCACCAAATGTTCAAGCAACTCTATTATGGGCTTTAATATATTTCATAAAAGGGGTCACATATGTTGATTATTTTAGGTGCACGTATTGGATTCTAACTGGAATAATCCTTAGTGATTAAAATAATTGACTTTTTTTTTATAATGGTTAAAAAAATGATACATTTGATTATAAGGTAAGACTTGATGCAAAAAGTTTGATTTCTTTAATCATAGTACAAGTCATATTTGAACTTAGTATCTATATCTAGTCCAAAATTTTAATTTAAATACAATTTTGGTATTTAACAAACTAATGCATGACAACCATGTGTAAAATGCAATCCTTAGAAAGGACTTGAATCTTGGCAATTGGAAGAGTTTCATTAGTAATGGGCCAAAGAAGTATAGTTGTTTAATCTCTTTTGGACTGAGTATGGAGGTCCTTGATGTAGACAATTTTTAATTTCACAAATTGAAGAAACATCACCCATTTTGGTGTAATTTTATAATTAGATTTGAACTATCCCTAGCAAGTTGAATTACCATAATTAATCATCTTATTGTTGAGATTATATTATTGCATTTTTGTTTGGGGACATTTGAGGGTAGTCATTTGAAAAATTAAAGGATTACTATGGAATTATCTTTGGATGTGGTATCTCATAGAAATGTTTCATCATCAAATTGTTGTGTCAAGAAGCATGGTGGATGGTTTAATATATATATATATATTTGCATTTGTTATCTAAATGAATATTCTATGCATTATTGCCAAGGGTTTTGAATCTCCAAATACCTTTTTGTTCCTAGTTGAACTCTTGTCAACCAAAAACATAGCGGAGTTGGCAATTATCTTGGGCAACAATCCATGGACATTAATGCAATTGTTTTTTTTGAATTTGGGATCAAATTAATGTTTCATACAATTATGCAAGAAGACTAAGTAGTTTTCACTTGAGAATTGGGAAACTCTTGCAACAATAAATGCTTGATGTGATAGTGAATTTTGAATAGCTTCATCGCACTTTTTATGTATGAAGGCTACTACATTCCAACATAAAGGGACTTTTCATAATATCATCTATATGGAATGAGTTTTTAGGGTGCTGGTTTGCTTGAACATGCCAAAAATTGACATGTATTTTGGAATTTTGGAATATTAAAAAATATTGAATTTGACCAAAATCACAACTATTTCTTATGTGACTGACCATTGATGAACTATATTGGTACAACTATTGTTCGCCTAAATTCAATAAAAATAAAATTACTAATATATATTGTAGCAAATACAATGAGAGGTGCAACCCTCGATACATATAAAAATTAAAGTATTTTGCTACGTGGACAAAAAAAATGACATCATTGCATTCCTAACACCTTAAGGGTTCCTCGTTGTGTGTAAATCAACCAATAAGGTGCTTACAAGATGCATTTATTATCATTTTATTAATTAATACCATTTGATCTTAATTGGATGAAACATTTTCAAAGTTTTCACTTACAACATGATGCCCAACACATGTTGACAAATATTTCACCCCACAAATATATTCACAACACCACTTTAATTAAATTTGATGAAAATTCAATGGTATGCCTTTAACTTTCTTTGGTTTGCTTAAAATTTTCATTTTGATTTCCTAGTTTTCTTATGGTTGCTAGTATTTCACATATTCATTACATTTCAAACCAAATAATAATAATTATTTGAACAATATTTTTGGTCCACTCAAGCAAACCAATGGCCTTTAAACTTTCCTTTTGATTTAACCCAATTACATTTTGAAATTCTTCAAATAAAAAAGACTAGGTGGGATAACCTTTTTACTTCTATTAAAGCTGATCAATTGCACCATCTGAAATGACTTATATTGCCCAATGTTTGGCCTATATGAATTGGTTTATTTGATGGTGATGGCTCACTATTACCTTCAAGTTTTGAAATGCCAAGAGCTAATAAATGTGACTAGCACATTTAGGATCGCGAATTATCTATATAGAGCAAAAAAACATCTCAACAAAAAATTATTTTGTTCCTAAATAAAGCTTGGACTATCAATTTCAAATTAGAAAGTTGAGAGTGGCTCCATGGTTCAATTCTTTCAAATTACAATTCCAAGAAGGGGTGTAAGGAACTTAAACCTACATATGCTTTCCATAGA
>Ga0116228_10004212_pt1 | contig 12732 bp, 3 predicted proteins | sample S1TSphfallax_2_FD_89694 | JGI IMG/M metagenome (GOLD analysis project Ga0116228, IMG submission 89694) | Host-associated microbial communities from peat moss isolated from Minnesota, USA - S1T2_Fc - Sphagnum fallax MG | ecosystem: Host-associated > Plants > Peat moss > Unclassified | place: USA... | reverse complement strand
TTCGAAATGGAAGACCTGGGGTGGTTTAAGATTGCAAAGTCTTCGCACATGGAGGAACCCAATGTAGATGAAAGGATTCATAACCATGGGTTTTCACATCGACACCACAATTGTTTGTAGGTGGATTTTGGGGTAGTTCATGGACTTGAACTACCTCACATGGATATTCAATTTATGTTTAGCAAAGTAAAGATGTTTTGCCCATTATTCCCTACCCACCCATCTTCCTATTTTTGTTGTTTCACCCATATTTCAAACATTTATGTTGTTGCAAAGGGGGAACTGTCCTTGTTAGTTATAAGATCATTTAAAACACCATGAAGGATTTTTAGGTGTTGGGAAATGAGTTGGTCATGTGGGGGCACTATTTCACATTTTGGGCACCTTCCCATGTTCTACATAATAATCACATGCAATGCCCTTAACTTTGAGGATTGGGGACAATTCGTCATCCTAGCCCCAAATGCACATGATTATAACGACTTGGGAACTAGATATTGGCCCAACATTTATAGGAGGTGAAGTGTTGGAAATATGATAGTTATTATAAAGTTATATTGGATGTTTTGCCAACAATTTGAAAGATTTAGGTGAATTGAAAGGACAAAAGGTTTGAATTATATTGGAACATAATAATCCAATTTTCAAGTAACCTTTTTGACTTAATGAGGTGGAAATGGCCTTGATTCAAACTTGGATAACAAAATTGTTGGATGTTGGTTTGGTATAATTATGTAGGGGTGAATATGCCTCAACGACAATGATGCTAGTAAAAAAAAATCTCTTTACCAACTAAATATTACATGCATGATGATTATTGTATAGTGAATAAAGAAACCTAGTTAGACAAATATGCCATGCCCTTGCTAAAAAAGATCTTTTATCCCCTTGGATAGGCTAAGGTTTTCAATATTTTGGACCTACAATCTAATTACCATCAATCATCATTGAAAGAATGTGACAAGGTCAAGATGACATTTTAGGGAATTTATATTCATGGGAAGGATTATTTGTATAAATTACAAATTTTACCATTTGATTTGAAGAATGTCCTTGCAAAATTTCAATAAATTATGGATTGGGTGTTGTTATTAGGTTTTAACTTTGCCAAATGTCACATTAATGACATCATTGTGTTGAGTTTGACATCTAGGGATCACATGCACCTTATGGAAGAGGTGTAAAATTTATAAATTATTACTTTAAGTTTCACCCAAACAAATGTTTAATTCTTTTATACTCAAGTGGAATACTTGAGTCATATGATTTATCCATGTGGATTGGGGGTTCAAAAGGCCAAAATTTAAGCTATCTCATAGGTTTTCCAACTAATAGATGTCAATTGATTACGAACCTTCTTAAGCTTGTGTAATTATTATCGAAGATTTATCAAAGGGTTTAATAACATTACCAAACCTTTGACCCAATTTAGGCAACTTGATCAAAATTATGAGGTGGAAAGACAAACCTTTCAAGGGTTGAAAGTTCGGCTATCATCAACCTTTATGTTATAACAACCCATATTAGGATGACCTTTCTAATTACATATTGATTGGAGTACTTTAGGGTTGGGAGTTATGCTTATCCAATTTGATAAAGGTGGTCAAAAATTTGTGTTGGCATATGTTAGTCAATCCAACAATAAAACAAAGGCCAAATACAACTCATATGAAGAGTGCTTGTAATTATTTGAATGATTTCATCATTTCAATGTTATTTTTATGGTAGTCCAATCACCTTGGTTATTGATTGCCAACCCTTCAAAAAATTTATGGAATTATATTAATTCATAAAAAGGTTGGCTAAATGGGCATTTATCTTACAAGAATGTGATTTTGATATAATTAATGGGTTTGGTAGGGTTAATCAAAATGTTGATGGTTTGAGTTGTAATCCGATTTTAGCAAGGAGGATACCATTGGGGTTTGGTGGCATGGTGATGTGGATTTGGAAGGAAACCTAAGATGGCATGTTTATACATAGATGTGTACCATGTTGGGATGTTCTAGGGAAGTACTTCAGGCAATAATGAATAATGGGGATTGACAAGAAGGGGAGATAGAACTAGAAAGTAATGGTATTCAATATATGCATGATGATTCATAGATTATTGCATATTTGCAAGTAGGTGAAGTTTGAATTTGATTAACACTCAAGGAATGAGATCGTGTTGTGCATAGAACTAGACAATTCAAATGGGAAGGTGATTCCCTACTACGGGTGTGGATAGATAGATGAATACAAATAATACCTCACCCAAAACAACATGAAGGCCTTGTATGACGTTTTCATGAGGAGTTGAGTCATATTAAAATTTGATAGGCATATAAACACATTATTAATCGTGAGGGATGCAACTACATGTTCAATATTTTATTTCATATAGTGTGTGATTAAGTTCAAACATCATTAAATGCATATACATTTTATGTACATCCTTTATCAATTATGGGGCTAAATTATTGATGGAATATGTTTTTTGCAAGCCAATTAAGTTCGACACTTCAACACGATTTATATGTTTTGGTCATGGTTGAACGTTTTTTCAAGTGGTTATAGTTGATGTCATTGCCAAATTATAATAATGAAGGAACTACATATGCATTTTTGGTTAAAGTGCTTAGAAAGTTTGGTGTTCTAATTGAACTTTTCACTCACCAAGATAGGAAATTTCATAGGGAATATGAAAAGTTGTGTGTGAAAGCATTGATAAATCATCAAATGACTTCACAAGACCATCCTAAGGTTAACTGAACAAATGGTGAAGACAATGAAGTGAAAACTATGCAAATATAACCTCCAAAAAGGTCATATTAGAAATTTAAACTTGTAATTACCATGGTTAGCGATGGGAGATAAGTTCAATTGACAAGCCCCCATCATTTTCATCATATTTTTTATTGTTAATGCATGACTATAAACTACCAACCTCCATCCGACATGATGTTATGGTAGTAATGAATTCGGATGATCCTATAATGTGGTTTTAGGCATGTGAAAAAAGAACAATGTTATTCATAGATGTGATGCCAATGACTATGGAAAATTTGATAATTGTTCAACACCAAAAAATTTTTTCGATATGCCACAATTTGTGGTGGTGGTTATTAGGTTCAAATTTGTAGGTTCAAACTTGGAGATTTTGTGTACCTATATAATAAACAATATCAACTATTTTGGATGTGATTGCAAGACATATTATTCTATGTGTGTAGGATGTTTTTTTCTTTAGAATGTTGTTAGAAGGTTGAAATGGTTAGATATGGAAGGATCACATGAATAATTGTGCGCCATGTCATCTTACACATGTGGATGGTCGTATTAACCTTTTTTGGTTGTTGTTCGTGCTAAATTTTGTTCTATGTTGTGTGAACAAGCCATAAGGGCTACCACCATGTTGATTTGTGATTAGTGCTCATGAGGTTGGCATATGGGAAGTTTAACACCATCATTGTATAAGATATTAATCAGCAAATGGTTTTGTCTTCAATATACTAAAAAAACTTCAGATTTTATTCTTGTAATTAGATGATAAGAATGCCCTAAGTTTTTCTCCAATAGGACACCCATTTGGCTAAGGATTTTGGGGATTATAGTTCAATGACTAGCAATGGAGCTTTGATTTGCACTGAGCTTAATGATGTTCTCACCTTAAAATTAATGTATTTATTTTTTAAAAACGTTCTACTAAGTTTTTCATGCAACTATTGAACTTTGAAGTACCTTAACCCCAAATAAAGGGACAATTTGAATAAGATACATCAATTTCTTGAGGCTACCATCACATTATGCATTTGAAAACCCTTCATTTTTAAAAGTCATTTCAAATTTAAAGAATTACAAAAGTTAGATAAATGATAAAAAAAATTCCATATTTTAACAGTGGAAAAATCATTCAACACCATTTGATGGTGCTTAAGATAAGCCTCTACCAATGTTGAAAATAAACGAACACCTTGACCAACAAGGTGCAATTATCTTCATTTCGCATGAGGAAATGCTAAGTCTAATTAAATACAAAGTTGAAGGCATGACTTCAACTTAGAGGAGAAACATGGGGGCTCCAATCAAAATCCCATAACATTAATGAATATGTCAATGATGTCATTGGCATCTTTTTAACTTGAAAAGACTGTCATAACCTTGACTTCGGACTTGCGACTAAAGCTAGAGCAAGACAAACAATTAGAGTCAAAAACAATGCCAAAACATGATATGTTCAAAAACACTTCCAAGATGAGGTGAGTTGGAAATGTGTGAAAGTCCTAAGGAGGATTCCAACACTTGCAAATGCATTCCCACTTTGAAAGTTTGGAATCCCATTCCCTCCACTACTACATCATTGAGCAATGGCATGTTATGACTTTCCATTGTGTACAAAGTACATGTCAAGTTTGCACAACAACTTAAATCATGAATGCTAAAAACCCCTTGAGGTTTGTAGAAAGACACTTTTCTATTTCCTCTCTCATTCTTTGAAGTTTTTGTGAATGATGAAGATAAGAGTTCCCGAGCACTTGGAGATGAAATAAAAGAAGCAAGATGGAAATATGGATATGCATCAAAACCCTTTTACATTGGTACAAATGTGTAGCAACTTGGAATGCCACCACATGGGGCTAACAACCACCAAGAGCTCTCACCCCATTCTCATGTTCACTACTTCTTTGTCAACATCAATACAGTTTCCATGATTCTTGAAGCAGTTTCTCACCTTTAGAGCTAAAAAAAACTACCCAAATGCAAAACTGAAAATGAGAACACAAAAGCTTATTTTTGAAACTAGGGAAAGGGCTGTCACCTAGGTCCCAAAAATGGTAGGGTGCCATAAGTAATTAGAAGTTGTCAATGTTTTGTTGCATGTTGTCACCACCACAATCACAATTGCCGCATTCTGTGACCCCAATAGCCATACCATGAAATCAAGTTCAAAACACAAAGAGATCATGGACATATCAAAAAGACAGATTCCAAGGTCGCCACAAGGACCACCAAGAATGCAATTCTGCCACAAACATCATGTGATCCATAAAATTCCTTAATATCCCAACCTTCCATGACCCAAATGCAACAACCCCCTACTCTCAATCACTCAGCAACAACTCTCAAGTTTGGTTTGAAATTATTGCATTTTGGGATGATAAAAGATTTCGTCAAAAATGGTGGTGTTGAAAAACACCATTTGCATAATTCAAACAAGAAGCTTCATTTCGGTACCTCACTTCTTTGCTTTCTTTGCCGGAGATGGGCCCCCTGTCTTGCTTCTTTTACCAGGCTTTCCAACTTTTGCTGGCTTGGACTTTGCTGCTTTCACTGATTTTGTCAACTTCTTTGGGGTTGCAACTTTCTTTGAAGGAGTCTTTCTCACAGCAGCAGGTTTCCTTGCTGAAGATGAGGCAGCCTTTCTTGCAGGAGCAACCTTCTCTTCAGTTTTCTTGGTTGCTGGAGCAGGCGCCTTGCGTACCTTCACAGCAGCTTTCGGAGACTTGGGTGACTTTGTGTCTGGTTTTGAGGATACCTTTGATACTTTTGTGGTCTTCACTGGCTTAGCAGCTGTGACTGTCTTGGGAGATTTTGTTGAAGCAGCTCCATTTGCCAGCTTGGACTTTGCAGGTTTCTTTGCTGTTTTGGTAGTAGTTGTAGTAGTAGTCTTGGGAGCTTTGGTTGCCTCCTTTGTCACCTCCTTTGTCCCAGCAGCAGCTGGTGTGGGCAGCTTAGGAGCTTTTGTTGGCTTCTTGAGTTCATCCGAAAGCTTAAAAGAGTTCTTAACCTTGTACACCTTGCCCTGCTTTGTCAGGTTCCGAAGCTGGACTGACAAAATCTTCTTGAAATTTGGAGGCAACCCTGTCTTGTAGATGTCCTCAAGATACTTGGCAATCGCATACTGGCTTGATCCTGTTCGCTCCTTCAAAGTCCCAATCGCATCCTTCACCATCTAGAGAAAGAAAGAAGGAAACCCCCCACCAAAAAAAAAAAAAACAGCACCCAACACAGCATGCATGTTAGATACCAACCAATCCCACCATTGCATGTCTGTTCTGCTGCGTAAATCTAAAGCCAATTTCAAAGGTTGTGTTGCATCAATCAATGTTGAAGAGTAGAAGGAAGATGCATAAGCTGAGAGAACCCATGGTTTCAAAAAGCAGAAAGATGGAAGGGAGAAGTTGGTACATACCAACAGGTAAGAGGGATGAGCCAGGGGCACACTGGCAGACTTGGTAGTCTTGGGTTTCTTCTTCTCCTTGGTAAGTTTCGCCTTCTTTTCTTTGGAGGATTTCTCGGGCTTGTCAGCAGCCATCGCAACAGATTTCCAATACCACCCACCGCCCTCTCAACTGCTGATAGATACGGCACGAGAATCATCAGTTGTATTAGCCATGGTGAGCAACACAAAAATAAAACAAAAAAAACCTCTCAATACACAACCTCCTTTACAAATACAAAAACCTCTCACGTACCGAAAAAAATAACAACACACCATAGACCAGAGAAAAAGTCACAGAAACGAGAACAAGAAGAGCGTGGAGGAGAAAGGGGAAGAGAAACCAAGGACTGCATACATACCCACGAGAAGGAAAAAAAAAAAAAAACTCGACGCCTCTTCTCTCTCTTCTTCGCAATGCAGAAACGGATCTCCCAGTTGACACACCGCCACAGCCGTCACAGACGCCGGAGGTACTGCAGATACAAGAAACCCCAAGAGCTGAAAATGCGGACTCCAAGCACCTAGGGTCCGAAGGGAAGGGGGGACAGGGGTGGGGGGTAAAAGAAAGGAGCAAAACACACCACCGAGAGTGCGAGAGCCACACACAAGCGTTTGCAACAGTGTAAAGCGCAAATTCAAGAGTTAGAGCAAGACCCAAGCGAGGCAAAGCGTAGAGCAAGAGGCCAAGAGACTCAAGAGAAGCAACAAAAGGGTCCAGAGAGCGCGAAAAGAGCAAGAAAGAAGAAAAGGAACCAAGCGGAGATACGCAACAAACAACAGCGGACTTCGCGTCTCTCCTTCCCTCTTCCTCTGCTCTCTCGTCTGCTCTCCTGCTGCACTGCCGTTCCCTTCCCGTTCTCTCCCTCGTTCTCATGTTCTCTCGTTCTCGTTCCCTTGTTCCCAGTTCCCCTGATCAGGTTCCCTTGTTCTCCGTTTTCTGTTTCTTTTTTGTAATTTATCTTTTTATTCACGCACGTGGTTCGGTTAAGAGTCTAGGTTTTTTCCTTTTCTTTTTGCTCTCCATTTCTTTTACCTTCTGAGGTTGGTTTTTAAAAAGGATTTTTGGATGAAATTTGAATGTATGTGGATTATTTTGAATGGAAATTTTGGTATGGATGTGGTATTTTTTGGGTCCCATTGTATCTTCTTTGTAAAATCTTGGGCCTTTAATTCCATTCCCATTCCCTTCTCATTCTCTCCCTAGTTCCCACGTTCACTTAGTTCCCCAATTCATGTTCCCTTGTTTCGTTCTTTTTACTTATCTTTTATCCAAGCAAATAATTTGGCAAGAGTCTAGGTTTTCTCTTTTCTTTTTCCTCTCCATTTCTTTCCCCTTCATGGTTGGGGTTGTTTTGGGCTTTAGCTTCCTACGATGTTTCATAGGGAATTTCGGATGAATTTTTTAGGTTCTTTTGATCATTTTGGATGAAAACTTTGGTACAGATGTGTTCTTTTGTCTCATTGTATCTTCCTTTCAAAATCTTTGGCGTTTTTTTGCCCATTACTGTTCACTTCTCGTTCTTTCCCATGTTCCCCAATTCATGTTCCCATGTTCCCCATTCCTTGTTTCATTATTTTCTTCATCTTTTATTCAAGCACATGGTTTGGTAAGAGCCCAGGTTTTTCTTTTTCTTTTTCCTCTCCATTTCTTTCACCTTTATAGTTGCAAGTGGGGTTTCTTTGGGCTTAGCTTCCAATTGATTTTGTTTCTATGGAAGTTTTGGGTATAGTTATGATTTTTTTGTCTCATTGTATCTACTTGCAAAAATCTTGGGCCTTTATTTTCATATGTAAAATTGACTTTTAACCAATGGCAAGTTGCAAGCCAATGGGTCATATAACGAACCAATTTTTTCTCCATTTTTGGCTTTTCTCAATTTGATTTTGATTTTTTTGGCATTGAATTCACATTGCATCTTTCAAGGATATCAAGCTCCAAATTTGAGAGTATAAGAGGGAAAATGAGTACAAGTGATTAAATGCAATGAAAAAAAAGAAGATAATTTGTGAGTTCATTGAAGCATGGACAAACTCAAGAGCAAAAATAAGAGACATAATGCAATTTATGTATGAAAAAAACTAGCAAGGCTAGTAAAGCAATATGAATTTGACTAACAATAAATTGTTAAAAACTAGTAATAATTTTGTATTGATTAATACATTCATGCATGTGAAACCTGAATTTCATGTAATGAATTTAGAAAGTTTTATTCATGCTTCTATACCTCCATTCATGTGACCAAGTTCTTGATTGATCCATGGAGAACTTTCTAATGATCATAAATGATGGGAAACACCTTTAGAACTTGCAAGGAACATGTGACTTTGCCATGTTATGTGTATATTACATTTGTTGAAAATTACATGGGAAAAAAATAAGACACCCACAACTACCTCTTCCTTTTGAACAATGTTTTGATAAAAGATGAATGAAAATTAACACACAACAAAACATTGATGAATGAATGATCCAAATAACTTATCAAATGTTTCAATATTGTAAGAGAGCATTCCTTCATTAAAATATATGTTTTGTCACAATTTATGAAATTTATGTGTTTTGTGATTGCTTTGTAGTTTTGATTATGAAGGTTCTAACCAATTAGATTAAATTCATGGATTTTTTGGGCAATTAGATTGTAGTTTCCACTTCTTTTGTTATTTTATTAGTTGATCGAAGGAAGGTGTCAATTATTACTTAAGTTAGGTAGATAAGTAGGTAGGTAGCTTTGGCCCATTTATTTATTTAGGCTTACATATCTACCTAACTATTACCTAGGCCTAAATCTACCTAGGTTATGTACCTTATACCTAAGTCCATCTACTTAATTTTATATTTATATTTACCTACTAACCTATTTCCAATTTGATTACTAAATATCTAACCTTCTTACTTACATATGTAAATAAACATGTGAAATAAAAATCTTAACAATATTCAAATGAATTTTTTTAGTGTAGTTCATTGGTAAGGATGTGGTTTATCAATATTGAGGTGATGAATTTGCTTATTTATACTTGTAACCTATGTGCATGCATGAAGGATTAAAGTTATTAAGTAGGTTAAACTAACATGATAAAATAGGCTAGGTTAAATAGGCTAAATTAAGTTACCACCTACTTATTTACTTGCCTTTTTACAACCTATTTAGACATATTTTTTATTTACCTACCTAAGATGAATTTATAATCCAAAAAACTGGTTTAAATTTAAGTAAAAATTCGACTAATCAAATAGTTCACAATTTGTTAATAAAAATGATCAATCAAATAGGCTCCTATTTTCCAATTAAAAAACCATCCTATTCACAATGGTAGGTTCAAATTAATTTGTCCAAATTGACAAGGTGGTTTTTTCTTTTATGACTGTTATTTTGGGTATTTTAATATTGAATTTTTTAGCTTTAAAAATCTATTTTTATAATAGTGCATTGAGATCTCCCAAACCATGGTGCTTCTTGTCACACTCTTGGTATTGATGGAAGGTCCTCAATGAGTAGGGGTGCACCAAATTGGTTTTTAAATGTTTCAACCTATTGTGGAAAAGTTATTGAATATTGAACATAAAATTCATAAAATTCATTTAAATCAAAACAAAAAGTTATAAAGGAATTTGGGCCCAATTTTGGTATTATTAAAAAGCCCTTGGTGAATAAGATTTATTGAAGCTTATTTTGGAAAAAATTTAACATGAAATGCATGAGATATTGAATTTTGAATTTTTTTGTCATTGGAAATTTAATTAAATCACAAAAGATGGTTTTGGAATGAAAGAATAATTGGGTAATCAATTCACACTTGGGTTAATGGCACAAGCTACATTAGGGAGGAATGATTTTAAAGACCCACATGAGTTTGTTATTTGATTACAAAGGTCAGGGGGTGAACATTTGAACTAAATGTATATGAAGGTTCGACAAATAATATTACGTATCAAATTTGGCAATAATGGGATGTGAAAAAAGGTTATCAAAATAAAACCAAGTTGAATTCATGAACACATCAAAATGCACAAATTAAGCAAAGGGAACAATGAATGCATTTTGAACCAAATTAATGCATAGACAAGCCACAAACCCACAAGGTTCACAATGGTCTAGGCTTGGGACAAGTTACTGCTTTTCTCTTTATAATATATTTTATATTTTTTTGTATAAGCTACATTGAAATGAACCAATTTTGGGAATGTGGCTTATTCAATAGTTCAAAACCAGTTCAATTTGGATAGTTTAATCCAAATTCATTTACCTACATAATTGTACTTATTTATTTAGTTGTACCTTGCTACCTACCTACCTAGGTTAAATAATAGGCAAGTAAGTAATAGGGATTTTACTTAACCTTTAAACCAACCCCTAAGGTGTAAGTGTAAAAAGTTGAACCCTTCACCTTCACAAGGATACATTAAAAAAATTATTGACCATTTACGAATTGTTGTGTTGTAGCCTAGAGGTAAATAAATGAATTTTTGGTCAATTATGTCATGCCATGTGGTAATCAAAACTTATTCAAATAAGATTATTCCACTTAACCTAGGTGTTGGAAGCCTAGGCAACCTAACCTATATCACTTAGCTACCTAGAATATTTTTAAAATTAGTCTTAGTGTAACCACCTAGGTGATGACCCTAGGTATTATTGTAGGTTGCAAATGTGAAGATGTTAACCTTTCGCCCTTCACATTGGGGGTCCAAATCCCTAACCACCACACCACAACTTTGTATTTGTTAGACATTCACAAAAACTTATAAATATTAACATAATTTAACCTAAATCACCCTAGGTCAACCTAGGTTGATTTACGTTAACTTATGTTATTAACCAAGTCCAACCTACACTAACCTAGGCCACCTTAAACTAACTTAAATTGACTTTTAAAACCCAAGTTAGTAACTAAATATGGTTTAGATTAAACTTAATGGCTATACCAAATGGGTTAATTTAATGATTAAACATAATGGCTAAATGTAATGGTTAAATATAATGGCTAAATTTAACAGCTAAACCTAATGGTTAAACTTAATGGTTAAACTTATAAATGTTTAAATTTAGTGGTTGAACCTAACAACTAAACCTAGTTGCTAAATTTAATGGCTAAAACTAATGGCTAAATCCATTAGCCAAACCTAAGGCCAAAATTTAACAATGTTTAAATCTAGTGCTTAAACTTGATGGTTAAATCCATTAGTTAAACCTAATGTTAAAACATAGGCAAAAAAAGTGGCTAAATTTATCAACTACCTAATGGCTACACCTAACAATTAACAATGGTGGTTAAATTTAATGGCTAAACCTAATCGTCAAATTTAATGGTTAAACCTAATGATTGAAGTTAAATTAAACCTAATGGCTACACCTAAGTTAAACATAATGGCTAAACTTATAGGTTAAACCTAAATGTTAAACCTATAAATTAAACTTAGAGGTTAAACCTATAAATTAAACTCAGAGGCTAAACCTAAATTAAACCTCAAGGTTAAATGTAAAAGTTAAACCCAAAAACTAAATTGAAACTAAACCAAAAAGCTAAGTCTATTTAAACCAAGAAACAAAAATTAGGTTAAATAAGAAAGTTGAACATAAAAGTTACTTAAATTAAACTTATAAATTAAACCTAGGTTAACCTAGAGGTTAAACCTAAGCTAAATGTAAAAAACTAAACTTAGGTTAAATGTAAAGGCTAAATTTAGGTTAAATTCAAAAACTAAATTCAAGAAAAACCTAAAGGTTTAACCTACAAGCTATTTAGGTTAAACCTAAAGGCCAATCTTAAAGGTTAAACCTAGGTTAAATTTAACAATTAAACCTATGTTAAATCTAAACTTGTTTTTTAGACATTAAACAAAGGACCTTTGGTAGAAACTTATTCAAATCAAATTTTGGACAATTGTGGGAGCAAAAATCTGAAATGGTAACATTGTTATCCTAGTTATAAATATTTTTTTGATGTAGTCATTATATTTTTGATGGGACCACTAAGGAGTATTTGGAAGCCCATGTTGTTGTAGAAGACATCTTATTATACCTTCTTGTGTGTTTGTTATAACCCTAAACTTAGAAATGTCTATCTTCATTCATTGTGGAAACTTAGAGGTTCATGTGAATCCATGTTTTTAATATAGCAATGTTGAACATGTAGATTTAAAAAAAATTCAAGTGGCAACATCACCTTCAATTATGTAATATCCATATAATATTTTAATGTCAAAATGGAACTCACCTTTCTTTCATTTGTTTAATGTGATTAGCTTCCCCTACAACTAAGATAATATGTGGTGTAATGTGATGTTTGATTTAAGTGCTTTCAATATTCCACCACACATTCATTTAAACATGATCCATTGTAGTATTAAAAATCTATTGTTTTGAACATTTTATTCTATTCATGGTGTCACCCAACATGTGTACTTTTAATCTAAATTATGTGCCATGTTGACAAGAGTTTTGAAATTGGTGATTCTTGTGCAAGGAGCTATGATTGTTGACATTACCTTCTTGAGTTGTGTGGCCAAGTTGTTGTCTATATTT
>Ga0116228_10004211_pt1 | contig 12734 bp, 10 predicted proteins | sample S1TSphfallax_2_FD_89694 | JGI IMG/M metagenome (GOLD analysis project Ga0116228, IMG submission 89694) | Host-associated microbial communities from peat moss isolated from Minnesota, USA - S1T2_Fc - Sphagnum fallax MG | ecosystem: Host-associated > Plants > Peat moss > Unclassified | place... | reverse complement strand
TGGTGTTACACTATACCTATTCAAAGAGATGAGCAGTATAGGGCTAAGTCCGCAACATTCGGATAAGTCCGCATTAGGACGCCCAGATCAAGGTGCGGACTTAACCGAATGACTACTGTATTAGAAGCTCTTGTGAACATGAGAGGTTATTTTAACCCTTTGAAATCAAGGGGTCAAATTAACCTACTTATTCCACCCTAACTTGATCCCAGATCTAGAAAAAAATGAAGATACTTCTTCCCAGGGTTAAAGAAATTTCAACACATTTATTCACCTTTTAACAACCTCCGACGCCATGTCATTTGCCAAGTCAGTTTTCATGCCTTTTGTCCAAATGGGATTGCATTAGGGTTGATTTATTCTTTCAGCTTACCCCTTTTACCACCTCAATGTGAATCCCGGCATTAGGAATTTTTCTCCAAGTGCTTTACAATGTGAGCTCCGCATGCATTACTGTGCATTACCAGTGATGATCAACTATTTTATTTTTCCTTATGTTTTCATATGGTTTTCAATAATTCAGCCTTATTTATGTCAATGTCAAATTTAATTTAAAATTCATATACATATTATGGACCTGAAAGGACACATGTTCAATTTTTTTTTCATATTGATGTTGGTGAAGTTAGCTTGAAAAGATGATAGTTATTTTCTGAAATTGTCTGTGGAATGGTCCATGGACAACCATACAAACAATTCCCAAAAATCCCTCATATACCAGCTCTTATTACTCATCACTGGAATTCCAATTACCAATTGATTGAATTAATAAAACCCAATCCATGTTGAGTGTACGCTATTCCATACAAACCCAATTCCAACACCCCTAAGCAGAAAATGATCTTGGAATAATATGTTCCATAATAAACGCCACATTCCAAACTGAAAATAGTCTCATCACACACCCCACACACACACAAAATTGTTCACAAAACTGCTCACCTTAGGCTGAAAAGAGTGTTGGAATGATTGTGGTGAAGTGACAGACGGCCCTCCCCAGATAAGAACACTCTCCAGAGATTGATAATAGAAACCCACCTTCCAGAACAGGCACTACATAGTTAGTCCCTAGAGTGGCACCTATATAACAGGTACCTAGTAGGTAAGGAAAAGAAGACACTGTGGAGTCATGTCAAAATGCTCCAGTGCTAGAGTCAAACTAATTTAGATGGCAGAAAAGGGCCTGGGGGGGAGGGATAAAAAGAGGCTCTCTGGAGACTGGGTCATAACAGCTTTTCTCCCAAGTCAAAGATTTGAAGTATAGAAGAAGAAGGGTCTGTCTTGGGTGTTGAGTAAAGCCCCAGGGCCTCAGGCTTTATGGAGAGTAAAGACTTGCTCCAATTTTTTTTTAATTTTTATTAAAAAAATTCCTTGATATCTAGCAGGTATCATGGAAAAAACCATTAGGTACCTGAAAAAAAATGAAAAAATGAGGGGAAAAAAAAAACCCCCCCACTAGAATGGCTTTTTCTGGGGCATTCCATCTTTTGAAATGACCCCCCCAAACAGTAGACGAAAAAAATGCACTGGGTATTTAAATATTTCAGAATTGGAGAATCGTGGATTCCAGTTTTTTCAAAGAAATCTGAATCAAAGAACTGTCGGTTTTGGTTATTTGAAGAACCTCGACAAACTGGTGGTTTTATGGTTTTATATAAAGGCTTTTCTTTTCTTTTCTTTTCTTTTTTTCAATTTTTGAGAAGCATGATTTAATACATAAGAAACTGGTTCTTTGATTTTTTTGAGAATTTCTATGGTTATGAACCTCAAGAACCACCCTGATAACCGCCATGTCTGTTCCTGTTTTTGATAGTTGCTTGAAAATGTTTTGTTTGGTCTGGATAATATGAAGGTCTTCGATCAAGTCTATTCTGCAGTGGGATACCAGTATGGTTCTTTGACAGAACAGGTATGGTTCTTTGACATAGCCTAACTATCAGACCCTGTGAGAATAAAAACTGACTAGTGGTGCATTCACACTTGATGTTAAAGTCAGTGTTAAGTGAAAATCTAGGTGGCACCGAATGTTAAATGGGTGATAGCTTTATGTTAAGTGAATGCTAACTTAACATAAAATTTTCATTGTAAGTAAGTTTAAGTCCTAAATGATGAACATGGTATTAGGGGATTCAACACTAGAGTCTGAATGCACCATAGGTGTATAGTGTATATATTGATATTAAAAAATACATGTTAAACATCACATTTCTCTAACTGAAATTGAAATTCACACCACGAACACAAATGTTAATTGAACCCACTCTGCTAACACCTTTCAATATATCTGAATAGATTCCTCTCATGTTTCAACATTCTAGAGTGGTGCAATGACATATTTCCCTTGTGTTCAACTTTGAAGGTTCTAGATATTTGACACGTTCATAAAGCACCGACAGTTTCAAAACTGCAATGCCCAATCCAAACACTCTTTAAAACATCACACCTCTTTTTTTTTCAATTTTGTTCATATGACAAAACCAAATGACAAAAAATAATAATAATTCTGCTTTACATAGGGTGTTCTTAATTCTTTTCCCAAGGGGGATGCTTATTTTAACAATGTCAAGGTGTGCTAGTTTAATTGTTCGGTTTGGTTCAAGTTAGTTAGGAATAAATCAAATTAATTTAGTTGTTCAGTTAGGTCCTGGTTAATTAGGGATAAATCAGATTAGTTTAGTTGTTTAAATTTTTATTTTAAACCGGTTCAAGTGTGAACATGGTTTGAAATATTTTGTAAATGGGATATAATATTTGTTTATATGATTTTATTTTCAATGATTAAGAATATCAGCACATTTTATTGTTATATGCAAGTTCTTATGTGTTTTAATGCACGGTGTTAGTTTTTGCATTTTGTTATGTCAAAGCTTTGAGCTTGGAATTTTGTTTTCATTATTTTTGAATGATCATTTTGAGCTTGAACATGGTGTATCATTTAGAATATTTTCATATTATGTTTTGTATGTGATCACAACAATATTTATAAGCATCAACATAAAAACGCATGACAATAAATAACTTTCTATTCAAAAGTTTTCAAGCTTCTAATTGAAGCTCGTTTCATCTCTTGTGATCCATAACTTCTTCTTTTTTTCCTTGCATACATCATCTGAATAAAGATTGATATATTTTCATCCATGGAAAGAAAGATTACATGTATTTTCTTTGCATTTATATGAAGGTTATGAAACTTTCCATCCACCCACAGTAGGGTCACGGGGCCACTTTCAAAACTCTAAACAAAAGGCTATGTCTGGTAACCAGTGTCCTCTTTGCTGGTCACCTAGTACGTAAAGCACTCCAAGGTTTTTCATTTTGTATTTGAAAGCACCTTGCCACATAGAAGATTCATCCATGAGAAGAAGGACCCTTCCCCCCCAGGCCACAGTGAACCAGCACCCACCAGTGCACCCTGGAGGATGGATGCTACGAGGTCAGAAAACAGTTTTCTGTTGGGTTCCAGTTCCCTAGCTAACCATGGTGGTTAGTTCAGTGCTTTATTTTGCTACCTACCTATTAACAACCCACTTGTAAGTTGTTAGTAGGTAGGTAGTAAAAACAACCCTTACCTGTGTATAAACCATCTACTTACCTAGTACTTACCTATTTTTTCTACCTCTCTACTTGCATATGAGAGTTACATCCCACAGAATTGGTTACCAGGGTGAAACCGAATATTAACCCAGTTGAGGTTCATCCACAACTGAGTAATAACTGGCATCCCAGTGGATGGTGCACTGGTAGGTGCTGGTTCATTGTGGCCAGGAAGAGCTGCTCCCAGGGGCCTTCCCTAATTCCAAGGCCTACGCCCTTAAGGCTATAACCCTGAAATTAGGGTAGGCGCCCTGGGGGTTAGGTCTTCCCCTATATGTAATGACATGTCAGAGATTTTTGTGGTGTAATTGGAGGGCAGCCTAAAGCCAAAAGATTCACTCCTATGTCAAGACTCAAGAAGTGACCTTATGTTTCTGGCAAGGCTCTTACATTTTGTAAGAACCTAGGGGTGTTCCTTCCTTGTCTGACATGGTCGTTACATGTGGTAAGGCCGGCCCTTGGATGGGCCCATCACCACAATTTGATGCTGCCCTCAGCTGCCACCTCAGGTGGGCACCTTATTCTGCTAACGTCCCCCATCCGTGGACCTTACCTATCATGTAACCACAGGTGTTGAGTGTTCCAAAGCTCTCCCACATTTTGAGATTACTCGAGTTAAATATATCCTTATATGGTAGAGAACCGTCAAATAGCCCGGACAGCGGATTCTGACGTCTGCACAACACTGGTCAGTAAACACAGTCCTAAACATTAAATGTTCCTAGCGACAGACAGCCTGGTTAGGAGTCAGGGAGTCAGGACCTTGTGAAGTCTATAAGGTCAGGTCCTGGGGTACATGGATCCAAAATAATAAATTTCTCTTGTGGTACAGCCTGGCAGGGACTAGGGACCTTATGAAAAACCTGTAGGGTAAATTAACTGAACAGCCAGGTAGGGGGGACCTGTCCAAATTTTATGAAGTATTTATTATTATTTTTTAAATTGTAATATAGATTGATGAAATCTCATATCCAACATCCCATCCTGGGGGGTGACATGCACATGAAAAAGGAAGGGCAAGAGGTTATGCTTGGTGAATGGCAATTGGAGGATCGATCACAAGGTTGAGAACCTCTGAACGGTTGGTTATGGAAATTTATGTACCTAATATAATTGTCCTTGACATAGATGCACTAAACAAAAATTTACAAAATTGTGAGGTCGTATAGGACATTGATAGTTTGGCAAGGGATTTCACGAACCGTACAATGTAAAATGAGAGGAATTCTGCAATTTAATCATCGACAATACACTAACTACGCTATGAAAAAGATTCACAAAATATGTAAGGTCCCTTGAGAACATGGCCAAGGGCTCTAATAAATTTGTTAATGTACTTTTGATAGATTATGTGATCATCAACAGATACTAAGCACATTCTTAGTGGATTTTCATGAGATTAGAGAAGGTAATATGGAAATTGATGTGATATAATCAATCATGTTGTTACATCCTCAATACACATTACTAAGCAAAGTAAAACTCTCAAGTGGCTTTCAAAAATCCAATAAGGTATTATGGATAAGCATGTGATATAATAGTGTTCCTCAAGTATACACAAATTATAAGCAAACAAATAAAGAATGCATGTGGTTTTTACATAATCAATAAGGTATTATGGAAAAGAATGTGATAATAGCATCCACAAATATAGACAAATAGTTAGCCAATAAATAAATATCTCATACGATTTTCACAATATCAATAATTTATTATGGAAATTGACGGTAATATATCATATATTAGCGTCCTCAAATATATATACACAAATCAATAAGTAAGTAAATAAATAAATAAAGCTCAGGGGGTTTTATGGAGGTGACAAGTAAAAAGTAAGTTACTAAGTACCAGACGGTAGGTACCTAGTAGTGATAGGGAGGGAGTGAGATAAATGCAATTAAGCAGAGGTAGGTACCAACTGAACCGCAGCAATAAAAACTGCTCAGGTAGGTAGGTACGTAGGTACATTGGTAGGTAGATAACTGACTGACGCAGAATCGGGAGGTAGGTTAGTAAATTTGGTGATTTGCAGTGTTGTTGCTTCGCGCAGGCAGGTATGGGGTCGGGACTTTTTGGTGCTGCCTACCTGCTTGATGTTGCAGCAGCACCGGCAACAACGCTCGCGCGCTAGAGGAGAAGAGAGTTCTGGAGCGTAGCCGCGTTTCATTTCCATTTCTCTTCTTGTTTTTCATGATCAAGAAGTTCCATTTATGCTTTTGTAGAGAAGAGAACTCGCTTTTCTCTTCCCATGTGTGTTTAGTTTTTCCCGTTTTCTGTCTTGTTTCGACTCTTTCTAGTGCTTTTCTCTGCGTACTAGTTTTAGTTGCAGGCGGCGGCATTTGTGTTGTTGTCGTTGCATTTGTGTTCTGTTTTTTTTTCTCGGTGTTGTTTTCGAAGAGTATTTTCTTTCTGGCGCTGGTTTTGCAATAATCTTTTTGATCAAAAATTTTATATCTATCAACGTTTCTCTCGTGGACATCTCTCTCTCTCTCTCTCTCTCTCTCTCTCTCTCTCTCTCTCTCTCTCTCTCTCTCTCTCTCTCCTGCTCTCCGGGCTCGAGTTCTTTCGGGGCTTTCGTTTCCCGATATTCTTTGCGCGCATGCATTGTGTCTGCTGCTTCGGGATTTGCGATTTCCTATACCAGTAGCTGTGGGAGCAATATTTATATAGATTTTTGTTGTTTCTATTTCGTTTTGTTTTTGGTTTGAGAAGATCCTTCTTCTTGGAGGTTGCGGAGGAATGCAAGAAGCGGGCGGGTACCAGATTTGAAGACAAGAAGGAAGGCGGCGAGTGAGAGCAAAGCTGTGTGTCCCTGCTGCTGCTCTATAGCTTTGCTATAGGAATTTCGGCATCCGTCGTCGGATGCTTTGGATCAGCCGCGTAGGCGATGGCAACGAAGCTCTTCAATGGTAACTTTTATGCTTCTCCGTTGCTCCTCCTCCTCCTCCCTCCGTCCCGCTGTGTGCACGCATTGCATCCACGTGAATGTGGACCTTCCAGACGGTGGTTTTCAATCTCATTCGTTTCTCGTCATGAACGTCGTGAATATGTCTGTCAAGTGTGCTTTCTTGCAGCGGGTTTCCGAAACTCTCTACGCTCGGCATCCTAAGTGATGATTGAGAGCACTGTGATCGAACAATGTCTGTAGATAGATTACTTTGATAGAACTGGCCAGCAGGCTTCTGAATGAGAAGACGAAGGAGAAACATTCCGTCTCTGTGTGTGCTCACTACTGCATGTCGATTTTATTTTTTTTGTCGACCAGAATATGCTTTCACAAGGAGCTCTGACTATGCATCAAGATGCTAATCTTTCATTCTCATGTCCTTGTGTTGGAAGTTTCTTAGCCAGACATGATGATCTTGAGCTTGGAGCAACAAAAGATTCCAGTGCAAATTCATGAGGCTAGGATCATCTTGTTTTTTTATTCTTTTGGCAAGCCCGGTATATGTATGTATACAAGCTAATAAGCAAGAATTTGGGCCTTGTGATGCAGGTGTTCTAGGAGAGTCTGATGGACTGACTTCACCAAAGATTCATCATCCTGACACACCACAGCGGAAAAAATTGACATGGATGCTTTGTATTGCAGGGCTCTGCTGTTTCTTCTACATTCTTGGATCCTGGCAAAACAATGACAATGTGTTGGGGTCACTGAATTTAGCAGCAAGAGATGGCAGCACAAACACAGGTTGCAGTAATACAATGTCACTTGATTTTGGTGCACACCATACTGAAGCTAGCAGCACACAAATCTCATCCAGCATCACTGTGTTTCCACCCTGTGACATGAAATATAGTGAGTACACTCCTTGTGAAGACACAGAAAGGTCGCTCAATTTTCCACGAGAGATGCTCATCTACAGAGATCGCCATTGCCCTGAGAAACATGAGCTTCTGCAATGCTTGATACCTGCACCCCCCAACTACAAGAATCCTCTTCCCTGGCCCACAAGCCGTGATTACACTTGGTTTGCAAACACTCCTCACAAGGAGTTAACCGTTGAAAAGGCAGTACAGAAATGGGTTCAGTTCCAGGGTGAGAAGCTTTATTTTCCTGGAGGGGGTACATTCTCAGCAGGTGGTGCTGACAAGTACATCAGTGACATTGGTGAGCTCATTCCTTTGGATGATGGCACAATCCGAACAGCGATCGACACAGGCTGTGGGGTAAGAGATCCATCAAATGTCTGCAGGCTTAATTATATTATCCCTCTTGTATACGCATGTATCAAATATAGTAAAAAGATCCAGATCCAAATGCATTATAACCCATACTCACCATTAGATGGGGAGGGGTGGACTCTTTGCTTCAGGTTGCAAGTTGGGGTGCATACTTACTGGAGAGGAATGTACTGACAATGTCATTTGCACCAAGGGACACCCATGTGTCCCAAGTGCAATTTGCTCTGGAAAGAGGAGTTCCTGCAATTCTTGGTGTGATGGCGGCAAATCGCATGCCATACCCAGCTCGATCATTTGATATGGCCCATTGCTCTCGCTGCCTCATCCCTTGGAGCGGCTATGGTTGAGTCATCTCTCTGACTTCTCATAATTTAATCCTTGTTGCATCCCCTTCAAACATTCCTCTGTGAAGCAATGCCATCTGGATTAGACTGTGCACTATACAACTGTACGTAAGATTTCCAAATGGTTCTTGTTGCTAGGCATGTCTTCTGCTATATGAACAGGGCACCAATCGACCTTTGACTAATCCTTGAAACAAAGATTGTGAATCAGAAACTTTTCTGCCTATAGCAGTCACCTCACTGCCATTCCCATTTTCCCATTCCTGCACTCTCATGCTGCAGCTATTTCCAGAAATCTTTGCTCTCTGTAATTGAGAACATCTTCAATTGGGTCTTGTGCAGATAATATATATTTGATTGAGATCGACCGGGTGTTGAGGCCTGGTGGGTTTTGGATTCTGTCTGGCCCACCTGTGAATTGGAAAACACATTACAAGGGCTGGAACCGGACGGAAGAAGATTTGAAGGCAGAGCAAGATGCCATTGAGGATGGTGCTCAGCGCCTTTGCTGGAAGAAATATGCAGAGAAAGGGGGTCTTGCCATTTGGCAGAAACCATTTAACCACATTGAGTGTGAAAACAACCACAAGAAGGATGCTGAGCTTCGTCCCCATATCTGCAGCAAATCAGAGAATCCTGATACTGCCTGGTAACTAAGGGACTCTCTCTTTTTTCTTCCCATTCTTCTCAGTAATTTGATCCGCCATCTGCATCTCACGAAAGTCTCTACCTCGAAACTAAGCTCCTAGATTTTTTGCTTACCACATGTTTCTGTCACCAAAGTAACTCCAGTATGTGCCACATGTTTGTAATCCAAGGGCAGTCCAAAGGAAAATATTCCAGAGAATCGCAATTCCATTAAAATATAATGCTAAGGGGGAATCTAACATCTGCAATTGCAGCTATAATGTTAACTGAATTTATCATTCTCTGAAATCATGTACCACAATATGAAGGAAACTGCAATCTTGTTTGAATCTGAAGCACAAAAACCATGGTTTTTTTTTGACCTAGTCACCTGATGTTCATTCTTGAAGCTATGACAATGTGCTCAGTTTGCAACTGGGTCATGCTAAAAGCAATTCATCCTGCTTTTTCCCAGGTACCGGAAGATGGAGACGTGCATATCCCCACTTCCAGATACAAAAGACCAGGGGGAAGTGGCAGGTGGGGCATTGGCTAAATGGCCAGCGCGTTTGGTGGCACTGCCTCCCAGAATTGCAAGCAACTCTCTCCCTGGTATCACAGCTGAAACCTTCAATGCAGACATAAAACTGTGGGAGGAGCGTGTGAAGTACTATAAAAACTCACTCATTCCCCCATTGGCCAAGGGACGATATCGAAACATTATGGACATGAACTCTGGCCTGGGCAGTTTTGCTGCTGCCCTTGCCAATGACCCTGTATGGGTCATGAACACTATTGCCCCTGATGCTAAAGAAAACACTCTTGGTGCCATTTACGAACGTGGACTTATTGGGACCTATCAAAACTGGTGTGTGATTTTGAGTCCCTTCATCTGAGCCTTGTCTCCAACAAAAAAAAAAGTTCTAGGATCACTAGTCTAACATTTAAGAGAACTCATCTGATTATCTTTATCTGGTTCAGTGTTCACAATCAACTGCATGATTATACCAAATGGTGCAAACAGACTTTGAAGTTACTACATTGATCATCGGGGAAATGGTTATCAGTTGCACCCATGTTTGAAGTGTGTGATATATGAACTCCACATAGTCACCAGGGTTAGATGATCACTTGACATGGTCTGCTAATTGGGGCATTTCACTGGATGCAGGTGTGAGGCATTTTCAACATATCCACGAACTTATGATCTCATTCATGCAAGTGGTCTCTTTAGCTTGTATCAAGACCGGTAAGATCTTTCACATCCAAAGACTTCAAAGACATTGTTGGGAACATCTCTTTGCAACTGAATATTAAATCCTTCAATGAGCCAAAAAAAAAAATTTAATTGCTGTACTGATTGCTCAACATTGTGAAGGTTCTTATCAACTTCCGATGTACCAGGAGTTGAAACATGGATGCAGAGTTATTAGTTTCTAAATATCCGATGGGAGGTGATTGTGCCCACTATTGTTCAGTGATCAGGATGCATCCTTCTGGCTTCGCTGTCTTTATTGCCTAACCCTGCGTGGATGCATATGGTAGTGTAGCTGTACTACAGGACGAACTGTGCAGTGGTTGCATCTGCTAATTGCGTAGCAGGTTGTAGTGCTTCCCATAAGCAAGGATGATCTGAACTGTAAATCTGAAATTGTGTTCGTGGCTTTGAACAGTTGTGATATTGCAGACATATTGTTAGAGATGGATCGCATTTTGCGTCCAGAGGGTGCGATCGTGATCCGTGACGAGGTTGACGTGCTTACCAAAGTGATGGCAATATCGCAAGGCATGCGCTGGGAAACTCGACTGGCTGACCACGAGAGCGGCCCATTCAATCCAGAGAAGATTTTAGTAGGCGTCAAAACCTACTGGGTTGGATCCGAATGACACTTGGTAGTCAGACCCACAAAAAGAACAGCATGATAACCTTTGCTAAAATATTTCTAGAGCAAATAGCGAATACCCCACAACACACAGGCCTGAGGGCCTGATATAGGTACTTCAGACAATTGCGTAGAATTTAAGCTGGAGATTAGGGTATTTTAAGGTATCCAATCTAATGAGTACAGATGGCCCTCTTGCATCGGGGCGGGCAGTGACACCCGATATTATGGGTAGTAGTTTTATTGTCATCCTTTGCAAAAGCTTTCAGAGCAACAAAGTTTGAAACATACCAAAAAAAGGTTCTGTTTGACATCAATTCAAAACTAAATTCGAGCTTTTCAAGTTGAAAGAATGCAAAATTTGGTACGCCCGTTTGTATCACTTAAAAGTTACCATGATGTGAATTCTTAGCCGAACCCCAAACCACTCGCAATAACTCTAAACTTTGCTTGTCAAAGTTTTGTCACCTCTGGAATTCCATGGCAGCAGGGAAGGCGACGACAATTTTCCCAGAGCAACACTAGAGGTGACAACAAGAGTTAAACGTAGTTGGTCAATAAATGAGAGCGAAGAAATTTTGGCAGCAAAAAGCAAAGAACCGGCACTCAGAAATTCCAGTTGTAGGCGGTGGGTATTTGAAGAGAGGTTTATGCGCAGAACGCGAGCGACGGCAATGGCTTATGGATGACAGGGGTAGCGACGGTCGAGCTAAGATAGCCGTGAGAAAACAGTGAGTGAGCTTGGGGTAGCTGCGCGCGGGCAAGCAGAATCGGGAAGACGAAATGGGTTGCAAGTGGGCGTCCAGGTAACAAACAACAGAGCGCAGAAAGCGAATCCAAAGACAGGAGAACAACCGAGCGAAGCAACGAAAGAACACAAGAGGGAGAAGACCGGGGCCCACAAAGCGGCATTGGTTCAATCCCATAGTGAGTGGCGGAATGCGTTGGTTGGAGCGGTATATAAACAGTCCGGCTATGTCTAAAGATTTATACCCTTCTTGACCACTTGGTTAGGATTGTGAGTAGCATTTGTTCATATCAGTGTAATATCTAATACAAGGCTCATCGACCCTCATTATTAATAATAATAAAATCGTGTTCAGATCCCTCCAGTAGCTTGCTCCTTGGACCCGCGAGTGTTCCCCTGGTCTCGCACTACTTTTTAGTCAGGAGCACCCCTCCTCCCTCAAGGGGGACCGAACTAACACAAACTGTAGTGCTCAAGTACACGTAAAAGCCTCCGAGAAGTGCCTGCTTATTTAGGCAAACTTTTTCTATTTTTTCGCAGCCTTCGCGTACAAGTAAAAGCCTCTGCAGAAGTGCGTTTTTTTCTGGCGAAATTTTTCCATTTTTAGACAATGAAATTGGGAGGCTTTTTTGTGTTTTTAGTGTAAATTTCATTAATTCTGCTAATTTCTTGCTAAATTTCGCCAAACTTTCGATATCAAAAAAGTGAAAAGAAGCAGTCCAGGACTACAAACAAATTACCTCATATCCTCTAGGTTTGCTTATACTCATGTGAGATTGTGCATGTCTGATGAGCACAAATTATTTTATGGTTTATTTTTAAATGCATCTTCGTATCCTTTGTCAACTGATTTGTGTATACTCGCACCATTTATTTGGATTGATTTTGCAAATAAATTTACCTCAAAATTCACACCTTCTATTGCTTTGACCACCTGTGTTTGTCATGGTGTGAAACCGTGGGATGTAGCAACCTAATTATCAACAAGGAAAGGGTTGTCGAATTAAAAAAATATAACAAAAAAATGGAAAAACTAAAGGATAAAAAGTATCTTTTGTTTGCCTACCATCATGCAACAACTATCATTTTTTATAGAGTTGAAAAAAACCCACAACCACTTGTAGACCTTATGTAGTTGCTACCTACTGCCTACATTGCTTGCAAACCCTTTGTGATTGCTACTTATCATTTGTAACACATTTTAACCTTTTGTGGTTACTATCTATCGTTTACAACACCTTTAAACCTTTTGTGGCTATCATTTATCGTCTGCAGCATTTTCAAACCCTTTTTGACAACAAAACTTTCACCTTTAGTGGTTACTACCTACCATCTGCAACAACATTACCTACT
>Ga0116228_10004209_pt1 | contig 12735 bp, 4 predicted proteins | sample S1TSphfallax_2_FD_89694 | JGI IMG/M metagenome (GOLD analysis project Ga0116228, IMG submission 89694) | Host-associated microbial communities from peat moss isolated from Minnesota, USA - S1T2_Fc - Sphagnum fallax MG | ecosystem: Host-associated > Plants > Peat moss > Unclassified | place: USA... | reverse complement strand
TGATCAGCAGCCTGACCCTCCTCTCCCCCACCCCCCCACCCCCCCCCCCCCCCCCCCCCCACCCACCCAATCCAGACACCCCAGTAACACACCACTACATAACACAAAAAACAAAAAACAACACAACACAAGTAAAAATAAAATAAACAAATAAAACGATAACGAGAGGACCGTAGAGGAGGGGGAGGGGGGGGGGGCGGGTGGGGGGGGGGGGGGGGGGGGGGTGGGGGGGGGGCTGACAGATTATAATCCACCACAAGGAGTTTTTTAATATGATTAAATTTAAAATATTTCAAACCTATTAGGAACATGGTTCAACTCCTTGAACTTTTTTAAAAAGTGATCAAATTTAAAATATTTCAAACCTATTAGGTGCATGTTCAAAAGTGAAGATAGAAGGTTCAATTCCTTGAACTTTTGCATCCATTGCATGCATGGTCCATTACCACTCCTACACAAAAGAGCACAAGGATGATCAATACAAGCAAGAATGAAGGATAAGAGAATTGAAAATCTAATAATTGTCATTTGTTCTTCTTGCTCTTCATTTTATTTTATTTTTAATTCTTGTTCACCTCCTTTTTCTTCTTCACAAACCAACAAATTTTTAAAAAAAGGACAAGGGGAAGAAATTTAACATACTTCTTTAACCCTCAAAAGTAGGTGATGGCGGCCAGCAGAAGAAAAGAAGGAAGACAACAAAGGAGGAGAAGAAGAAAACGGAGGAAAATGATGTAGCTAGGAAGGGGTCTAGTGCAGGTGGGGGCCAAAAAAAAATTGAATGGATGGGCCAAATAACACATATTGAGTTGAATGGGGTTTCATCCAATGTTGGGCAGATATCACTTTTTTGGGAAATCTGTCAGACAAGGATATCGCCTTTCTTTTGTCTGCCAGATAAAGATATTACATTTTTATTACTCCTCAAATTTTAGATATCCTGGTTGGATATCAAATTTTCACATTTTTAATTCAATGTTCCTGGATATTCATCATTTATTTATTAGTCAGATATCAGCAGATCCGGATATAAAAAATCCAAAAATTTGCCTGCCAATTATGCATAATTATGCATATTATGCATATTATACAAAATATTCCTTTTAGAAAAAGGATGTTGCCTTTTGGAGATTCTTCGCCCAAAAGCCAAAGACTAGCACCTTCTTCTAAAAGGAATATTTTGTCACAAATAATTTTTTTCTAAAACACATTCAAATAAAATCATAAATAAAATTTTCAAGAAAATACAGCCACAATAATAATTACTACTAACTACAACTTTGAAGAGACCTTTGAAAATATGTCCCCATAATAGTTTTAAGTTGTCTACGATTTCTCATCACCCTATATGCATCAGGAAAATGAAAAAAACAAAAACAAAAAACTAGTGTTACAAACCTAACTAAATTAATAACCTAACCTACTTAGTAATTAGGTCTGATATCAACATCTTTGACATCCAACATAATTTCTAGATATAAAGGTGCTAGATATCATGATGGGTGATATCTAACACCTCTTATATCAACTTGAATATCAACCATAGTGATATTTGTTGAATATCATTTTTGATATATGGTTGGATATTTGCAACAAATATCCTAATTCTAGATATTTGTCCAACTTTGGTTTCATCCCACAAATGAAACCCAATGACTAGTGTATTAGTGGGTGATAAGCAAACCCATCCTTGGGTGGCACAATTAGAAATCTCTCACCCCAAAATTTTGAAACCAACCTAGCTTTAAAACAACATAGGACTCATTTAAGAAATACATGGTTTTTCACTTTTTAATTTTTTTTAATTTCTAGGAGGGCCTCAAATAATCCTTTTTTATTTGTTTAATAGATTGTGGATTGAAACAACAAAGTGTTTTTGAACAATTTTGAAAGGTCAAAATTAGGTCTTGAAAGGTCATTGTTTTAATGTTTACAGATTTGTAATAATTCTCACTTTTTTGTTTCAATCAACAATTTGGACCATACCCCAGTGATTATACTTAATAAACCAAAAAAAAAAATTACAATGATGCAACTTGACACTTAATAATAAGGGGTTTGGAATCTCAAGAACACAAATCTTTTATTTGTGTAGCCTATGTAGGTGCTTACAATTTTTCCATAATATATACATAGGTGGGGAACACAAAGCCCATGTGATGCAAGTCAATAATAAAAGTCACAACTTAAATTTATTTTTTTCAATTAAATTAAATTAGGTCCACCTTTCCTTGAATTTTGGTGAGGTGGTTCTTAATGATATCACCCAAGGATGGGTTTGCCTTGTTGATTGATCACACTAGTTGACTCACCTTACCAAATTCAGCACACTCCATAGAACCAAAAGGATGTTAATTTTTGCTATTGTCAATTTTTCTAAGAACAAAAGATAATTAGTTGGGCACACAACACCTATTATGTTACAACTTGGAAAGCTTCTAAAATAACCTCATCTTTTTAGTTTAAGTAAATGCCCATGGAAATTTGCAAGTTGTCCACTTCCAATTCATCAATATTATACTTTCAAAGGCTTGTGGCAACTTTGGATGTAATATATTTGCACAAATATTTAATTGCTACATAAAGAAGTTCAAAAAGAACAACTAGTTGGGCCAAGCAAAAACCAATTATAAATTAACAAGGACAATGACTAAAATCATTCAAACTTGGTTCCATATATAGAATAGATGTAATGGTTGATTTTAGGCCTTGATCTTGAAGCAACCCTTTCTTGTGTAAGCTTTAATTCATGTTAACAACAACACCTTCATTTTCAACAACAATTGAAAATAACTTGCGATTGTTTGCCACCCTTAGCACATCTTTAATCACAAGCCTTCCTTGATGTTTGTTTACACAACTTGTTGATCCAATAGGTGTCCACCTTCTACAATATGTTCATGTGGTGTACAAGGACACATGATTCAACATTGACACCTTTGCATCCATTGTTCATAAGGTCAACTTCCATGTGGGATGAAAATAGTTGCACAAACCTCCTTTGTCCACATTCAACTCCTCTTGTCAACAAATTGACAATGTTGTTTCCAAAGATGGGGTTTACATCTTAGGTGATGTTGTCATAACTTATCCAACATGCACATTACTTCCCTAAACATGTAAGTCTATATGAAAATTCATGATAAGAACAAATGAAAGGAAGAGCTACCATGATCTATGCCTAACATATCCATTCCTCCCTTTAGCAATCAAGGTAATGTTTACATAAACAAATGAATGTCATTTTACATGAGTTCACTAATAATAGATCTAGAAGGCACTTTCCATCTTGGTCATTTTCTTTCACCAACAAATTTCCATCACACTTCAAATGATGAAGGTGTCTTCCATCTTAAATTGAGAAATAGCAAGGAGTTTCACCACCTATAAATTGTCCCTTTTTCCAACCCACTTCCCATTCCCACCATCAACATTTTGCAAGCAATTGGTAGTTGGGCTAGGATCTCCATTACTAGTCTCTAATCTTTGACAACTTGCTCATAACAATTCAATTTGGATTTAGAAGTGCAAGTACTTTCCTTTTGTATTTCCACTTTCTCTCTAGATTGGTGGGCCTTCATCAATCAAATTGGACAAGGTTACATCACCCAAAAAGGGGGGGAGGGGGGCCTTGAACTTTCAAATTTTTTCATCACTTTCAGTCTCTTAAACATTCTACATTAACATAATCATTCATGCAAATTTTCAATTATTCAATGCAATGGGGTTTTCAAAAAGTATAGGAATCCTTGCAATGTAATCAAATAATAGACACCATGTTGAGTTTCATTTGTAAAAATGTCATATTTTCAAATGATTTGATAACCATCAAACTTTGAAAACGTGCATTAACCCATCAAGTAATCAATAATGAACTAAAAGACTACATTGTCCAAATCACAATCAAATAAGCCAACAATGACCAAAAAAACCCAAGGATTTTGGGTCCTTTGTGATCATTTTGACTTTTTCCATTTTTTTTTAATGAAATCTTTTGTAACATTCTACTAAAAATACTTATATTTGTCCCCAATACATCACATTTTTATGCTAATTTTTATTGAATACCTATGATTTTTAAAAAATATGATTATGCCAAATTTTGCATTTCTTTTTTTTCAAATGGTCATAATTTCAAATCATAGCAAAATATGTTGATTATTTTAGGCTTTATTTCCTTGCATCATAAGTTAAAATTTTGTTTTGTATGTCATGTACGTTACACCTTAGTTACATGTGGTAAAATACTTCTAAAACTTTTTAATTTTGAAACATATTTTGAATTTTTGAAAATTTCAAACTTCACAAATTTTTAATTATTAGTACTTTATGAGTGTGGATAATAGGTTACCATCATTTTAATTTTTTCCCATCAAAATTCTTTTATTCAAAGAATCTCTAGTTTAATCCTTTGCAAAATTAACTACATATGAAGCTTTTATTGTTCAAGTTCAAAAGTCCTTTAATAAAACCAAAACCCAAATTTTAATTAAATTAAAATTTAATTTTAATTCCTCAATAATCATATTCATCACTTAACATATTTTTCCTTGATTAAACATGGCATTAAAATGGCACCACATAAATATATGTAACAAAGTTTGTAGTTTTGACAATTGTCCAACATGGCTTTTGGTTTGTTTGACTTTGATCGCACCCATCCATCATTATAATTTGTCACATGCAACAATACAATACATTTTTATTCAATTTTTGTGAAATAATTTTTAATGGGATAATGTAATCCTAAACTAAATATATTTTTAAAAAATCTTGTAGGAATTGGAATGTGAGCTTTATTTCAATGCTCTTGTATTGAAAAATCTTGCATGAGTATGATCATCACATGTTTTTAAGTGTTTTTTCAATATTGCATATCCAAGAAAATTATCAATAATTTTATATGATTACAAATTAACATATGTACATCCAAGCTTTACATACCTCCTTTCTTACAAAGATTCCTCTCCATTGGAAAATTTCTATGCACCATTTTGATCAGCTCAAAACTAGCTTGTAAGACAATCTTCAACCATGATATCCTTTTCCTTTGAAACACATCCAAGAAAATGCCATTGTAGTGCCTCTAGGGGTTGCTTACTTTCAACTTTATTGGGTCTACTCTTATGATACACCCTCGGGTCTACTCCTACCCCCACCAAGGTCCACTCCTATCTTATGGATGATCATCATTTTTTTTACATCTTCATATGGACGATTGCCATTTAAGCTACATAAAACAAATCTTATTTGGTTATAAACCAAATATGAACTATAAATCATTAATCAACATTTTATATTTATGGTTACACACAAAGCCAAATATAAAAATTTGTTGATTTTTATTCCTTTTGTTTTTCATTTTTGACAATTGAAACCCTCCAAATTCACCTCATTTTCATATTTTTATTTTGAGTTTCATTTTTTGGTAGATTTTCACATGAAGTAAAAAGGTTGTTAACATCCCTTATGAGAATTGAGAATGGTCTCTTTTCATCCACACAAAGAGTGATTATGAAATATTCATCCAAGCAATGAAAGGTCATGGAATCATTGGGCCAATGAGAACCTAGGGTGGTACGTTGTGCTAACTAATAGGTTGTTAATTAAACAAAGGTTGAGGGTTTTGGGTTGTAACTCATGATCTACTAGCCGATTAGAGCATCAAGATTCTCACATGGGATGGTTATGTATCTAAGGCATACACACCTACCAACTCCCCCCTCCCCATACAAACATACATGTATATACAATGCACATGATATAGGGTTGTCTTTTTTAATATTTACATAATCTATGTTTACACACCATGTTTGAGTATCTCATTGCCAAAATTAGGATTAAGGAAACATATACTATTGAACCACTTGACAAACTTGGAACTATGTGTCATTCAATGAAATAATATGAAATGGTTATTTTACTCTTTTCATATTCTCATCAATAATTTTATCATGGTAGAAGAAGAAAAGAATGATTCGAATTAGTTCCATCAAGATTAGTTATAATGAGGCATCAAATAGTAGTTTGTAATTTTGGAATGTAACAAAAAAATATATATCTATCTATTATTTTGTTTCACAATTTTTTTGTCAATACAAACAATGATTTGTAATGATGTGAGCAATCATGTATTGACATGTGGAACATCAACTTGGAAAAAATGTACACATGCAATTGTTACCAAGAACAAAAATAAAGTTATGTTATTAGCTAATTGAATATTTTAGATCTACCACAAAGATTCATGTAGCCCATTTTTAGCATGATGACATTAAATCATTCTTGTAATCAAATTAGATAATATAAATGTGATTCTTTGAATGTGATCGATGGTTCAATGATTTGAAATGTAATTGATCCTATATTGTTTGATACATAACTTATAGAAACTTGATATATAAATCAAATATCAACCTTCAAGGACCTTGCATCGTAGCTCCTAGAAGGTCCAAAACATTTGTTGTGTATAATTTTAGGTTACTAATATCAAAATTTTCAAACATATGATTCTATGGTGAAGTTGCAAACTTCTTTGGAAACATGTTAATTTACTTTAAACACTTTTATTTAGCATCAATGTCAACATCCACATATCTAATGTTTTGGAAAGACTTATTGGGACATAAAATCTAAACAACTTTCACACCATTCACACTTGTCACTTTGTCTACTCACATCCATGCCCTGTCTTTTCAAGTTTATGCATAGTTTTTAATCATTTTTTGTCTTCTCACAATCTTCATAGATCCATGTTCTCTCAATTCATAATTATCTATATGTTCACACTTCATATCCACTTCCTTCACTACTTTTCAATATTCATCATTGATTTTTTTTCATTTCCTTACTTGTGTCCATTCTATCTTATCATCAATCTTTCAAGTTGTTTGAAAATCTCTACCTTTTCTATTTTTTTGTGCAACAAACTTATTATGATTCTTGAATAGAGTTTCAAATCACAAGTTTCATAAGTAGGTTTTGTTTTGATGTTCACAAGTTGTAGTACAATAGACAATTTTTGTTCCTTGTCACAAAAAAAACAACCATAAACAAGTTTTATCGTATTCTTTGAAAGTTAAAAATATATATTTAATGATCAACATGAGGATAATCTTTAATTTTATCACAATGATGTTGATTAATCACATATCTAATATACATTCAAGTACTTTTTTTTTAAATTGTATTTTTTTTCTACTTTTTAGGTTGTCCAAACATGTACAAGTAGGTGAATGTAGATGACTTATTGAATATTCTTCATTTTCAACATGATGTAGCTTTGTACTTGTAAGTTTTCAACATTTAAATATTATAGTAGAATACATTAAAATTTTAATGGAAAAATAGGTTTAATTAACTCAATTTGACAAGTCGTTTTCAAACATACTTGTTATCTACTTTGATTATGCCAAAGTTTTTCAAATTTTTTAATCACCTCACTACAAACTCAAAGAAGAGCACCATGTTTTTATTATGTTATTTAAAATTATTTTCAATCTACTTTCTTCTACTTGTGTCAAAAATTGAACAATTTTTTGACTGTTTTGGATATAACTACTTTTTTTGTATATTTTACCATGCTTTCACCCACAATGCAATCAATCAATAGTTTCATTTCATTTATTTTGTGATCAATTAGTAGTTTCATCCTTTAGTGATTTTTTTATCAATTAATTTTTGTTTCCATTTTCATTGTTTAATCTTGTGATCTTTGTTGTTTTCAATGTTTCATCTCATTAACTTTGGTCACAATGGTTTTTCATAAATATTTTATATTTTTTTGTGTCTAGTTTGGTTTTCATAAACACAAATTTATTTATTTATTTTCTATATTCATTCCTTTCAAATTTGAAAGAAAATATGTTCAATTGCTTAAATATTTTTTGAGAAAAGTTGTTTTTGGTTTTATTATGTAGAATTTTGGCAATCTTAATTTTTTCTCGTGTCATAACATTCATCCCTATTTGTGCCTTGTGTTATCACTCTAGTATGTATACCTTGCACTAACTTATTTTCTTGGTATTCAATCTTGCATCAAATTTTGACAATTCACTTTCACAAAAGTGCTTAAGGGCCCAAACAATAATATATGGAATGCCAGTGTTGCAATTAACTACCAAACACATTAAATGTTGACAATGTGTGATTGCTAACATCACAATTTTCTTGATTATTTTATTCCAAAAGCTCCCCAACTCCTTGCTCACTTTCTTCAATTTTAATGCTTTCATTCAAGCCCTACATGGTTTTCAATTCACTACCCACAAGAAGCATTTGCATGGTGATGAAATTAACAAAACCTAATGGAACTTGTGAATAGAAAACTTGATAATAAGAAGCTATGTGATTGCAAAATGGAAATTGAAATTATGCTTTGTAAATTTTTGTATTGTATTGAAACAATCACCTATTTATTGTAGATGGAAGGCTTTTTGAATTTGAATGTTGGAAGGATTTTGCAATAGGAGCAAAATCAATCACATTGATAGCAATGGTGTGGATTCAATTTGAAAGAATGTTATGTTAACATCGAGTTATTTGGTTAGTTTTGTAACCTTTAAGTTAACCTCACAATTTTTATTAAAAACAAGGCCAAGGTTCACTATGAAAAATCATGTCTACGGAAACTAAACTGGCATGCAACTAGATTGTCATGGAAACTACTATGCAACTAAAGTATAATTATAGCATGGAAATTCGATGAATTAATAATTAAAATGCCACGTCATAATATTTCATAGTTGTAATTTAGATGCACATTAGTTGCAACTTGGACTCTATACATGCGTATGTATGCAAAGTATATACAATGATAGTCAACCATAATTTGACCATGATCACAAGTTGTAGTGAAATGATTAATATCAATTGTGTTGCAACTAGTGTAACTTTAACGTTGAGTGGGCAACTACTTTGTAATTGGCGTACAACGTTGATGCATATGATCATGCCACATGTACAATTAGGTAAAGGTTTATAACATTTGGAATTTGTAACTTGTTTACAACTAGAGTCAATAAAATGGGTTAGTTTTACAACTAAGTTACAACTATATGTGCCACTATGGTTTCACTACATAACTACTACTTGTCCACTATTTTGGAATTAGAGTGTTTAACTCGTCTAGAATTAGTTATTAACTATGTGGCAACTCATACTATTCAAAGATTTACAAATTGTGCAATTCATTGAAAGTGTAAGTGCAAGCCTTCGGTTGGATTGGAATGGTCTATTCAAGTGTTTATGAGTATGTACATATAAATATCATTGCTTATACACTTTAAACTTTTTTAGACTAAATTATTAAATGTTTCATTGATACAAGCCAATTCCTTTATTGAATTAATTAGTTAAAATAATTCAGTTTCATAATTATATAAATAACTAAAATTTAAATAATGTAGTAAATATTATAGTCCTATTTTTTGTGATTGATGTTCAATTGGTGTGTTAATAATATTTCACTACATTGGAATTCACAATATTATGTTGGTATACATACATATCAAACCATAGAATTTCATGAAAAGTGAAAGTTTATTTTTGAGTTGAAATTTAAAACAATATATATATTTTTATTAAACATTCAATAAGGGTGTACCTATGAATATGTCTTTATATACCTCAATGTATTCTACTCAAATTCGTGTTTATTATTTAATATTTCAAAATGAATTTTTTACTAATTTTTAAATCATTAATTCACATGTAATATACTTACTTGCTTAAATAAACTATTCACATGAATTCATTAATCAAATTTTATTAATTAGTATTTAACTAATTCAGATAAAAAATAATTACTTAAGTTCAGTAACTAATTTTATAAATTAATTAATCAATTCAAATAATTTTAGATAACAAACTTTGTTAATGTAGGTGAGTAATTATTGAATTTTATTTGAATTCATATGATCAATTATCAACATAATTAATTATTTAATAGTTATTTAAATAATTAATCATTTAGTATTTATTTTGATAATTAATTATTTGAATCAATCAACTAACTAATTATCTGAATTATATTAATTAATTCATATAATCAATCTAGATAATTAATTATCATATATATAGTTTAAATAAATAAATTCCATATAATTATGTCAAATGATAATTATAAATTTCAAATTAATTAGAAAATTAAAATCAAATAGAAAATATGTGGGAAATTGTTTTTTATAATTACAATTCAATTACAACTAGATTGCCACTAAAATATTTAACCCATATGCTTTGTCTTCAATATCTCATTTCACAAACTATATAATGGAGGTGTCTCCTCTTGCATTTTCACATTAGAATACATGTGCCATGTTGGGATGAGTTCATAAAAGCTTAGCCTTGAAAGCAAAACACATAATAAATTTTAAAACTTATTTGCTACTTTTTAGTTCACCTATTCTTTTAGTATAATACCTTCCTACCTACCTACTTTTCTACCTACCTAGATAGTAAGTAAGTAGTTAAATAAATAGATAGGTAAATAAGTAGGTTGGAGTTATATCAACTTACCTACCTATCGTTATGTATTGACCTACCTAGGTACATATATATATTTGTTTCCAAAATTCTTAATATGTCACATGGCAACTTTTGATTGTGCCATGCGTCATATCCCAAAACCATCTAAAACGAATAATCATAATGGATGATGGATATCAATATTTCAAAAAAATCATGAAAAATCCTCATAGTGTCACATGTTAAATTTTCATGGATGGATAAAAATGACATCAACATGACATTATGATTGTAGTCATTGGCGGGTTGCATAGTAGTTGAAAATGAGTTGCACTATATATACGATGAGTTGCAACTTTTGCAACAATTGTAATTTGTCTAATGACACTCACAACATATAAATACAATGAGTTGCAAGTGTCCACTACAACTCAAAAATTGAGTTGCAAGACTAGTTGCGAAACACCCCTTTTTCTCATAGTGGTTGGAGGTAGCTATCATGAAAATTAATAGTATTGTAATGTTGATGTTCACATAACATGTTAGGTACATGATTTAATGTTAATTAACATCATAAATGTGAACTCCCATCTTTCTAACCATCACAAAAACTTAACATAACTTTGAATCCTTACATGCCATTAGGTCTATAAAATCCTTAAATATCAAATGAATGTTAACACAATGATCACAAATTTGGGAAGGTCCTTATTTGACGGCCTCTTTGAAACTTGTTTCATGATTTAAACCCCCTAGCTTTTTGTCCACCATGGCTTTAAAGGTAGGGGAGGTGGGTAAAACAACTAAAAGTTTTAATCAAACTGCCCATCCTTTTTCATATATAGGTTTCATGTTGGGTTAAAAACAATTATAGTAAAGACTATTGCAAACATGAATATCTTCAATTTGAATTTAACTTGTGAAACGAAATAAAGATCAATTAGTTTTGTAGAATATTAAAACCCCCCATGAACTTTTCAAAATGTTAATTATGTTATGACCCATGCAACACTTGTAAGGTTCTACCATAGGGCTTGAATGATGTCAATGCAAACTTTTACCAAAATAAAATTGGACATTATTGTTTCTAAGAAAATGAAAAAATTCTACAAGTCACAACGTGGCCATTTTCAAGGTTGTAGGTTCAAAGCTACCAAGGAGGGGCTACATGTATTGTAAATCAATTTTTTATTTTTGACATTTGGTAAAACAAATTATCTATGGAGTCCATGAATTGAATGTTGAGTTGAAGTCCATGCACTCACACCCACAAAGTTCATAAGGGGTGTTTAACATTCCTCATTAGTTTTGGGTTAGTAAGGGTTAATACATAAATTGATCACATTGCACCTATTAGGTCTCCAAATTTGCCATGAAGATCAAAGAGGTTGCCTTAAAGCAACTTCATTAGCAACAATACAACATTACTAAATAATAATAATTTGGATTCAATTCAAAATTTTAATAGCATGAAATTCAATTTGGACAAGTAGATACGCACATCATATAGGATTTTAGAAAAGGGCTAATGAAGAAATACAATTAGCTTTGATTTATTGGTCACAATGGAAGTTGTTTTTGCAATTTTCATAAGGCATTTGAAAGGGAAATAAATTTAGCCTATCAAAAGAAAGGTCAATATTATTGGTCTGTCACAAGATAAATGGAAACCTTACATAAAAACAATATTAAAAATTTGTAAATATTAAAGAAACAACTCTAAATTAATAGCTTTTAATAGTTGACTAGTAGGCTATTTAGTAGGTTGGGCTACAAATCCATTGCATGTGAATCCCTTTCATCCTTAAGCAAACCTTATAATCTTCCATTTTTTTGTTTTTTCATGTGCATAGCAGATGCTCAAAAGCATATTTACCTCTCTCATCATTGGGTGTAGTCACACTGTTAGGACCCACACCCACCTCCTTGGTGCTTTGCTTGATGATTACTTATTCCAAAATATTCTCAAAATATCCTAAGAATATTCCATTTGTAACTTTAACAAAATCTTTAAAAAATGAATTTTCATTCTTTTAAATCATCCATAAAAAAATGCTTCATATTAAGTGTAGCTTATTGGTTGATGGATGAAAAATTATCATTGGAATTTTCTTGCACTTGGATATTAGTTATGACAAAAATATTATTTTGTTAATGTTCTTACTTGCATTCACCCCACAACCCAAGTGTTACAGTTTTTGAAAGTTAAATCTTTATATTCTAGGCCCTCCTTGTGTTAAAATAAGTTTGCAACTTGTTTTGTCTTTT
>Ga0116228_10004206_pt1 | contig 12737 bp, 11 predicted proteins | sample S1TSphfallax_2_FD_89694 | JGI IMG/M metagenome (GOLD analysis project Ga0116228, IMG submission 89694) | Host-associated microbial communities from peat moss isolated from Minnesota, USA - S1T2_Fc - Sphagnum fallax MG | ecosystem: Host-associated > Plants > Peat moss > Unclassified | place... | reverse complement strand
TTTTTCCAAAAAAATGACTGCTTATTGTTTACAGGGAGAGCCAAGAAACATGAAGACATGAAGATCTCTGTTGCCACCATCCCATTGTCTTTCTCCACGTGCCTCGTCCTCGCAAGCAGATGCCGTTAAGAGTTTCTGCAGAGCCAGCACGTGGCGTAGAAAGCACTATCCAAGTACCAGTCGACACTCGTCCCCCTTCTCTCTTCCCTCTTCGTCTCTTTCTATTCAGGGAAGGTTTGATCTTGTCTTTCTGGAAGCCCACGGAACAAAGTTACGATATTTTGCAAACTCATTTCCTTTTGCCTTCAAGAGCTCGACACTTTAAAGGTTTCCCTTTGTGAATTTTTTTGTCAAAATATTCAAGCGAATTGCTGAACTGCAGTGCAGGCCTAGCTTCCGATTAGTTTATGAAGAGTACTGATTTTTGTGGTTGTTGTCGATTATAGTGGTGGTGGCAGAGATTCTGAAAAAGCCTCAAAGGAGCAAAGAATTGTTGACGAATGTGGTTGGGCTTTGAGCTGTCTTGTTGTTGTGAATGAATGGTCCATGTATTTTGTTTTTTTTTGGGAGCACAGTCTGTTGATGTTGGAGGACTGATTCTGTTGGAGATTTGAAGAAGTTCCCGCCAGGTTTGGAGTTGTGTGGGTTTTTCACGTTTGGTAGATTTGGTGTGTAGAGTGGTCGTAGAGATTGTGTGTGTGCCATTCCGACCTTTTCAGGTTTTACAGAACAAATGGCGGAACCGCTTCGATCCACTGATGGCAGGTTGACAGAAGAGGAAGGCAAGGACGGTCCTGAGTTCCACAGTGATCAGTCTTCCGGCGTACATGTGGAGTCAAAAGTAGAAGGTAAGATGAGAAGTCGTCTTGTGCTGTCAAGGTCCTCTAAGAGAATGGTTTGAGAGGGCAAGAAGAATATCAGGAGCGAGTTTCGTTGACTCTGGATTTCATTGTGAACTTGTTGTGTTCTCTACATCGTTCCGATTTTGGATATTCTACTGAATTTCTTGTTCGGTGCAGACGACGGCAATCATCCAACTCTGGGGCAGAAACTCAAAGGTAGATTTGCGGACGCTGGGGACCGCATTAAGGGCAAGGAGAGCTCAGAGAAAGAAGACCCGCATCCCGAACTTGGCAACTTGAGACCGGCAACAGGGAGTGATGATAGTTTTGGATCCAATCCTCAAACTGAAGGGAAACAGCATGGAGGGGTGCCAATAAGTGTGATAGCAAACGATAGCATCTCTCAGGGCAAACCTGCAGGTTGAAAATCGGAGATGGCGAGAAGGATTGAGAATTTGGTTTAGTTCCGTTCTTCTGTTTCCTAGACTTGAAACTACTTGACTCTTTGCACGCATCTATGTTCTGAAGTTTGAAGCCTTTGTAATGAATTTGGTGCAGAGACAAAGACATCCAAGTCGGTAATACATGAGCATCCATCACTGACAACAGAGGTGACCATAGAGAACGAGTCTGCACCTTCTATGGTCCAAAAACTGCGAAAAAAAATCTCTGAGGCAGAGAATCATCTGAAGGGAAAGGGTACTTCGGAGGAGGAGGATCCTCATCCAGAGCTCGCATATACAAGACCAACACCACAAGAGACAACACCTGGGTTCTTTTCCAAATTGAAAAGCAGCTTTGGTGGAAATAAAAAGGACAGTGCGAAAGGGAAGGATGGCTCAGATGTGCCTTCAGAGGTAGACATATCCAACACACAACCAGCTCGTGTTTCTCTATCTGCATTTTCTTAAGTCTGAGGGTGATGTGTAGACTGCATTTAATGAGTACTATGTCACTATTTTGTTTTGTTTTCAATTGTGGATGGTGTGAGGAAGGGTGGAGATGGTAAATTGATCCTGAATTTCTGATGAATCAGGTTGATGGTGGTACACATCCAGCAGCGCAAGAGGCACAAAAGGGTGTTGACAGCAATGAGTTGGGCACTGGTTATGAAGAGGGTTCAGATGGTTCCATACCCTGAAATGTAACATCTTATGATCAAACTAGACTAGCATAAAAGCTGATTATGTCTTTCCCTTCTCTGTGCAGCACCTATTCACTTCTCATGTCAAGCTCATTAGTAACTTTTTAGAAACTTATTTGCCATCACAATGTGTGTGAAATTTTTTGGCATCTGGAATTTCATTTCACAGAACAAACCTAATTTTTCGATACACATTGTAGGCATCTCTGTTATGAGGGCAGTCGCTTACAACATATCTCACAAGGTGATTGGAGGAATCTGTAACCTTATCCATGAGCTCATGGTTTATGTGAGTTCTGTATGAAGTACCCCGGGATATTGTAGGTTTTGCTTCCATCACTCATTGAATATTTGGAGCAGCACTCCAAGTCAGCTTGTTTGTATCAGCCACCCAATAAGTATTCACTCATTGACCACAAGCTCTTATGCAAACAATGAATGTGTCAGTGTGATATTTGGTATATAGATGTGAAGGCCTGCTTTGGTGTGGGTTTGTATGAAACTTCTGGAATGAAAGAGGAAGGGATTGTAAAGACAGCAGTTTCTAAATTTGTTGTTGTTTGGTTTCTTTTGTACATCTGCTCAAAACATTATAAATCTTCACTGTCAATAATTTCCATTATGTATGGGAAAATGAGGTGTCACGGCAGGATGTGGATCTGAAAGTGAGGGGGTTAATAATGGTTGAATGATATGGATGGTTGCTAAACAATCTTGTCTGGCTTATAGCTCCTAAATGTTGTGCTTTGATGAGGCATTTGGGTAGGTCCTCTAGGTTTTCAGGCCTGGGAAAAAAGACTTGACTTTGCTGCAAGGAAAACCTCCCCACAACACCTAACTAGACTTGGTGCAATTGCCTTCAAGCATATGGCTTGGTTCTCTAAGCTAACTCTTTAGGGAAGTATGTTCTTCAAGCTGCCAATGCATCCTTTAGGGGTTGATCTCTGTTTTGGTCCTTGGATCATGCTCTTTAAACTTGCTGCTTTCTTTGATCTTGTACATGTTCAGTGGAGGAGTCTGCTATTGTTGCAATTCAATTAGCCTTGTTTAGTGGCTCTGGCCAGAGGGAAGTGACATCAACTGTGATTTTGGCTTGACCTGAAAACCAATTTGTGGGTAATAGCTAGAGACTTAACTATAATCTCTACACTACCACTATTTTTGCCATCAAATTCAATTTGCATTCAAGTTACTTCACCATGTTACACCTTTTCATCACTTCTGGGATTTTGTTTGAACCTGCCATAAAGAGTGGATCTGTTATGCAATGAGCCTCTTATTCTCATTGATCATCAGAGGTTTCTGTAATTTTGCATTTGTTGGCAGTTTAAATCTTGACAGTTCTTTGGCCCAATCTCAAGGCAATTTGAGAGATTGAAAACAGTGCTGGCGCCTAGTTTTTGTCTGCAGAAATAAATCTCAACTACACCAATGTGAAAATGAACTGAAGTAAGTTGATATCCAAAACTGCTGCAATTGAGAATAAATTTCTAAAAACAAACCAGAGTTCCATCTTTATAAACCTTTCAGTTCAAATTGTGGTCAGATTCTTCTACCTGAGAATTCACAAGATGGGCCTGTAATGATTGATGTATATAGCACTAGCTAAAACACAAACTAAGTACCTCAACACTGAAGTTTTTTTTTCCAGTACCTGCTCAATGAGGACTGATTATCACAATTTAAGCCTCTAGCAGCTGACTATTGCAGGATAATAAAGTTGAACAATAAATTGTGCAACTTGCAACACCATGCTTCCTCCTCTTCCTTCTAACTCTAAACTTCCGGAAAGCTGTATTTAAACTTCCAGCTTTCCAGCTTAAAGTCATCCTTTTCACCTCCTGATTCAGCTCATCTTATAGTGGTATATCTAGAGTGCCTTAAACCTCTGTTTTCAATTATTACTTGTCATATCTATCTTTTATTATTTTTCACTGATACATGATTCTGCATGATTACTCTCTTCTTCAGTTTAAAGCTGCACATCACCTCAAATCTTCACCCACAGAGATAGCAAAGAGATTTGGTGATTGAACATGATGAATCAACTCAAACCTATGTCACCAGAAAACAGAGTGTAAAGCATATGATATAGTTCACCAGTTGCTTAAATTTTAGCAAAACAATCATATCCAATGTGCTAGATGAGGCTACACAATCATTTCAATGATCATTTCAAAGAAGAACATGGTAGCTTGAACATTATGAATTCTCTCAGAAATGTGGATAACTAGAATACCAATCCCTCTGAAGAAAACAGAAGGGATTGGTATTAATTCTTCATCTCATGTTGGGAGATGAGAAGTTCCAGGATCTGTTATATTACTGGCTCAAGTATTTCCCTCACCTTGCCAAGGAGCATTTAATGCATTGAAGCAGGATTGGAGGCAGTTATTTGTCACCATCTGATTGTAACAAGTGTGCCGAGTAATCCTGGAACTTTTTCCAGGTCATCAAGCATCTGAAGTTGAAGCCAGCATGTCCAGCAAAGGTTGGAGTCCATGATGAATGGGTCCTGTCCTTTGAAGTGATCCCAATTATGAATAGTCCTGAACTCATTGACATTGCAGCAGGGAAAGTTTGTATTCACTTCAAGATTCCAAAGCCAGAGAGATAAAAGTGAAACTGGCAGAAGCCAAATGGATGATATACTTGAAGGGACAATGTGGGTGGGTGTACATGCTGGCTTTGGATGCTAAGCCATTGATTTGTAAGATGCTTGAAGAAAAAGCTGTGTCATACTTTGAGCCTGAGAAGAAGGTTATGTTATGGTCAGGGGATGACTGTGTTGTTGCTCTTACCATTCAATGATACTTGCTCTATGGGGAAAAAGAATGCTTCAGCTGAAGAATGCATGGACAGTGTATGGAGCTTTTCAATGATGAAGTTTGTCATCACTTTTTTGTGAGGCACTTAAGATGGGGGTTCTATGATCTCCAAACAGCCTGTCATAATTAAACACTTGCTTGGGGACTGCAGGTATGCACAAGGATCTCATTTGGAGACTCATGGATGTGCAGACATGACTTTTCACTCCTATTTGCCCACATTATGGGGAATATGTCTGGTCTGAGATTTTCCAAAGGGAGGCTTTGGAGTTAAAGTAGGTTGATCTCTGGTGAACACTCCAGATTTTGTTCTCCAGCAGGCTAACAAGTCAGATGTGATTGTAAGAGTGAGGAAAGCCTTGCATAATCCAAGCATAATCCAAGACTGTCAAGCGGGTGGTGGAACCTTCCAAGCCATCCATTGCACCCATTTTTATTGCAGAGAAGTATGGTGGGTGGCAAGAGGAACTGCTTGAAGATTTTTCAAGTTTGGGATTCAGAGCTTTGCACCTGATGTAGAAGGCATGGCAGCTGCAAAAAGCAGCTCTCTTGGGTAACAGGCAGATTTCGAATAAGTTCAGTAACAGTATATGCCCTTCATCAAGTTCAAGAAAGATGAGGTGCTTACAGTTGGTGAGCATGTTTTGGACTTGAAGTTACATTTTGGAGAAATTGAAGTAGTCCAGGAAAATGTTGATTTCATTGCAATGCAGATCTTGATAGAAAGTTGAGCACCCCTTCCTCACAGATGCAGATGCTCTAGATAGGGCAGACACACACCACTCCCACCTGAAATAAGCACCATCACCTGGAAATCCAGTTGTAGCATGACTTTTTCTGGCCTCCTACCCCATATCTAGATGCTGATTGCTGTCAAGTTGTTCAGGTAAATGTTTTGATTGAGTATCTACATTGGTCCTTTCAGAGTCAATAGAACGAAACTGCTATTACATTTTACTCTAAGGTGGAATATTTGTATTCTGGCATACTTGTGAATATGGTTTATGACATGAAGGAATGAAATGGCACAGAGCCACATGGTTATTACAAGTTCCTGTGGTTTCTACAAGGCCCAAAAATGGATTGTTGGGGAATTCTACATGGTGTTCTCAAATCTGTTGCTATGGTGGGATTGCATGCCTGTAACTATAATGAAATTGATTGTTCTGATAACTTTGTTGTTTATGCTTGGAATCGTTGCATTATTCTTGGTTGAAATGTTTGATAACTTGGTCTACGTTGAGCTGTGAGTAGTGCACAGCTGATCTGCTGGATTTGGATTTCTGGTTGTAGGCAGATGGTAAGAGAAGTTCAAACACAAGATGTGACAGTAGGCACTCACTCTGGCACAACAGCAAACTGAAACTTTGTTGTTAGGTAGAGTGCTGCCAGCGATTGCACATTTAGACACCTCATCAAATGCATGGCTTGCTCAACATGTTCAGGCTGGGGAATTCAAGAAGACAATGCAACTTTCTCAACAAACGCCAGAAGAGAGTATGGGTCCTGACATTTTCATTTTAGTTCAAGGGCTCAATGCATGTGCTACTCAGCAATTTTAGTGTTGAGATGCATCCATACACAGATAATAGAAAGCAGCCATGAATTGAATATTTGATAGTCTCATTGACAATGTGTTCCATATTTGAAAGCAAAGAGGATGCTTTAGGGTTTTAAATGGATGTGCGCACTTGATAGAGTTGTTTGAGTGCCACGATTGTGGCATATGTGAAACTTGGGCAAGGACAGAAGGCATTTGAACTATTTTGGCAAATGCAATGGAGAGGAGGGGAGGCAAACCCTATATCACCTCTGCAATGATTCTGAATGCGTTTGGCAGTGCAGGCAGCTATGAACAGATTAGTGAAAGTGGTTGGCAGTCTGGTGAATTTGTGTGCACTTGTGTGGTTGACATGCATCTAAGGTGGGAGTACAGGGAATTCACAGAGAACATTGAACATGATGTCTCTAGACATGATGTCATGGTTTGAGGCAATGCCATATGTGGGCATGTGTAACCATGCATCCATATTGTGAAGGCTTCTACTCCAACAGTGTTTCTTGTGAATCTTCTGCACAACAACAATGCAGTAGATGAAAGTCAACCAAGTTGGCTTGTCTGAAGGGGTGCCTTGTCATGATTTGGGATTGTAGATTTCAAGCCTTATATATGTCATGTTAGAAAATTTTCGTCAGATATCTAAATAGGATTCCATGGCTGTACTAGATTCATGAGTGCCAATACCTATAAGCTGTCCCTGTATGTGGATTGATGGTCAATGGTTGGGCCTTTCCAAGCATGAGAGAAAGGCTCCAAAGGATGCCTGGTTTGGCTGGACTTCTCTTATTGCCCAGCCAAACCCAATAATTTGCATGGAGGCTCATGATTTGCAATTTTCAAGAATCTTTGCATGCCCTCATGTGTCCTAAAACTGCTGTGCACCATATGATTTTCATTACCAAACAGAAGCAGTGATTTTACAATGGGATTGCTTGTGGCAAAGAAGCACCAATGCCCGAGGCTCTGATAAGGCAGCTGTCAAACTGTTGGCTGCACTGTGCATGTACCTTATGCACAGTTGAATTCTATTGTTTAGATTTGGGCAAAAGTATTGTCAGTTATGTATTGTTTTGCATCCCAAAAGGAGCAATTTTTGCCTACATCAATGAGACAGTCAACATACAGGTTGATCCACAATTATCAATATGAAGCCCAAAAGTCCTCTTCTCAAAGAAGCTGCTGATTTAATTTGCCATATTCTGGGAGAGGTCCATATTCACTTTGTAATTTACTTGAAGGGGCAACAGTTCGTATTGCCTTGACAACAGGGGCAGTTTTAGTTCAAGTTGTGAAGAGGTGACATGGTTCTTGTTTGTTGCAATGCTTGTCATAATGAGAGTGAGATGGAGCTCTCGAATTTAGACCAAATTGGACATACCCTGGCATTCAGTCACAAAATTGGTGGATTTTTCAATGCAGGGGTTTTTGGTTATGCTGGTGTGTATTCTGTCCACATGCTCCCCTTTAGCAACCTCAGTTCCACCATTTGTATTCAAAACAAATCCAATAGAACTAAACTCAATCTGAAATTTTCAATCTGGAATGATAACAAATTCTAAATGCCTTGGAGCATATAACACATCTTCAATCTGCTTTAACTCTCCACCTTCTGCCATCATTTTGATCATGCCGTTAACATTGATGTCATAACTATTCTCATCTCTTTGATATGTACCTCAATTAAGGGTTATTGATTTATAAAATTACAAGTAGATGTTCCCTGTATTATTAACAATTACCTACTTTTATTTGCTAATAGGAAATACTAAAAGGACATTTAAGGTTTGTCCTTTTTCTAGCAGAAAGTGCAATAACCTTAGTTGTACTCCCAACCCCCAATACATTTTGCTTCATCTCTTCTTGCAATAGAGAATTTTTAACTCTTTCAAGTTTTGAGTGTTAAACATGATATACTTTTGACAATATTGAGTACCGTTAATGTGTCAAGGATACCTAAAACACAACTTCTTGAGCCTCTAATCTTGGAGCTTCTTGTTAATGGTTCTAGCTCAAAATACATATACAGAGTTCATAAGTTTTCCTACTAGGCATATTCCTTCAGACCACATGCCAATTGAACTGTTCTACTCTTCAACTTTTTGGTATCTCCAGTTCACAAGTGATCAGTATCCATTCTTGATAATTGCTTATTGTGGTGTCATATGAATTGTAGGTGATTAGGTAGTGATGCTTCCTTTCAACAGTCATAATGCGTGGATGTCATTAACTTATGAACTGTTGAACGTTATGCGTCACAAGTTATGCGTCATTAATTTTATGTGTGAGCTCATCTGATTCTATGACTGGAGCTACAGAAAGATTTTGATCCTCCATACACATGAAACATAGTTGTAGTTAAATGCATGAGAAAAATCTGATTTATTTAGTGTTGTGATAGGTGAAGTGTATGATGGCTATGTGGACAATGACTCATGCATGTTGCAAGCATCTATTACTAGTCATCAGTGTCAGTTTCCTTAATCTTCAAGTAAGCCATGCACAATAGGCCGTTTTTCTTGCCTGTTGTTACAAACCATGTGTGAGCTACCAGCACTTAGGATTTTTCACATAACTATAAAAGACAACCATCTCCATTAGGTTCCTTTGAAATAAGATGATTACCATAGTACATGGGCAGCTTCAACATGTCTGTTGCATAATTAATTTGACTGCGTGAAGATTCCATGTGAAAAATAGAATATTCCAAATATTCTCTATTGTTCTTCACAAAAACTTTCATTCAAAAAAAATTTTGTGGAGAATTTCTACATTTTTCTACAAAATAATATAGTTGATGTTGAAGCTGCCAAGGCACTATGGTAGCTAGCCTTGAAGGTTATATTGAGTGGAGAGGGAAATTATGAATAGAGTTTGTTGTAGCTCTTCACAACACCAAAGAGACTCAAGAGTTGGAAGCTTTGAAGTTTGAAGGTGATAAACTCAAATGACAGACATTACTTTTGAAGATATAAAAGCAACATCATGCATATTCGACCACAAATGCATGCTTCTAACTTTCTTTCTTTTTTTTCAAATAAATTTTCCAATCTAATTTTTTATTTGGTTTTTCAGTTCATTTTAATATTTGATTTTTCTTCGATTCATTCACATTCTTGTTTGCTTATCATAATGGTGCCCTTAAAACTTATTGCAAATTTTTAGTTCAAGTTGTTAATTTTTGGTCAAAGTTAGGGTAATAATGTTGCAAGTTCATCAGCACCTCCCTTGCTTGAACTCTTTATTGTACATGAACCTTGTAGTTTGAATGTGCATGATTATTTAACTAAAAAACCTAATAGATCTTATGACAAGGCTCGTATCCTTCAGGATTCTTGGGCTATTAAATTTCCTTGGGTGGAGTCAATTTTGGGGGAAGATTCAATGGTGTCATAAGTTAAATGCGTGATTTGTTTAGTTGTGGAGGGAAAAGACAAGTTGTTGTCACCAAAGTTGGACATTTTGTAGAAGCATGTTGGTAAAAAAGAATCAATTGTTGTTTCTTCCAAATTACTATTGGGATTGGTATTACAACAATGAATTTACACATGTAGAAAATGAAAGGTTATATGTTGGCAAATAGTCTGGAACAAGCCTAAGTTTGATGCAATTTGGTGTTCATTTTGGATAAAAAAAAAATTTGTTTAGTTTGCCACAATTTTCCACCTACTAAACCATGGTTGTCCAAAGTTTGAATTTGAAGCTCTTAGCCAGTTGTATTGCATCTTGAAAATTAAAAAAAACCTTAAAAAACATTGGACATATGGAAGTGGGTGGGGAATGGTTGAGGAAATGCATGATATCATCCTTACATCCACTAGAATTGTTGTGCAAAGTGCTAATTTCTTTTTTGTGAATGCAGTTGAAGTCATTATAATGGATAACTAACAATGGATTAATGTCCATGTTTATATGTTAAAAGATTGCTATCAATTTCCAATTTTACAAACCTTGGAATGTGTGGAAGTGGGTGTAACTACAATCAAATATTACTATAGTCCTCTTGAAGTGCATGGCTAAATATGGAGGACTTTTGGTTGAAAAATTTGGTTCACAATGGGTGTGCATTGGTTGTGATAAAAATTTTGTGTTCCAAATACATTACATTAAAGTAACATTTCAATTGAAATATCATGTGATTCCTTTTTTGATTGGTGTGCATTGCATGGCCCACATAACCAATCTAGTAGTTGTGTTGTCCAAACTACCCTTGGTGTCCTACATTGAATTCATGTTGTAGTTCTTGTACTCATTCTTTGCACATAGTCTTATAAAGTTCATGGAATTTTGCAAGTTTGCTGAAATTTTGCAAACCAAAGGTTTCAAATTCTTCAAAAATGTGAAGACCCATTGGATCTCCATGTTGAGCCCATTGAAATGTGTCATGGTTGAATATAAATCTTTGATTGTGAAGATGCATTCTAATTAAAATAAAAACAAATATGTTTGTGATAACTTGGAAGTATTGTGTGACTTAGAGCTAATCTTGAGTTTGCCATGTGTTATGTTGATGTTGGAGGTGGTTCATTCCTTCAATAAATATTCGCAATGTCAAGATGTGTTTATCATGGACTTTGTGGATGTGGTTAATCTCACCAAGGCTGAATTGTTTTGCTTCTATATTGATCCATTTTACAACTTTGATGATCCATTGTTTAATGATTTCACCAAAACATTTTAGTGGTCTAATGATGTGTTACCAATCCAATGGTGTTCAAATTTGGTTGAACTTCAAGATTTTCTTGGTTTTAAGATTGCAAGACATATCTTTCTTGTCCATGCTCATAGCCTAGCAATGGGTTTTAGATCAAGCACTACAAAAAAACGTGATTTTTTAGAAGTTCCATGATTAAAATGACCACATTGACCGAAGGGGATGGTCATTTTGATTAAAGGCTTGAAACATGAAAGACACAAGTTATTTTTTATTGAAACATTTGACTAAAGTGACCTTTTTGACCATGTGACAAACCACACATCTAATCACAAAGGCCAAAGGTCCATCAAGATGACCAAGGCTTAATCAAATTGACCATACTTAATGGCCATTGTGATTTACAATTAGTCAAATTGACCATTTTGATTAGACATTTAATCAAATCAACCATACTAATTTGGTAATTTAACATACAAGTTTTTTTTATATAGGGTACATATCAAACCTAAGTTCATAGCTAATAAGCCCCATGTTAGGCATATTATAAAGTTTAATATGTTATTTACATGCTACCTTTAGGCACATGTAGTTACTTAAATTTAGCACATTAATTAGTTAATATTTAATAACTAATAGTTAATACTTAATAATTTATATAATTATTTAGTCACCAAATAAATGTTAATTAATAACCAATAATTAATTTATCCATCAATTTGTTAATTGATTAATTGTTATTATGGAATTATCAATTTTATCTAAGTTTTTGGCTAATACTTGATAGTAATTATTTTAAAATAAAATTTTAGCTAATAATAATTTGATATATATATTAATTGATAATTATTAATTCATAGTAAAAAATCAATAATTAGTAATTAGTACTAAATAACGAATAATTAGCCATTTATATTAATAAATAATCATTATTTAATATTTAATATCTATTAATTCCTAGGAAATAATCAATTATTAATCATTGATATTATTTATTTATCTATAATTTATAGTAAATTCATTAATCATTTTAAATTATTTCTATTAATTACTTATAGGTAGCTTATCTTAGTAACTAAGTTAGTGGCCTAACCAACCTAGGCCTAGCTACTAAATAGGTAGCCTAACATATACCACCTAGGCCTATTAGGTAGGTATGTAATTTAACTTAGGCTACTTAGGCGTACTAGGTATGTAACTAACCTAGGTTATGCCACCTAGGCCTACTAGGTAGGTATGTGCTTTAACCTAGGTTACCTAGGCCTACTAGGTATGTAGCTAACTTACGCTATGCCACCTAGGCTTACTAGGTAGGTATGTAATTTAACCTAAGTTATCTAGGCCTACTAGGTATGCAACTAACTTAGGCTACACCACCTAGGCCTACTAAGTAAGTAGCCTTGCCTACTATGTAGGTAGCCTAAGCCTATACCTACCTAATATGCTTAAGCTAGGTCTATTAATAGGTTGGTAGGTATCTACATAACCTACTAAATAGCATAAGCATAGATAATTTACTAGGTATATATAAATATAGACCTAGTAGACTATAACTTACATGTTACCTAGGTACATGCATTTATTAATAGATATCTATTACCTACTTAGGCTACCTTACCTATAACCTACCTATTTATGTAAGTAGTGTAAAAAACTTCAAGTTCATTTAATACAATATGCATGTTGAAAAAAATTCATGGAAATTGATTAC
>Ga0116228_10004205_pt1 | contig 12738 bp, 6 predicted proteins | sample S1TSphfallax_2_FD_89694 | JGI IMG/M metagenome (GOLD analysis project Ga0116228, IMG submission 89694) | Host-associated microbial communities from peat moss isolated from Minnesota, USA - S1T2_Fc - Sphagnum fallax MG | ecosystem: Host-associated > Plants > Peat moss > Unclassified | place: USA... | reverse complement strand
TATAAATAAGTGTTCAATCATAGGCAGGTGATTGCTGATGGGCCAGTCTACCCAAAAGCCCTCGGGATTGGGCTTAATTGGATTCAGGCCCATGCTTGGCTCCCCCTCATGGGACCCTTATTCCCATAAACCCTGGCCCCTTGCACTTTACCCTACAAACTAAGACAAGCAACACAGCCCTCTTGATGAGAAGGGGCAATATCGGGACTAAACTTAGACATATATGGGTATCAATATATCATGGGACAATAGGTATTGAGATAGTAAAAGCATCATAAGAGTGTTATATCCAAGGTTATATTAGTTTAGTCTTTTTCTCGACTACTTTCTATAGTAGAGAGTTCCTTCACTATACCCACCCAACACTGGTTTCAACGATGAGCTATAGATGCTTGCAAAAAAGCTGTCGGTAGGATTAGTAGGCTAGAAGAAGCTTGTAAGAAGTCCTTGTTACAAAACATTACATACTTGTGTTTTACAATTGAAGATTTTTGTACATGCATGAATGATTGTTAATACACTTCTTTTTGTTGTTGTTTTGTTTCAAAAAGGTTTTTCCACTCATTTTTCACGTTTCAAAACTCTATTTGTACGAGAGTTTGCACAGCTAAAATGCATGCCAATAATATCTTTGGATATAACCTTGACCTTTGGGATGATTTTCCAAAAAGAATTGCTTGATTCGGCCATTTGAGGAATTGCTTGAATGCACGGATCTAGCTTTGTAGAAGGGTTTTTGTGTGACTTGTATGCAAAGTACCGTGTATCTACCTCTGATATTTGGCACTTCTTTGCCCATTATTTATTTATTTATTTATTTATTTATTATAGAAAACAAGGTTCCACAGTTTCAATTTTAATTTTTCAAAATTTCAACAATTGAGGAATAGCTATGCAAAGTCCACCTTGTATTGTGTATTTGTAATAGTAACCCAATGGAGTTTGATTTTCAACAATTTTGAAAAATGTCGCTAATTTTTTTTCTTCTAAACATTTTGCAAATTATTTTGTGCCAAACATCAGTCATAAGTACCGTATCCAAGACAGGGACTATGTGACCCTATACCCAACCATCCATTGGAATAGGGTTAGGTCGTGTGACTATTTGTTGTGGCTACAATTGTCCAAAACTTTCTTGTATTATCTGATAACCGGCACCTCAAACCATTGACAAGGAGGGTGCAAGAAGGAATAAGGGAGGTATGAAAATGCTAAGAGCCAGCAAATGAAGATATATAAAACTTCTAAGCTAATGTCCAATGGTGTGCTGCCACATAAACAAGATGCTCCTTACAATCAACCATGATCCATATTTTCACTTGCATAAATTATATGTCAAATGGGTGTTGTTGAATTTTGATAGGTTTTCCCAAATGTTCATGCAATTTTTGTCATGTGTTTGGAGTCTCTATATGTAGGCCTATTACTTCTCCTTGTGACATATTTTTATCATATCTAGATCTAGTTATTTATGTGCAATACTTTTTGGGATATGACATTAAAATGTTTTTTTGGGGAAGTTTCTGGACATGGGTTTACTCCAACGGCTTTCTCAATGTATCTTCCTGATTTAAAAAATGTAGATGTAAGAGCATCTCCAGCAGTGCTCAGTATGTAACCTTGCAAAAAAAAAAATTGCACATTCAATTTTAATTATTATTATTTAAAAAAAATTCCAATCCCACCCATAAAACTAAAATTGAGACTGCAAATAGGTGTGAGACTACTAATAGCAAACCACCTGGACCAATCATTATGTTTTGGGGAGCACCAGTAACATCATATTTATTACACTCTTCTCTGGCAACGGTTACGCTTTGTCCCTTTTACCAGGCTCAGCAATCTCTGCAACACTCCTGCCAAATCGCCATATTTTGACTTTGTTCATCCAATTTTAATTCGCAGGGCACAAAACTGATCACCGGTAGGGCTTTTTTTTTTGGTCAAATTCATCAAGTAGTCGACTGGCAACCATCCCCAGCATTAATTAGCATTAAATGGCGACTGTCCTAGGTGAGGCTGTAGCCATTTTACAAAAGTGCTGCTACAAGTGGCGACTTAGGAAGTGCCTAGGTCTTTAAATGTGACAAATTTAATTTATTTTTATTTCGAAAAATGGCGAAAATTCCTTTAAATCACATTTTTTGAGAAATATTTCCCTTTTTTTAAAACAAAATCTCCCAAAAAGAGAGAAGAAAACTTTGGATTCATAAGTGGAATTGCTCTAAATGACATTTGTGTTACATGTAAGTGTCACACAACTCTTAATTATGATTAGAATGATGCACGGCAAGAGATTTAGGATTGTAAATTCATCCTTTGTAGATTGAAAAAGTTATTAGCCTTTTTCCTTCAAGTTTGAATGGTTGTTTTAAAATTCAAGTCAATTTTTTTTTTAACATGTCAAATAAAGACTTTTTAAAAAATAGATGCCTCTTATTGAAGGTACATTGTTGAAAATTAATTGACATCAATTCTTTCATTTGTGCCAAAAATAAATTTAAAATCAAATAATTGACATCAATTGAAAATTACAATAAACAATTGATTTCACAAAGCACAAGAAAAACCTTGCCATCTTTTGGTGACATTTTAGAACCTATTGTCTAAATCTAGTGATTTTTTTTTAATTTTAATATTGTGACTTTGGGCCATTTTCTCAAAAACAAATCCATGGATGAATCACAACCCCTTTTGTCTTGTTGTATGGAAATGACATAAATTTTCCAAAAATATAAAATGATACACGTAATCCCAATTCCAAAAAATTTAGATTAAATCCATCATTTTTTCATTTGTGAAATTTTGACAAAAAGAAAGACTACAAATTTAAAATGTGAAAAGGAAATTATTTGTGGGGTTCTCAATTGCCATAATTCATGCAAAAAAAAAGTAATTTCAATCACTAAATTTCTATATTTGGTTTTAATAGGCAACCAAAAATATTTTGTATTTCCTTGTATTATGTATAATGAAATTTGGTTAAATCATCACCATTTTATATGCATCACAAAATAGTGATTCTAAAAAGGAAAAAAAAAAAACTAACAAACATATTACATGTCGTTACATGTGTGAAAGAAGAAAAGGGAAAAATCTTCATTACATTTTATTCTAATGAAAACTTATTATTATGTTTTCATTGTGTTGAAGAATATTGTGTTAAATTTTTGTGGTGATGGAACTTTTTTAGGTTTAGCATTGATAAAAGTATTCCACTTGAGATGAAGATGTCATTTTGCACTTGCAAATTGCACATAGTTCTTGCCTATGGTTGGAATCCACGAATGTGGTAGTGGTGGTGGATGTCATGACAAGTGTGTCCACAAATGTAAATCAACAACAACAAAATTGCCCACCCAACATCTAATTTTTTCCTTTCATCATTCTTCTTCTTCTTGATTTGTGTGTATGCTCCTTTTGTTTCTCTAATTTTTCTTTGTTTATGTGGAGGACCTTAAGACCTTGTCCTTATATTATTGTAATTTCATCATCCACAAGTGGTGGCGGTGGCAACATAGGCTATGGCAACTTGTGTTTTTCAAACATGGTTTTGATTTCTATCTTGCCACAAAAAATGTACATTTTAAAGTTTTGTCCATTTCTAGGAAGTGGTTTTGAGCATGCATTTTTAATCTTATGGAAGGAAAATGTTGCCTTGTCCCGAAAATCTTCTTCACATTACATGCAAAAAAAGGGGATCCTAGAAGTCTACCCACATTGATTCCTTTTATAAAATTGGTACACATCTATGAACAAATATTCAAATTTTGACTCAATAAAGTATCCTTTGAAAAGGCCTTGCCTATGTTATGTGAATGTGCACTTCGAAACTCACTTTCCACCATCCTTGCTTACCAATATCTAGTGTGCAATTTGATACATAATGGTTTAACCATAATGTGTAGTACTCAAGTCTCCAACAAAAGCAAATCATGGTTTTGCCCCTATTAATTGAAAGATGTGCAACCTCAAGGTTTGAAGTTATGTTGTAGTGTATGACATAATCCCCAATGCATTAACCCCAATAGTTGGAATCATCTTGTGTCTTCCATTTGTTACCTTTGAAACCATGACAACCCTAGCTTCTACTATTATAAAATGTAAACATGGGACCAAGTACTTTGAAAAGTAAACCCTTCAAACTCTAAAACCTTGAGCCTTAAACATAACACCAACTTCTAAAGGAAATTGAAGAAAATGGTTGGGTATTGAAAACTCACCCTTTCAACCCAACATGGGACCAAGTACTTTGAAAAGTAAACCCTTCAAACTCTAAAACCTTGAGCCTTAAACATAACACCAATTTCTAAAGGAAATTGAAAAAAAAAGTTGGGTATTGAAAACTCACCCTTTCAACCCAACCTAGAGGCAAGGCCTTCATGAGAAAAAAAACATTGCAATGTCAGACCCATAATATCCAAAATGAAGGCATTTTTGTTAGAACTTATGTAAAAATTCATTTTGCAAAGGATGGTTGGAGGATGTCCACCCATGTCATTTCCTTCAATATCTTTGACAACTTCATAACCTCCATGGCCATGTCCTAACATCATCTAAACAATGCAAAAGGAAAAATCTTTAATGCAATTTTTTTTTAAAACAAATCACATTTCCAATGGCACACCATTCATTATTTTCTTTAAAGACAAGTACAACAACACATGAATGCACAATGAACATCACCACATCATATACAAATCCATCTACCATATCTACCAATGTATTGAAAAGGAAGAAAGAAGGAATATACAACCTAAATTGAACACAAAAACTTAGCTTTTAAATAATACAAACATATTGCAAAATCCATAAAATGCATATATTAAATACATTATTGGTTTTTTGAGTTCTTTCAAAAAATTGACTTATGGAAAAGTGAATTAGAATAAAAATTTCTCCAACATGCATTTTTTTTTTAATAGGACCAACAAACTAGCAAATGAAAACAATTGGATTGGTTGACTATTGCATGCAATTTACTTTGCAAGTTCAATGAACTAAATATTCAAAACATGTTGAAGGTTGATTAAGAAAATTTAATAAGAATTGCATTTCCAAATAAACAATGTGTTCAACAAATCATATGTCTATTAAAAAAGATGTGTAGTTGTCAAAGTTTTGTAAATATTAATTTAAGGTTTGGTAACATGTTTCGAATCCATCTATCGTGCCATCTAATAAATCTCATTATTAATAGGAATCCCACAAACCTTGTTATTTTGTTGTTTGCTTGCTTAAACAAAAATAATAACACCGACATGATTTGCAACAATATAGTTGTGATAAAGATGGAAAATAAATCTTTTTAAGGTTCAACATTTTTTTAATGCATATAATGTGAAGATTAGAAAAGGGTATTGAGATATGGAAATAAATTACATATAGAAAATAACCACATGTGACATAATCAATGTAATGTTCCTTGAAAAACCCATTTTTAATGACCCATGCTACATCCTTTATGACCTCATCTACTTACTTGCAAAAAGAATAAACACCTGAACACAAGACCAAGGGAAGTATTATGAAACAAAAGATTTACAACCTTACATCTAAGAAATATTTGTCAAGCCCACAATGAATCAATTGTGGCGTATTATATAGTTATCATTTCTTCTAAAATATTTTGTAAATTATGTTGACATGTCTGTTTTTATTTTAAATTATTTGCACGTTTCAACAACCTGGTTTTCAACCTTCAATTTTAAGTCATACAATGAATTCAACTTTTTGATGTTGATTCATATGAATGTATTAGATCATGTTTATGTGATTTAATAGTTGACATTTGCATCACCTATTATTCTTAGGTGCTATAAGGATGTTGAACCATGAAACACATTTCTCAATGATATGCATCTCAAACTTTTGCAAAAAGCTTGTTGTGTAGCTTCAAATTGTTCCACAAATATCATCCACTTAACAAGTCCACCATACAAACATGTTCTCAATCTCATAAACACTTGAAAGAGTACCACCCACAATTTTTTCTATTACTTATTCTTCCATAAGCAACTTTAATATTCAAATCCCAACACATGAAAAATTACATTATGTTTTTTCTTTACAACACACTACTTACTTTATTTGTAATTTCACCAAAATCTTGTTTGGTCACAAGAATATAACCTAAAGGTGCATTAACATGGTGTAATATAAAATTATTGAATCCAAAAAAATCTCGTGAAAAATGTTCATACTCATAAAACTCAAATTATTAAAAGTCACATTATTGTAAATGTGAGTGCCACACCAAAATAAAAATAAAAATCCTATGAATAATGAACATAAGTTTACATGATCATTATATTTAATGATGAGTTTGGAATTTTCAAAATGTGCAATAGTTCACAACCCCACTTGAAGGATGAGCTCTAACCTTATCCTTCACTATCATATGTTATAATGTTGTTGATACATTTGCCTACAACTGTTTTTAACCTACTAACAAAACAATGCAAATTGTATTATCCAAAATATTTATAACATATACAATCTATGGGTTTATTTATTTGATTTTATTTCATTTGTAGACTATATTTTCACATTTTCTTATTGCAGTTATTGTTTTTTTATTTCCCAAATTTTCTACGATACTTAATAATCAAAATTTGTGATTAGGGTTTGGAATTCAATTAGATTAACACAATTTTAGTTTCAAAGTAATTTCATTATTTCTTCATCAATATTATAATACTTTTTAAATTTAAAATTGAATGTAACAAACATATGTAGTATAAAGTGTAGAAATCCAAAATGAACAATAAAAAAAGTTGTGGTTCAAAACCCAATGAAACTACTTATTGTGTCCCTATTTTATCCTCTAGCAACTCTCTAAAAAACATTTGTGTGTGTAAAGTACAATCTCCCAAATATCATCAACTTCCGAAACTACATCCTAAGTCTTTTCCCTCCAAAAGTAATTTGAATCATCAAATTAATGAAATGTCTTCACCCCATCCAACTAGCTTGTCAGCTTCATCATGCCTTGTTGAATCTCTACCATTCTCCTAGTCACATTCTACCTTGTTTAATCTCTACCATTCACCATGTAGCACATTTGTCCTTATTACCTAGAAACATCCATGAAATAATAATGACACTTGGAAATATGCCAAATAGAAGAAAAAAACTTATAACTTTTTAGCTTGCTCTAGACTTTTTGCACATTTGAAATGGAAAAAATCATAAGTTGCATCTATATACATGCAGATAAATGTTTCCCAACTTGTTGAATTATTAGTTATAAGACATGGAAGAGGTTCATATTGTTTGCATCACGTGGGCAAGGAAGAAATGGATGGAATTTGGATGGAAATGGATTGCATAGAAAAATCCATTCTCAAATCATTGGTTGTGAAGGTTTTGTGTATTCATAGTTTTTGTGTTCTCACATGGATGGGTATTGTGGTTTCATGTTACATCCTATTACTAATGATATCTTGTGAATAACAATGTTCAAAATGTTTGTCCTACACATGTGAGAAAATATCCAACTTTCGCAATACATCCTAAGTGTGCAACTAGTGAAGCAAATCAAGTTTGCGAATTTAATAGTTCTAGGAAAACGTAAGGAACAAAATAAAATACAAAAGCAAAGGAACAAACAACAATGGGAAAGAAATTAAAGTACGTGATCACATAGATTTTTGTTGGGTTTATGGAATCCAAGATTTAAAGAATGTATTATTAATGGGGATGAAGGAACCACTTCTAGTGGGTTGATTGAACCCCCCAACTAACAATCGCATATTTCATATGGGGTATGTAACATCTTTCAACTTTTTCCATCACAAGTAAAGTGGATGTTTCTTCCACTAATGAGTAGTAATTAGAAACATGAACATATCCCCAATGGTTATCAAAGGGTGTTTTAGGATTCATGACTATCATTCTTGCAAAAATTAAAGATGCATTATGATATATAACTACATGTTTTCAATTTTTAAAATAAAATAAAATAACCAACCATAAAATTGTTATTTTTACTAGTTATTTTTATAAATTGTAAGTTCTTTAAGCTTTTGAAATTACTAAGACCTACAATTCTTTGATTTTGAAATATTCTAAAAACTAAATTGAAGGTTTTTAAAATAATAATAATAAACCATACAACATTGGTTTCCCCATACTTGTAATTGCCCACAAAATTGGTAGCACATGAATCTCTTATAGATGTTCATCATTTAAAATAAAAATACACGCCCTTGATTTGAAGAATGTAAAGTTACCCAACGTCATAAAGAACAACATCCAAATAAGTACATAACCTTTTTGAGTGAAGGTGGATTGCTATCAACAAACTTTGAAGAACCAAAAACCAATTCAAAAATTCAATCACTAGAAATTGGTAGAATGCTTAGGTCTTTTTTTTGTTGACTTACAAATATTAGGATTTAGTTAAATGTTATTGCCATGTGCACAATTTTCTATTAATGGGCAAATTGTCATTTGCCTAGTAGTCGGTTGCACACCAACCAACATTCAATAACAAAGGATTGGTGTTTTTAGGGCGTTATGCCCATCTTTACTATACTACATGTTACATATTTATTTAGGTCACAATGTAATCCAATTAGAACCTTGTGGGCAAGGAAAAGCTTTGGATTAATCCAATGTTATATAACATTTTTCACAATTAAAAAAAATGCGATATTATCATTTATGGTGCTATTTGTATTAACCCCTACTTTCATTTTTTGTATAAATGATTTATACATTGTAATTTATTTTTTAATGCCTCAAATTTTATAATGTTTGTGAAATTATTCATTACTAAATTATTGATTAATTGCCCAAAGCTTTGATATTTGAAATTGCTACAACAATTGCATAAAACAAAATAACATTTGTTTATTTTGTTTAAATGTTCCTACATTGTGTTCCAATTTTGAACAACAACATTATACACATTGATTGATTTTTCCTAAAAACCATTTCATTTTTTCCCTTAGGCATTTACATGGGCATGAAAAGGTACAATACATTTTCAAAAATTAACTTTCTTTTCCTAATAACACCTCATTCCTTTCCCCTACCCATATACATGGACATGAAAGGTACATGCTAATGTGTCTTTTCTATGTTATTTTTAAAAATATTAAAATAATAATCTCTTTTGAATAATAATTTCTTGAATTGCATACATATACATATACATGAACCACTTGAAACCATTATAACACTATGGTTCTAGATTTATGGAATGTACTTTAATAACTATATAATGCTCTAAATTTTATTTAAAACTTCACTTTGAAAATGTGAAAAAGAGATAAAAATAATGATAAAGGAGATGAATGTTTATTAATTTAATAATATCCCCTCCCCTCCCCCTTTTTTATTTTCTTAATATGTTCTGTTATGGTTTTCAATAATTCATCATTATTTATGTCAATTTCAATTTTGATTTTACAACATAACACAAACATGAAAAGACACATTAACATAACCTCTAACATGTGCCATTTCATGTCCATGTGTCTAAGGGGGGAAAAAAAAGTAATTATTTTTTAAATACTTAAAAGTAATCCATGAAAAGGCATATGCTATTAGGTTAAGTTCTAATTCCAACTTTGTATCCCTAAATTCATGGATTACATTTGCACATATTGAATGCCTCTTCCTAAAACTACTTCAATTTTTTCCCTTGACCATTCACATCCATACATCTTATATATTTCAATTATAATCAATTATATTATAAAGACAAAATAAAACTTACATATACATTCTCCAAGTTGCATTTTTTAATAGTGTGTATGATTGATGTTATTCTCCAAATTTCATTTACATTGACTCATCAAATTATTATTGAATTGCCCAAATAATTGATATTTGAAATTGCCACAACCTTCGCATAAAACTAAATTAAACAATTTCAAGTTTGTATGAATGATTTTACATTGTATTCCAAAATTGAACAATAACCTTCTAGGCATTGGGTGTTTTATAACATATCTAGGTGTTGCCATGAAGAGCTTGAAAGGTAAGTTGCATTTTGCATTTTGATTTAGTACCAATAATGCATCAAATTTTATTTGAAATAATGTTGGAAGACTTGCATGAGAAATTAAATCCATACATTTGATCATTTGCAAAGTAGTTTAGCTCTAATATGAAGAAAAAGAAAAAGTTGTATGCATTTTCCAAGTTGCATTTTAAATATTGTAAGTGATTGATGTTATTCTCCAAATTTCATTTACAATGATGAATCAAATTATTAAAATGTTGTTGAATTGCTCAAAGCTTTTATATTTGAAATTGCCACAATAATTGCATAAGACTAAATGAAATATACCTAAAAACTACTTCATTCTTTTCCCTTTGCCATCTTTGTGGACATGAAAAAACACATATTATTGTGCCTATTCATGGTTTTTAAAAAAGGTATTGAAATAATAATTATTTTGAATAATGTTATTTTGAATTACATATGAATATACACACACATATATGGGCCACTTGAAACCACATATTCTAGATAAATCCATAAAATACGATCTATTAAGAGGTAATGATTGAGCTCCAAAGCACCTATTCTTGGTTAAATTGGACTTGGATCTAGATTTCAAAGGAATCTTCAAGGGAGTTTTGGTTCAAAGGCAATTATAAATTATTTGTTTGGTTCTAGTTCTACAAAAATGTTTGCAAGAATCGCGATTCAATTCCAATGTCAATTACAAGACATTTTGAACCCATAGTTCCAATTATTGAACCATTTTTTATTTTAATGTAAAAAATCAGATTCTATACATTTTAATGGTTATAAGTTATAATCAACCATAATCATTAGCATCCCAACTCTAGTATAAACAAGTAGCTCATTGTGTAACAACTTTGCTCTTTGTGCTAAGTTCAAACCAATGTTGGGTAATTCTCATTTTCTTGTTAGAATCGGTTGTTTTTTATTTTTACCTATGTTATGAAAACCTTATCAAATCATAATATTTTTTTGGGTTGGTAAGAATGAACCAAGGTATCAAGATTATTAATTTTTCCAAATTCATCCAATTCTTAGATAGGGCAGTTATCACAATATATAATAATAGTCAAATTTCACATCCAAATTTCACAACTTAGTTATTAAATTTTCCATTAATTAAAATCAAATTTAGTAATTTCATTATTTAAGAAAAAAACTTTAAAGATCACCAAAAAAAATGAAAACTTGTAAGTTGTAACAACATTTTAATCCAAAATTAAAAACTCCATAAATTCATCCCTTTCAAAAGCTCTTTCAAGCTATTCAAATTCCTCTTCTAAATTTACATTAATCTCAATTAACTCTACTAACCTAAAAAGAGATTGATAATGTATCCTAAGATCATTGGGCCAATGTCTGTTGACAAAAATCAATTTGTCCAAATTTTCTGATTGTAAATGACATCTCTTAAAACTAATAATGATTGCATCTAAGGAAAAAAATCTTTCTATTTCAATTTGGGATCCAATTATCCCTAAAATTTGTTTAACATAGAAACCAATTGTAAGAAACATATTTTCATGTTTTTCCCACCCTTAAAGTGGACATTTGATGTCTTTGATGTTCATTTGATAATCCACAAAAATCAGAAGCTTTCTAATGATCAATTTCATTGTTGGTTCACTTGCGTTATTTGTTATCTTAAATATATCCAAATTCCTATCCTCTTCAACCCCTTGATCAACAATACCCCTTTCAAATTCAACCAAAGGATGCAAATGAGAATGACATTTAATAAACATAGGAAATAAATGTTTATTATCATATTTTTCGACAATGGTCTTCCCTTGCTCACGAACAATAAGTGAGGACACAAGACAAAAGGTTTTAAACCTAGGGTCCAACATAAAAAAAAACATATTATGAAATATTTTCCTCATATTTTTTAAAGAAGGAAATAAAAGAATCCAAAACCCCAACAATTTCCTTTTTCATGTTGGAAACCAAACATGATAATTCAAAAACAACATTTGCATCTTCTTCCATTAAGTTGTCAAAGGTTGTAGAATCAATTTCATTCTTAAATTTTAAATTCATGGATACGACAAAGTTTAATGCCTCACTTAACAACTAGTGACCCCTAGACATGTTCAAAATACAATTGTATACAATAGGGTCAAGGCCAAAATAATCTGAGATATGTCAATGGAGGTGGTATTCTTGTAATCATTTTCACAATATTGTCTGTTATAACATAGTATAATAACTTCTTTAAACTTCAAAGCTTCCTGTAAAAGAATAACTTTACTAAACAAGTTTACTAAGGCAAAAAAAAATGTTAAACTATGTATGTATGGCAAGATTTCAAAAACAAAATGTAAACATAAATTTCTTTATGTCAAAATAAAAGTTTGCCTTATTTTTATTCGAATATTCAATTTCCTTGGGGAAGATTTGAATTAACATTTGCCTTGTTCCATTCTTGCCAACTTTTTCCTGAAATTTTTGACCAAACTATGCATTTTTGCAAATCCCTTTGGGCAACTTCAGTACATACATATCTTAAACCTTTGCGAACTTTTTCATATACTATTACATATTGACATGCTTTAAAAAATGCATGACCAAAACAAGTTCCTTGAATTTCTTTTTCCAAACTGAACACATCACAACTTACAATTGATTTCAGGGTTGTAGTCATAATGTTTTCCAAACTGAACACATCACAACTTACAACTGATTTTAGGGTTGTAGTCATAATGTTTTCCAAACTGAACACATCACAACTTACAACTGATTTTAGGGTTGTA
>Ga0116228_10004201_pt1 | contig 12742 bp, 14 predicted proteins | sample S1TSphfallax_2_FD_89694 | JGI IMG/M metagenome (GOLD analysis project Ga0116228, IMG submission 89694) | Host-associated microbial communities from peat moss isolated from Minnesota, USA - S1T2_Fc - Sphagnum fallax MG | ecosystem: Host-associated > Plants > Peat moss > Unclassified | place... | reverse complement strand
GGGAGGATCTTGGTACATAGTTATGGGCCTCAAAATAATGTCAAAGTCAAAGAACCGGCCAACGAAGTGGCAGTTCTTCCACGAAAACCATCAGCTCGGCAAGGTTGTTGAAATGAAAGGAATCGACGGTTCTTTTGTTCCTGTTGGGTTCTCAAGAATAGGAACCGAAAGGTTAAAGAACGGGAGTGGGAAATGTGAAAGACCGGGCGAGGGGGATCAACGGGTTAAAGAACCAGAGTGGAAAATGTGATGGACCGGCCGGGGGGGATTGACGGGTTAAAGAACCGGAGTGGAAAATGCGAAGGACTGGGTGGGGGGGCTCAACGAGTTAAAGAACCGGAGTGGGAAATGCGAAGTACTAGGCGGGTGGGTCGACAGGGTAAAGAACCGGAGTGGGAAATGCGAAGTACCAGGCGGGTGGGTCGACAGGGTAAAGAACCGGAGTGGGAAATGCGAAGGACCGGGTGGGGGGGTCGACAGGGTAAAAAACTGGAGGGGAAATGCGAAGGACCGGGGCGAGGGGGGGGGGACCAACGGTTGTTTGAAAAAAAAAGTTTTTTTTAAAAACCAAAAACATCAACCAAACACTGTTGAAATAACACACCTGTGCATTATGCACGGGGTTCACACTAGTCCATATTAATATCCAAAAGCTTGCACTTTTTATTCACCTGTCATGTGTCTGCTAGATCATCAAGTCTTGTGTGTGTCATGATGGAATCTATGTTGCCATATATGACATGTCCATTATGTTCAGTTTATCAAACCTTCATTTTCTGAATAATGGGCTGGGTTGACTTATGAGTTCCCAAAGAAGTAATGGAATCAAAATTATCCATGTTGAGAATTTTTAGCATAACCTTGGATTGTATCCATTTCAAGTCTTAGGAGGATAGCTTGTGCATGAGTGCAAAGCTTGAGTTTAGAGCTTTGAGTTTGGAACTTAAATTTTAATATGATTTTAGTTCGTTTACATGGATGAATATCCTTGTAAATGAATGATTTCACATGGATAAACGTCATTTTTGCATAGAATTTTTTAATTTATGATTTGGATTAAATAAGTAAATCATTGTATGAAATTTATTCATGATTGAAAAATAAATAAATTCAAAATTATTTAATTTTATACTCATTTGTTGTTCAAGTATTAATATCTTAAATTTGAATGTCATTTAATAATGATAGATAATGAAATTGTGATAGTAGGGAAAAACATGATGATTGGACCAAAATAATTTTAAATTTTTTTTCTAAGAAATCATTTTCATGAACAATGTTATGTAATTCACAAAATATTGTTTATGGAATAAGTGTCACACCCCCCCCCCCGCTCCCCCCCCACCAAATTGTTGTCAACAACATTATATATTTACTTTGTGAAAAATTGGGATGCTTTAAGAAAATAAAACTCTTATTTATTAAAAACATGTAAATGCAATGTTTTCATCCATCCATATATTAGATGAATGAAAAAAAATCATTCATCCCAATGTTTGCTTCTAGGTTTATCGATACAACATTCATTTTACAATTAAATTCTTAGGTTTTATTTACATGTGTATAAGGGAAAAACCATTTAACCATCCCGAATTCCAATTCTAAGCTTTAAGTTCAAGTTTTATGTTTATGTAGTAGCTTGCTTCCAAGTCTTAGATTCACGATAAGTAGAAAGCCAAGTAAACATTAACTCCACATAAATAAAAACAATAACTTATGATTTCATAAAGGAATAAAATTTTAACAACTTTTAAAGTAAGCATTATAGAATTGTGAAGACCTTGAGATTGAATGAATTTTGCATATGGTTTCATTGTGTTTTGTAAAATCTCCTACCTTTGCACATCATTTGAATGACCATGATGCACAACAAAAAATATATAAGAAATGACAACTTTTGATGTATTATCTTGTTTAATAAAAAAATTTAAAACCACAAATCCAAATATGAATAACCCAATTAATAGGAACATTAATCTAATTTATTATCATAATAGAATTTTAATATTCGTGGAGTGACAGACTTTTCAATTGGCTTTGCATAGAAATGAAAAATTGTAAAACCCTGACATCTATACATGCTACCACAACCAAAACCTAAAGATCCAACACCATTTACACACACAAAGCACACTACAATGTCATGACCTCACCTTTTGTATATTGAGATGTAAATGACATCAATAGGCAAAATGAATAAAAAATTGAAATTTCAAAATTTTGATGGCAACCACCACTAGTGATATTTCTCTTGAGTCCTTTCTTGTCGAAGGCATGATGATATTCTTTGGATCTTCCATTGACAATTGACCCAAATTACACAAACTTACATTAACTTACTTACACATAAAAAAAATATGAACACATTATGATAGATATTCCAACAATGAAGTTGCATGGCATGCGCAACTTTGCATGAACAAGCCCAAGGAGTCTTGCAAATAATGCATGATTGAAAATTGTTAATTTTTTTTGATACTTATGAAAGCCAGTGCAAGGTCAAGGATTGTTAATGTAAAACCAACATGGCATTTTCATTTTCCTCTTAATTATAAGAAGTTCCATTACAATACCAACCTAATCAACAACCAAAAGATCCAACCTTATATCTAATAAAAAAAGGCATAATTATAACCAACTATGCATTTTATTGATTTAAACTATCCATCAACACATTTTTTCACAAGTTATAGTTCAACTTTGTCAAGTTCAAAAACTTATAATGTCAATTAAAAATGAATAATGCAATATTTTAGTAATTACAATTTGGTAACAAAAGGCATTCCAATGTTCGATCTAAGCAAAACTCATTCCTAATGGTGAAAAAAATTTATTTTTTTGTGGTACTACTTGAACATAACTACCATAAACATGCAATTTGAGAAGGAGGTTGCAACACATTACAATATTTCAACATTACAACAAAGCATGATTACAAAATACTTGCGGTATATCCAACTACATCTCTTAGGGTAGATATGTCGTAGAATTACAAGTGCAAAGTCTTAACAATCAAAAGTGTGAACTTGTCGCAAAAGAATACAAAAAAAATGTCACAACACATTTTACACTATTGACAAGATTTTTGATAACTAATGTGTCAAGGACAACCACAATATGCACTAAAGAATAGTGTATAAATGCAATATCCTTCACCTTTGAATTACCCTTCTACATTGTTTGGTCTTCCACAACTTTTGCCCTTTTTTTTCCCCTACAAATATCAATTCATAGTCATTTGCAGGACCTTGAGTTTGTGTCTTCACCTTTGCCTTTATGGTCACCACTATATTTCCCCAATGATTTCTAACCATGTTTTTGCTTTTTAATTCTTTTCCCCATGTCATGCATCTCAATATTGACATCTTGGGTTCTCAAGTCTCAACAACACTAACATTCTCTTGAATTTCCATAATAATCCTTGTTGTATATTATGTTGATCTATAATAGTTTGCTTAATCAAAGGGAAAAACTATTTCATCACAAACTTTCAATCTTACAATTTGATAATGAAAATCGTGTGAAAATCATTGGTTCATGAATTTGTATTTTTTACACATGAATAAAAGAGTGTTAAATTTTAAAACATATATAATGCACGTGTAAATAGGATGAAATATTTTCAAACATATATATAACTTAAAAATATTTAATGTCAATCCCCCATCCATTGGTGATGAAAAAACTCTTTATATGATATGCCCGTTATCTTCGTAATGGCAGGATCCCAGGCACCTACACCCGTTCGAGAGGGGTTGTAGTGACAGCGTCGCCTACCCTGGTTTGGAGGTGGGTCAGGGTAGTTGAACATGCTTTGGGGGGCGGGGGGGTGGGTGTGTGCGCAGTATAGTGGGCATGGCAGGAAATAAATTGACCAAAACATAAAAGGTGCAGTGGCAGTCTAGTGAAAGTTTGGTGGTAGTTAAGTTAATTGATTAAAAATTGTAATTGATTTTTTAATGAAAATTGTACTTTGTTGATGGACAGTAGGGGCCATGGACCAATCACAAACGTTAAAATCCCTTCTATTGGCCATTTCCCAATGCGATTGACTTGGGAGTGCCAATAGCTTTGAGGTTCGGTCTACTATTGAAAAATAATATCCTCCTTATGTTTAGTGGTTTATAGTTTGGTCCTGGGAGTACCATTTATTTTGGCCATCAGATCTAGTTTTTTAATCATTTCACTAGTTTATTTGTCCTCTGGTTTCAACTTGGAGCTCAAGTTATATTGTGATTAATGACAATCGTTTTCTCATTTGTTTTTTTATTATGTGTAGTGGACCAATTGCAAGTGGCAAAGAACCCCTTATATGAGTTTGGAGGCAAGTAGGGAACTTTTATTTTTTTTAAAACAGACTATGAAATGTGGCCCAATAAATACTGTTGAAAAGACCATTGTGGGTGTTGACTCAATGGCCTTTTTTTTCTTTTGTAGTGGATAGTCACATTAGGCTCCAAGATCCTATGGACCATTAATTTGTTGTTGGCTTAGTCCTTTACTCACCAATTTTTTTCCCACCTATTTGACATTGTAACCCAAATTGTATGGAGAGGTGTTTTGCTTTTAATACCATGGCTCGTGAACCAATCCCAAGTGTCAAGGAATCCATTATTGAAATTTGTTTAAAAAAATCAGAATAGGGAGGGGGTTTTTTTTTTCCCCTTAAGGAATGTTCACAGACCAATGAAAGTGCCCGGTAGGCCCAGTGTAGGGAGCAATCCAAGTTTTGGGCATTGAGTGCTTACTACATTTTTCTTCTTTTTTACAGTGCAGGCTAACATCTTTCTAGTAGTTAAGTTTCTTAGATTGCCATATCTAATCATTAAAATAAGCATGTCCCCATGGATGAAATCATTTTTTAAATGGCTATTTAAAACCAAAAATTAAAATTCACATTTAAACCACAATCGAGATTTTCAATAGCCAAAATTAGAGAAAACTAATAATAAAGCCTTTCATATTCCTATGCATGGTTTAAGTCAACTAACATTTGTTGGGCGGGAGGGGGGTGTGGGGGTGGGGGGGGGGATTCAAGGCTTCGGTAAAGAGGAGGTCGGTACAATTACTTTGTATTTGAAACCCTGCCAAACTTTATAAGCATCCAAGAAAGGGAGAGAAGAAGCATCCAAAAAAGGGTTTAGGGTTTCAAGACTTTGGTAAAGAGGAGGTCGGTACAATTACTTTGGATTTTGTTGGGGAGGGTGGGGGGGAGAGGGGTGTTTCTTAGGATCCAAGAAAGGGAGAGAAGAAACAAGGGGCAAGGACCAAAGTCCAGGCAAGCAAACAGCAGAGGCAGGCCACAAGGAGGAAAGGTAACGCTGAGAACTGGACCCTCCACCAGTCGCATGAAAATCAACTCAAGAAAGAGGAAAAGCATTAGGCTATCATAGGCCGGCTGAAAAATTTCAAAAGTTGCAAAGTATCTGAAAGTATTTTCAGTTTTTTTATAAAAGAAACAAGTAAGTAAACCCGATTAGGAGAAAGGATTGATAGGACCTTGAGAATTGTTTAGTTAATAGGTTTTAGTTGGGACAATTTTCGTTTGATGGGACACTAAGAATTTAGGAAGCATTTTCTTTTTAATAGCCGCACATCGTGAACGTAACTTCCATTGCAACCATTTTTGCATCCAATGCAAGAAATTTCAACCCGTGATTTGGATGTGGGAATTCCGACCCATCGAGAGAGAAAAGCAAGCAAGAGATAGAGAAGAGAGATCATCGCAATAATTCCATATAAACAACATTGGTTGTCGTCCTGCCATACGGGCAAAAAACATAGACGTCATTCCCAGGCGTAGCTTGTGACAGAGCTACATACAATTGGCCATGATTGAAGATAAGTTTAGGCAAGTAAATGCCAACGGTTTTCATGGTCTGACCCTATGCCTTGTTAATGGTCATAACGAATGCCAATTGCAAGGGGAACAGGCGCCTTTGTAGGGTGAATGGCCACTTTGAACGGTTTGTTGTTGTGGTGATGCGAGGTATGTTGACAATATTTCTTCCATGCGTGCCACCAATGATATGCGCGATAATCAATCTCCATGCCAAATGCCAAATGATTAGATGAGTCCCATTATAAAGTTTCGAGGCCGCATCGAGATTTCTCAATAAGATAATAGGGATGCCAACTTTGAGGGCCAGGCGATGTGGTGGCATACCTGCCAAAGTAATGGTGTTGAGAAATTCCGTGCCAATCACCATAGCCGGGTCGTCCCCGGTTTCCGTCGAATATGCCAACAAAAATACATGCTCTCACTCAGGCACAACTTTGGTAATTTGAATGTTGAGAAAGTTCATGACTATATTTTTTGTTATCAAAATAGCTAGATCGTCCATGTATCCTTGGTTTGTGTTAGTGATTGCCAAAGTCGGGAAAACAATGTGGATAGGGGTATCTATAGATGGCGCTTAATGGATTTCCGGGTATAAAGCAATATCAACTTTGACTAAGGGCTCCGCATCGGCTTTCGGTGGAAAATCATCAATGATGGAAGACTCTTGGCAATTGCCGACTTTCAAAAGGTATTCAACATTCGGCTTGGAGAGGGGATTGGCATACAATCTCATGTTTTCCGTGAGAGTCAAGACGCACATTTGATGCCACAAAATCGAATGTGAAAGGGCTGTAGAAATAATTATTGCCCTAGAGCCTTTGGACACCACTGGTGGACATTGTTGGAAATCACCCCCGAAGACAACCACTTTACCGCCAAAGGGTGAATCTGGGTGTTGCATGATGTCACACAAAGTCTGGTCTACCGTTTCAGCAGAGTGTCGGTGTTGTGCTAGAACTTCATCCCAAATGATTAGCTTTACTTCCCGAAGCAGCTCGGCAAAATCGCTCTGCATAGGTATTGAGCACATAGAGTCCCTACCAATGGCAATTGGGATCTTGAAAATTGAATGTGAGGTTTGTCCACCTTCCAATAGGAGAGCTATTATATTGGAAGAAGCAACCTCGATGGTGACGTGTCCATCCTATCGAATCGATGCCAATAACACTCTATATACAAAGGTTTTGCCTGACCCACCTGGACTGTCTAGGAAAAATATTGCACCTTCACCTTGGGCTATTATGTTGAACATTGCAGTGACAACTATTTCCTAGCAAATGTTGAGTCATGGGAGACTTTGGTCAACGTAGCCATGGAGTACGTCTCTATCGTAATTAAGCTTTATAGCCAATTGAGCCAATTGAGGATTGACACGTAGCATTTTTGCACATGACAAAATGAGTGGCATTTCTGAAAAGTCATGCAAGGCTTTGTTCATCAACATTAATTTGGCCTCGAGGAGTAGTAGGGTGTCATTGTAGGCATCCTCGACAGTGCCTCCATTTGTGATGTGTCGATGTCGTGTATCGTGCGACATATTGTCTCAATATCTTTCCCATAACACTTTCAGATTAAAAGGAAAACAAAATAGTAAGAGAGTCACAAAGAGATTCCTTAGCCTCTTTGCGTCTAGATTGATACATGCTTCCCGCATGCACATGTCCCATTCTGTGTCGTCATGTAGTAATCCCAATGCTCCGTAAGCAACTTGAAACGTCGAATGCTCTATGTTATCAATAGTTCAAAGATGTTCAAAAGAGGTTGTGCCCAATATGATAATAGGTAGGAGGCGAAGGAAGAAACGTTCACCAGCGATGGGATGTACGAAATACATTCGTCCAACAATTTTTTCTCTTCATTGTCGGGTGGACCAAACTTTTTCTCAAATTTTCCAAATATGATTAGCAGGGAAGTTCGCATACACCACATTCCGCCCATTTGCATTTTCAACATTATATGCAAAGTAGGTGGTCAATATGGTTTGCCACATCGGCCAAATCTTCATTTTCGTTAAAAATGACATTGTGTTGTCTTGGCAAATGAATAACTAATCGAATGACTAATGGCCATTCCATATGCTTTTTGAACAAAAGTAAGGAATTGACCCCTTCAATAATGTTCAAATATCTAGCGTCAATGTATTCTTGGATTTTGTTTGTTGGACTGAAGATCATTGCTACAACATGGTCATGACCTTTGTAAATGTACTTAAAAAGGTATTTGACACTCTGAATATCAGTGGACACCTCGACATTAATATGTGCATTAAACATTTTGGTAAGGTAAGGGTTGCAGGGCATCACCCATTGGTTATTGTACACAAAGCCATCTAAAGTCTTTCGAAACGTTTGACCATCGTTTCGCCGATAGTAGATAGGGTAACTGTCTTCACCTTATGTTGTCTTTTCAGAGAAAGCTTGTGGATAACGTTTCTTACATACACCGTTGACCATGCAGGGTGTGTTGGGGTATTCTTGGTCACACGGTCCATGCAACAAACATTTTGTGATCGTTTAAAAAAGAGGTGCATTTTTTGGAAAAGGAAGCTCTATCGACACCAAACGATCTATGTCTTTGGTTGTGGAAACTTTCTACTTTGGAGGAAAGATAAGGAGAAGATGGATGTTAGGTAGGCCTCGTTTATGGTATTCCCTTGTCTAGATGTTCCCAATAACTTTGGCAAACCATCCAATTTTTGCCACTCCTTTAAGAAGGGCTTTCACTTTCATTTGAAATACGTGGGTAACCAGATCTAAATGGTCAAGGGCTGTTTGGTTGGCCTCGAGCTCCATGACTATTTTTTGCCAATTTGGGTTGCAAGTGAATGTGAGAAAGACATCCGAAATTCCTTTGCTCCGCACAATAGCCATCGCATCTTGATACACTTGCATCATGAAACGTGGAGAACCGGGAAATGAAGCTAGGAGAATAATTTGCTGATCCACTTACGTAGGATTTAATTGGACATCATGTTCGACCATATCTGCCAACCCTTGGTAGAGTTCCACACGAAGTTGAGCTTGGTTTAGCACCAAAAAGTTGAGAGTGTTTTTGCTTTGTCTTGGTAATAATGTTGATGATATACTGTTGAAAAAGGCGACCATTGAGATGTAGAGCAGAAAGTTAACCACTAAAGTGCACTCTTTCTTTGTAATAAGTTGTGATTGAGACCCTTGTGTGTGCTCGATCCTGATTGTTTTGTAGCTGCAAATTTTCAGACCACGTGTATTATAGAGGATCGTAAAAAGGTGCTAGCTCATTCATCCGTTGTAAACAACCTCCATATCGCCATTGTACAATGACATCGCGATTTCCAACCTCTCCTAGCTTGTTAAGAATTATCATTGCAACTTCATTTGCCGTAGGGACGTTGTAATGGCGGACATCTCTATTTCCCGAAGTACAACTAGTTGTAATGCAAATGTGGACCTCCTTTACAGGGTTTGCGACGAGACGGTCAAGTGCACGAACGAAAATGTTTACATAACGATTGATGCGCCCGTGGATCGTGCGAAGTGTCATAAAATGCGCTGGGCTTAGATTAAAGTTCTGCATTTACAATTCAAACCCTCATTTGCCGCATCATGCACATAGGCCTAAAGAAATCATGGCAACTGCCCTTTTGTGGGTTCCATACCACTAATCAAGTGGTATAATCCTCCTTGCACTTTGTAGGTATGCATTCCTAGTTCAAGTTCGAAGCCCACACGTTGGACCCTTGTTGATGCGCTCCTAACTCCTTGAAAGACTCAAATGTGAATCCCAAATAGAAAACAACGAAAGAGCAAGGAGTCGAAGCATGCTCCATGGTTAGCACCACTTTGGAGCGATAGAGGGGCGTGTTGGAACTCTTAGATGGGACTAGGAAGAATTGACAAGCTTCACTTACTCACACAGGCCTGCACAAAACCAACACAAGGTGGTTCGTGCATAGTTGGAGCACTCTTGGTGCTAGGATGAGCCATGGGCAATTCTGATTCATAAGACTCACCACGACCTAAACTTGGGGGAAGCCACCACCTTCCCCCTTGTAGTATATTCTACACCTTTCCATGAAGCCCACATCTAAATGGCATTTTGTCCCAAGACTCCCAAGTGGGAGTCTTGAAATTGCCAAACTTGGGACTCTCGCGACTTTGGGGGCCCATAACTTTGCGTGTAGACCTCGAATTGAGGTGAGGTCTGAAGCAAAGTTGTACCCTTCGTTAAGAGATTTCCAATGGTATGTCACACGCCACTAGTGCATAAGGAAATTGGGTCTATTCTTGACATTTAGTGGTCGGGAGTCAAAATGCCAATTTGATTCACGACCTTTCTTTTGGCCATAACTTGTGTTTCAGATGTCGAAATGGGTGATGCGAGCCCATTTTAGACATCTAAGTTTAAATAGATTTCCAATGATATAAAGAACTTTGTCAATCCATTTGGTTTTGAACCCTATAGTTGCTCTTTGAACATTTGAGAGTTCACAAAGACTCCAATTCCTAATGTGGGAGTTCCTTTGGGAGTGTGAGGGTGTATTCCCTCACACTCTCTTGCATTCTTGGGAGCATGCGGCCTGACTTTCGGCTTCCTTCTTGTCCCATAACCTTGTAACCCCTTGCCTTGGTCGTGAGCCCAGGGTTAGGGTTACGACACTTATGGACGTAAATGCGAATGTAACATTGTATGAACATAGATGTTTATGCAATTTGACATTTTGTCGATCTTGTAACATCGCCATGTACTCTAGTGGGGGCGAATAGGAGGCAAAAGAATTTTCCGTGAGGCACAACATTTATTATAGTGTGGTTTTCGAAGAAAGCCCCTTGTGCATTCTTTGATCTAGAAGTGAGAGCCACAATGGTTGCATTGTTCATTCAAGCATCCGAACACTTGTCGATCTACTTGCAGGTTGGCCAAGGGGTACCGCAAATCTCATAGGGCCATGTGTTATCTAGTTTAAAGTTGATGTTTTGTGCACATGACGCGACATCGTTTAGCGTGTCGCGTAACATCTATCATTAGTCGAACTTGACAGACCCGCTCTGTTTTTTCAGCATGCGCTCTCACATGTTGTTTCGTGTTTTCCAATAATTGCTGAACAATATTAGTCATACATCTTACTTCCTCATGTTGGGCCCCATTACACACAACCTTTTCGAGAGCTACTGTAGAGTGGTGGAGTCTTTGATGTTCTCGAGTAACTACTTGCCTTTTTTCATCGTCTGCATATTTGCGCATCACTCCATGGCCTTGTTTGCGATTCTTTTAGTTGGAAGCAAAATGGAGTTAGGCTCTAAAAACACAATAACATAACATCATATTTAATTGCCATTACGACATGCACAACTTTAACCTCGAGGTTAGCATATTCGCAAGTAATGTGGCGGTTGGCAATGTTCGTGTCATGTTCAATGCAAACTAAGTGGGTGTGGTTTCTGAATAGCGGCTGTGTGCAAAGTAGACGAGTTATGAACATCTCTTGGTCACAGAGGGCACAAATCAAAAGCAGGTCCACCATCTTTTTTAAGAAAATGTTTTATCAACTTCATGGTCTGTAATTTATTATTTGAAAGCAATCTATATAACTCAGATGTAAGCAAGGGAGAAACAAAAGAAAAGAGAAGGTGTTTTGTCAAGAGATGTTATCCTCGGAAGATCTGCACAAACTAAAAAATGAGTTAGGTTCGGTTAAAAAATGTTTCGCGGTAGACAATTTGAAAGAAATTTATGTACTTTGATAAAGTGAGGGAGAAATGGAACATAAGAGAAGGTGTGTTGTTGGGAGGTATTATCCTTGGAAGATTCGCATGAACGAAAAAAAATGTAGAAAACCTTTGAAACAGGTTATTCATTCCTACCAAATCCACCTTGCACGATTCAGGGACATTAGTTGTTGCCTGATATAAATATCCCAATTCCAAAGCCTATAAATAGTTTGCAAAAGACATTGAAGATGAAAGATTAACCCCTCAACAATTACGGTTTTGCCTACACCAAGCTCGCCAATGAAGACATGATTGTTCTTTATTTTTCGAGATAGGATTTGTATGCAATGTTGGATCTCCTTGTCATGGCCTATGATAGGGTCCAATTTTCCTTGCTTTGCCATTTTTGTTAGATCAATCCCATATTTCTCCAAAGCTTCATACTTCCCTTTTGGATCTACCACCACCACAAGCAAAAAGGTATTATTAGCACCAAAAAAAACCTTAACACTATGTGGTTACAATCCAAAAGCAAAAAAGAAAACCCTAACAAAATGTGGCTGCAATCACAAAAGCAAATGGGTGAGTTGGGCTCTGTGTTGACTCCCCATCATTGACGAGTGACTGGGTGAGAGCAAACTCACCACTTTTAGCACATATAGTGGGAGAACTATGTGGCATCACTTGAAATAGGAACACCATCTCACTCTTTTTTATTCGTGGCTTCACCGCCAGGGGACCGAACTCATCACCTTCAACGCACATAGTGGGAGAGCTTTGTGGCATCACTTGAAATAGGAACACCATCTTGTTTTTTTCTACTCGTGGTTACACCACTATTCGCTTTGGGTGGGGGCTCTCAAGGGACGGAGGGGGGCTCCAGCCAATCACAAATTACCAAATAAAAAATTTGCAGACAAACACCAATTATTTTATTGGGATGTAGATGGGGTGCGATTTCTTAATATTTGGTTAACAAGTGTCAGTAATTGTTTCGGGATTTTTTTGTAAGGATGTTGAAGCATCCTCATTGGCCAACATTTTTTTTATTAAAGGGTACAAAATATTTGGAATTGTTTTTTGTTTTGTTTTAGGGGTGGGGTTCCAAGTCTTTTTTTTGGATGGTTTTGCGTGGGGGGGGGGGGGGGGGTTATTATAATATAGTGGGTTTCAAGGGTCGGAGGGTGGTCCCAAGATTTTTTTTTAAGAG
>Ga0116228_10004200_pt1 | contig 12743 bp, 5 predicted proteins | sample S1TSphfallax_2_FD_89694 | JGI IMG/M metagenome (GOLD analysis project Ga0116228, IMG submission 89694) | Host-associated microbial communities from peat moss isolated from Minnesota, USA - S1T2_Fc - Sphagnum fallax MG | ecosystem: Host-associated > Plants > Peat moss > Unclassified | place: USA... | reverse complement strand
TTTTTTTTTTTTTTTTTCCTTTCTTTTTTTTTTTTTTTTTTTGTTTTTTTTTTTTTTTTTTTTTTTCCTTTTTTTTTTTTTTTTTTTTTTTTTTTTTTTTTTTTTACATGATGTGTTAAACAAAAATGTTTGCCTTGCAAAAGCACTTTTGAAGCTAGGGGATGTCCAAGTTGCTTTTGGGATCATTTCTTAGTGTTTTGCCCAAAGACCTTCCTATCTGTTCTATTGCTTCCCTCTTTTATTAGTCTTTCAGTGTTAGCTCACTTCCTTTTATTCAACCTCATGTAAATTTTTGGGAGACTTTTGAGTTGAAGCTCTTTGGATTAACTGCATGCTTTCTAAATGTGTTGACAAGTTTCTCTCCCCATTTTTCGTGGGGGGATCACTTCATTTCCACAAAGTTCATTACATTAGCAACCTATCTAAGCAATTGGGCATTTATTGCACTTATCATCGTTGCCAAATTCCTATCAAATCATCACCTAGTCTTATTGGAGGTCATAAATGTCAATAATTCTACTCCTTCCCCTCTAAACATATTTGAGGTTAGTGTGGGATGTCATGACATGCATTCCTCTTTTCATGAAGTTTATTGAAAGGGGATCAAATTGATTTTTGAAAAGCATTTAAACATATTACAAAACCATTTTTTCTCCACAATCATCTTTGACATGGTTTTTGATTTGCACCATGCACGCCCAAAGTTTTGCATAGGCTCAAAGGTAGGTGTTTGGTTTTTTGCTCACCCAGTCATTCCACCTTTCCATCTAGCCTATAATGTTTTCTCCTTTGTGTTACACACCAAGTTGGGCCTCCCCCATTCTTTAGCTCTTAGGGTGATCCATTGGATTTGTGGCTAACCTTTACATCTTGTAGGGACCTATTTTTTTTGTTGTTCCCATGGTGGGGAATGGATTGCATCACATGATACGGTTCCAAATGCTTTTGCTTCCATTGTGAAAAATGCAAGGTTTCATGTTTCATGTGAACAAACCCATGTCCTTCCACCACCTTCCCTTTAATTTTCTCGTCGTCAGGTTGATATTGTGTTATCAACTAATGGCATTCACACCTTGGTTGATGTGGTCATTGTTGACCCCACTCAAGCAAATTTGGTTTCTTGAGTTGTTTCATCTCATGAGATGGCCACGACGGTGGCCATTTAAGCAAAGAAAAGACTTTAGCATAATTGACACCCAACAAACACATTTCTTCCCCTTGCCATAGAAGTTTTCGAATGGTTACACCAACAAGCAAATAACTTTTTCACCAATATGCTAGCATGGTATGGTTAGCAAAAGGCCCTAGTGGCATCCCTTTGGTGATTCTATGTGCTTTCTATAGGTAGAGAATGTCAATACACTTGTAAAGAGCATAGGTCGTTCCTATTTTGAGATATGTCGTCATTGTAAGTGAAGGTTTTTTTAGGTTTATTACACTTTTAGGTTTCCATTTCCTTTTCAAATATGTTTATTAAATGTTAAGACAAAATTTTGCTATGGAGGACCAAGAAAGACCAATAACAAATTTAACGGACTACAAATGGGCAAGTAACAAATCTCCTATACATATAAGACCACACTACCACAATAAACCAAAATTAGTCAACAATCACCAACACACCACCTTGTGACAAAGTGTCATGATTTAGTTTAAGATGAACAAGCAAGGTGAACTAGCACCCATACTAGTACCTTCACCTTGTTGATTGAAACATCTTGGTGATCAAATTAAACCCCAAAAATGTTAAATTTAGACTTAGAGATCTTGATTTGGTCTAATCAAATGATATTTATAATTTTTTTAAAAACTTAAATGAATTCTTAGGTTTTTTACCATGCTACTAATGTAAGTACTAGTTCATCCAAGGCTTGTAGGAACCAATGTTGGTTGATTATAATATTTTAGACTAGTTTATAAAATATGAATGGGTGTAAGCAAAATAAAGTTGATAAAAAAATGTAGTCTTTTGCAAATCCAATTTTAAAAATGGAACAATTTTTATATGGATACAAGAAAATATATTCAAGATACTTTGAAGTATAAACATAAAACCATAGGTCATTGTATTTAGTTTATGGAAAATTGAATACAAAGTTTGCGCAACTTTTGTATCATAAAAGTAAGTTAAAACTACATTTGAAATTAATTGGGTCAAAATGGTGTTCAAACCTATTTCATATTAATAATTTGATATATTATGATTATAACATCCATAATTAGATAATACATAAGTATCTTTTAGGGCTCCACTAAGTTGAAATTTTTAAAAAATTAACATTTCATCTACATGTAGCCCATCACTACTAGAAAATGTGTTTTAATTCATTCTAGGTTTCACTAAATTTTGAGTGAATTTGGACATTTTTACCTACCAAAATTGTTTAACCCCCTAGTGAATGAGGACCAATTGTTATAATGACTTGTTTCACTAGTACCTAGTGAAACAAGGTTACTTTCAAATGAAATACAAATTTACCAAACCATTTATTTGTTAGTTAATTAACTAACCAATACAAAAATCAATTAATTTTATTTATCAAATACTTCATTTTAAACATTACAAAACATATACTTTGAAAATTCGTATTTTATTGAAATTTTGTTCAAATGAAATTATTCGAGTTTATTTTTTTCTAAAATTCAATAATGTACATAACTACATTTATTTCCTTTTGAAAGTTTAAAATCATTTGAACAAAAAAAAAGTTGAATATCATTATTCAATAACATTTCAACAACCATTCTTTTGAAAAAAAAAAGTTTCATAAATGGATTTTTTTTGTTGATATAATAATACTACCTATGTTAAGCTATTTTCAATTATTATATGATTATTTTTCATTAATTTAAATTATTTCACCCTACATTATTTACGGCTATTTATGGCTATTATCAATTACTTTTGGTTATTTCACCCTAGGCTACTTTTGAATTTTTTTAAATTACTTTTGGCTATTTTAGCTTATTTCACTTTAAGCTATTGTTACCTATTGTAATTTTTTTGAGTTATTTTATGTTATTTTTGGCTATTATGAATTATTTCAATTTAAACTATTTGCAACTATTATAAGTTATTTTTAACTATTAAAAGTTATTTCACCTTATGTTATTATTGGCAAATCTAGGTTATTATAGGCTATTTCACCTTAAGTTATTTTTGTCTATTATAAATTATTTCACCATAGATTATTTTTGGCAATCTTAAGCAATTCTAATATATGGCTATTGGTCGTTCTTTTATTAATGTTATTGGTGGTTATCAATGGTTATTGGTACCTATTCGATTTGTGGCTACTAATGTTTTTTAGTTGTTATTCTATTAATAATTATTGGTGGTTATTCTATTAATGGCCATTAATAGTTATTCTATGGTGGCTATTCATGGTTATTATTAGTGGTTATTATATTATTGGCTATTGGTGCCTATTTTATTAATGGTTATTGTTGGTTATTTTATTAATGACTATTGGTGGTTGTTCTATTAATGATTATTACTGGTTATTATATTAATGGCTATTATTGGCTATTGGTGGCTATTATATTAATGACTATTGGTGATTATTCCGTTTTAAACCATTGGTGGTTATTTTATTGGTGGTTATTGATGGTTATTTTATTAATGGTTATTCTGTATAAGTTATTATTGATTATTATATGTTATATTACAACTATTGGTGATTATTGTATTATAAATTATTATTTAATATTTTATGTTATAATATCATAGGCTATTGGTAGTTATTATATCATAAGGTATTTAAAATTATTTTTCATAAATTATTATCTTTTATTTTATGTTATTTTTACCTTAGGTCATTATATTTTATTTTAGATTATTTTAAGTTATTATACTTAAAATAAAATAATTTTTATTAACATAAAGTATAATGACCTTGAATAACCTAAAATATAACTTGAAATAACATATATTAATTTAAAATAAAATAATCTAAAGTATAGCATAAAGTTAGTTGAATAATTTAATTTAAAATAATTTAAAAGCTTATAATAAAGTAATTAAGATACCTTAAGATAAAATAACATATAATAATTTAGGGTACAATAATTTATAATAGCCTATAATAACATAAAATATAAATTAGAATAATTAAAGTAGCTTAAAATAATATAAGGTATATCATAAAGTAACATAGATAAAATATTTTTTAAAAAATAGAAATAAACCTATTTGCTATAGTAAATTGTAATAGTGAATTATGTTAACTAGTAATGAAACATGATGTCTACATAGTGATATTATAGTGAAATCAATAAAATGCAATGAAGTTATTTCACTTTTAAGGTCCCATAGTAATTTAGGTTAATAAATTACACCCCACTTTGATAGTAGTGCATTTTGTAAAATTGGACCTTTTGTGCAAGTAAAAACATTTTTAAAATTAAAGATTATCATCATGTTAATTATCTTACAAAAAAATTATACTTTCGATACATCAAAAAAAATTCATGCCTACATGTAATTTTTTTGACACAAAACCATGAGTTGTGTACTTTGTCTTGCTTGCACCTAATAGGGCATTTGGAAATTTCAAAAAAAATATCAAATCTTTATAACTATTATTATGCATTCAAGGAAATTTTTCATTCATTATAAGTTATGTATTTGTTTATTTTCAAATTCAAGGCAATTTTTAGATATGCATAGAAATTATATATACCAAACTTCACATGTTAATTGTGTAAAGGGTCAAAGCATGGTTGGGGTACCAAAACAGACCATTTCTTTTTTTATGTAGTGGACCCTTTCATTTAAACATGTTGTCACTTAATGGCACATTCATATTGAAAATTTGATTTTTTTCATGGAAGATACATTACTAAGGTATTATTCTATGCATAACATGTTGAATTTGAACGTTTCAAGATTTTTACCAAGTCCTAGAAAAATATTTAGGACTTTGTTTTTTGAGAAAAAAAAATCAAAGACTCACAAGGAATGTTTTAAAAAACAATTTTGGCCTAAATTTTTTACAAAATACACCTTAGGTACTAATGTACATCAAATGTATGAATGTGACAAAAACCAAATGCCCTATTACAATGTATTTGTTTTCAAAAAATGTAATTTCGAAGAATTTTGGGCCATTAATAGAATAATGGCCCACATTGGATAAATTTTACTATTCTTAGTTTTATAAATGAAAAAAATAGATATTCTAGATGTTTATATAAAATTTGGAACAAAATTATTTCATTTGAAATGAAGAAAAAAGAAATTAAAATATATCATTAGAAAAATGAAAAAAAGGTGAATCTAATCATCCTAGAAGTGAGTCCATATGTTTCAAAGGGGGTACCCTAATCATGCTTTGACCCTAAAGACAAAAACATTCAAAATTTAAACATTCAAAATCAAATAGCTTGTGACAGAATTGAGCCTTAGTTCTATAAATAACTCTACCCATTGCAACATGAATTACTTGCAAAATAAACACCCAAAGAACCCCAAAACCTCAACCCCACACACCCAAAAGCTTGTCAAAAATTGATCAACAATGAAAACATAATGCTTAGAAGGCCCAAGGATATATCAAAAAAACTTGTTATAATTTGATTAGCAATGAAAACATAATGCTTAGAAGTCCAAGGATATATAAAAGCTTGTTGCAATGTGATCAACAATAAAAACACATTACCCAAAAGCCTAAAAACTTTTTAACATCAACATGGACTCAAAAAAATAGTTTAAAACATTTTCAAAAAAGGTTAGTTGGAAAATAAGATTTTTTTTTGGTGAAGGTGGCTTACTTAATCATTGTCAACCTTCAACCCTCCAAAATATTCAAACTCTTCAATCAACTCATAATTTTATTTAACTAAAGGAACTTCTAAAGCTTTAATATTATCCCTAAAGTTTACATTTAACTAGTGTTTTACCATGGTGATAAAAACATTAGAGCCATGAAGACACCAACAATGTTAAACATTTTTAAATTTCAATTAAAAATTTAGGAATCCCAAGAATATGATTACAACAAATCTAACATTTGGAAATTAACTTTCATGGGTCTGCCATCAAACAAAATGATTTATTCATTTAGATAAAAGGGATATATAACCTTCAAAACAAAGGATTTTTTCCAATAACAAGTTGTGTGAAGACCTTTCCATGGATGCTTCAACATCAAATATGTTAATGGATAATAGGGTTTAGTTGATCATGAATTGTCGTCAAAAAGGGTATAACATTTTGCACATCATATTCAATATGAGGTATATTACATTTCCACACCCCACAAAGTTTTCCACAACTTATAAGGATTTGAAACTAGGATTTAATATCAAGGGTAGCATATTATGGACTTAAGGAGAATCAAAGGCTTTCACAAATCCCAAAAAAGGTTTGATCACTTGTATAACTTCTACCCACATATTTCTACTCAAGAGTTGGAGTTCAACATCAAATTAGTTAAATGATTCATTCCCATTAGCAAGGGATTTGTTTCAACTTTCATAGCCACAATTATGTTCATTGTAGGAACCAAAACATTTGATAATAATCAATGACCTCTTGAAATAATAATTGCAAATTTCAAATTTGGCAACACATGCAAATTCTTGGTCTTTGTGACCATTATAAGAAGAACTTGGTTCACAAGAGATGAACGAAAAGGAAACACAACATGGTGGCATTGGCACAATATTAATCTATGTAACCAAATATTTTCAAATGAAGATGGAGGCTTATAACCTTTGCAAATATAAAACACAAGGTCTTTAAGAAACATTTGTTGTGTTTCATCACCATTCTTGTAAAGGTTTGCTAACCCAAAATGATTTAATGATTCCAAACCTTGTTGGCTGAACCTTTTTTTCCCCTTGTTGTTAATTATGACTTATTTCAATAAGCTTAATCATAGATTTCTATTGTTAGTTTTAATTTTTTGTTTGCAACTAAACAAAGATGTGTAACTTTCATAAGAGTAATGTCATTTGTTTTGTTATATTTAATGACCTCCTTTTCAAAATGGAACTAAGTTATTTTAAAATGTTATCAATTGCATGTGTAAACTTGTAAATAATCATTAGAACATTTTTGGATTTTCAATATCAATAAACAGTTTGTGATTGATAACAAAGAGGCCCCAATTGATTGATGTCTTACCATGTGGTAAATTCCATTGCTAAACTTGAACTTGTATAGTTACAAGTTGAACATCATCATTCTTTGACGAGTTGTTACCACATTGTACATGTACATTTTCAACATCTAATAAGCTACTGATTGGGTTCATGTTCACACCACAAGCTACTTCACCCACTCCACCTACATTTTCAACAACAATCACCGCTTTTTGAACATTGCAAAGGTATCTTGAACAATAAGCCTTAATTGCAAGGACAAAGCCATGAACACACATGAAAACACAAGAAAAAAAGCTTAGAATTTCAAGCTTTTACAAAATCCAAAGTACTTGTTGAACACAAGAGGAAAAAAAATACAAAGCTCATAAATAGCTCCAAGAAAACAAATGCAACATTGAAAGGACAAAAGAGGAAAGGAAATCCTAATAGTTTGACTTTTACAAAATCTTGATTTGTGTCATCATGCACAAGATATGAAAAATTAGATGAAGTTCATAAACAACTTTATGAAAAAAAACATCAAAAGTAGAAAAATGGAAAGGGCAAACCCATGAAGGTTATGTGCGCATTTGTTGTTGAAACATATCATTGATATCAAAACTCAAAATGTAACAACAAAGTTTGAAGCTTGAATTACAACAATGTGTCAACACTCAAAGCTCAAACAACACATTTAACTCATGTAACTACAAGAGAGTTGGAAAAAATCTTGACAACAACAAAAAGCCTCACCATTTTTTTCACCTCTAAACCTAACTAAACCCAACTCCATGCACATAAACATATTTGGTCATCATCTATCTATCATAACTAATGGATTATTTAGGGAATGATGTCCCTTCAAATATGACTATGATAAGATTACTTACTTAGGAGACTTCTATTAGTTGTAAATAGGGCTGGTTTGAAAAAAAATACAAAGTTTAATTATGACTTTATGCATGTTTGGCTAATGTTCATCTTTATATTTGGCCATCTATAATAGGAACTTTGATTGACTTGATATCAAGTTTCACAATGGTAACCTATCCTATAAAGAATAAATTATGTAAATAAGTAGGTTTTAGGAAATGAAATTGATGGTTACTAAATACAAGGGTTAAAATATGGTAACATAGACACAAAAAGTAAATGTCTCTAGTTTTATCATGTATCATGCATATAAAACCAAACAAATAGCATAGAAATGGGTGGAAATACAATTGAAACCCCTTCTGCACTTCTAATACTACTATAAAAATTTACTTCCAAAAAATTAAGACTAAACAAATTTACTTAGTAGACCAAAAGTATCTTTGTTTGTTGGGTGATAAATTTGTAAATGGGGATATTTTTGGTTTATTTTTAAAACTTATTTTCTCCTTTACTTTTGGGGATATAAATGTCCTTATATTCTTGAAGTGTGGTTATAATAAAAAATAGAAATTTTATCTTTTAAAACCTATAAACCACATGTTTTACATTACTCCATTGTTGCAAAAAATAGACTTAAAACCTATTTGCATTTCAAAAAAATAGTGAAAAAAAGCTAATTGAAATGATTTAAAAGTTACAATTAATGCACAATAATGAATAATTATTATTTTTTGATCATTTAATTAAATGCTTTAATGTACAATATGTTTTGATAGGTTTTATTGTTATTTTATATTTATTTTCATTCAAACTTGAAAAAATAATAAGTACATATAATTTATTATGTTTACACCTTAAAAATGCATTATTAAGGTGTAAACATATTATTCCTAAATGGTGCACTCATGGGTGATGATTCATTTTGGATAATCTACAAAACCATTGACGATAGGATGTGATCACAATCAAACTAACTAAAAACAATGTTGCATGAATACTAAAATTATTAGCTTTGTTACATATATTTATGTGGTGTTGCTTTAATGCCATGTTATTCATGGGAAGTTGTAATAAATAATTAATATGAATGCTGAAAAATTCAAACAAAAAATTCATTTAATTTAATTTTGGGTTTTAGTTTTAGTAAAAGATGTTTGGACTTGAACTATAATTATTTAAAAAATAATCAATTTTGTAAAGGACTAAAATAAAGGTCCTTTTTTAATAAAATAAATGTAATGGAATTTTTTTGAAATGATAGTAACTTATTACCACACTTGAAAAACATTCATAATTTAAAAATTGTGATACTTGAAATTTGTAGAAATTCAAAATATAATTTCAAAATGTTCAAATTTCAAGAATCATTTGTTGAATGTAAATGGGTCATAATGTGCATGACATATGAATAAAATTATGGCTTATGATACAAAAACTTAAATTTTAAAATAGTTATCATATTTTAACATGATTTGATATTATGATGATTTTTTAAAACAAAATGTAGAATTTGGTAGAATTTGTACACTTTTAGACAGTTCATATTTATTCAAAAAAAGTTAACACAAATCATGTAATTTATTGGGGGATATTATAAACATTTAAAAAAACATGTTCTAAAAAAAGTCCTTCAAAAAATCCTTTCTGTGAAAAAGTCAAAATGTGCACAAAGGGCATGTTTGTGGTTGAGTCATTTGCCACCATTGACTCATTTGATTGTGATTGTACCCTTGTGAAATTTGAAATTTTTATAAATTCAAATTATGTTTCAAAATTTTAGAATTTCAAAAACATTACCACATGTAAATGAAGTGTAATGTACATGACATACAAAACAACATTGTAGTTTATGATGCAAGAAACTAATTTAAGTTCATAATTAACATATTTTGGCATGATTTGAAATTATGATCATTTTTCAAAAATAAACATAAGATCTGCACACTTTTTAAAAATTCATAGACATTCAATAAATATGAACACAAAACATGTCATGTATTGAGGAAATTATAAATATTTTAATTAATATGTTGCAAAAGATTTCATTCAAAACATTTTTCTATGGAAAAATTAAAATGACCATAAATGTTTTTACAATCCTTGGGTCTTTGCCATTGTTGGTTCATTTGATTGTGATTTGACTTTATAAACATTCATGGCAAGGTTCAAAGAGAAAACACAATAATACAAAAAATAGCCAAATGAATTGAAAGGGCTTAAACAACTAGTTCATCATGTAATGATTTTACCTTTTTCAATAGGTTCAAACTTCAAACTAAAAATCTTCCCATCTTAGATCTAAAACTTGTCATCTAGATGTATGCACCTATGGAACATGCCCATCCATCATATGCATCCATAATATTCCAAATGTCATTCACAGATTGGGTAAAGTTTGAACAAAAATTTTATACCCAAATCCTATTGCGATCTCCACTTATTATCATCCTATGGGTAGAGCCAACAAAAAAAGACAAAGTACAAATTGATGTTTTTTTACACTAAGCCTTCACAATATTTAGGTTTTTTTTGTAAAAAATAAGTCATAGGTCACTTTGGTAGAACTTTGCACCTCTGTGACTTTTTATAACAACTAAAATAGCTTGTTAATTTTTCATGTTACTATCAAGGTCCCACAACAAAGTTCTATTTTGACTATGTAATATATTTGATAATCTTAGTTCACTCAAAATCCCTTTTGAAAATTTGATGGAATGACCATTGGAATAAATTTAATAGTTTTTAAATTTCATGGTTCATGAATCTTCAACCCTAGGGTAAAGAGGGCTTGAGTGAATTGAAAATCCCTACTAACGTTAAAAAATTAAAAAAAACAAAGTATAAGACAATTCCCCCAAAACAAAGGATCAATGTTGTTTTTGAAAAACATCTTTTGGGGACTTGTGCTCGAAAAAATCCAAGACTTTGGAAGGTGCTTGATTGAGAAATATTGGTTTCAATATGTGTAAAAATATATAATGACATGTTTACAAAATGCTAGGCATTTTATCCAAATATATCACAATTGGTACACAACTACTTGATATTTATCATGTATTTTCTATGGTGTTATTTGCATTAACAAATTCTTCCTCCTCCCTATGATCTAAATGGTTTAAAACAAGTTTAACAATTGGTTGTTGAACAAAAGTTGTTTTAATATTTTGAAAAGAGGTGGATGTTTGGAACATCATAACAATATTGAGTTGTCAAACATCCTTTTTATGTCTTAAAATACTAAATTGAAATAAAAACAACATCCATGTATAACACATTTATATAAAATTTTGAATTTAAAATGGAGGCCAATAATTGAAATATGTTGCACAACAACCCATCAACTATGCACATACAACTTCACATTTGGAAACCCAATTTTATTGTTTGTTCATGGGCTATGCAACATGATTGGTGCATCTCCCTTCCTTTTTTGTGTTCCTAATTATTGCCAACCTAGTCTTTAAAACAAGCTCTCAAGATTCTCATCACAACTATAATAGTAGTCAAAGGTTCACACTCATCAAAGTCCCTCTAGAATTGTGATGCTATGTAGTATGCACCTTGTACCTCATGCATCTCACTACTCATGTGCACCTTAACTTTTGTGCATTCAAGCTCATGTGCATCTCAACTCCTATGTTGCTCATGGTTTCAATAGTTGAAAGGTGAACTCTAATAAAAAAGAACATGCCTCCTTTCAAACTTGATGATAACCAAGCACCATTTTTAATAGATTATCTGGTAATATGGTGCCAAATCAATGTTGGAGGTATGGTATTATATTGGTAAGTATTATTCTTGTCATTGATGGACGATAAAAATTAATTTGAGTTTTTGGACTTGTCATAAAAAAAATTGTTGTGGTTGTGGACATATCCAAATTGTAAATGATCAGTTTTGGGACGAGTTCCATTGCCTTTCATTGGATATTTTGGACTTGGAGACGTGGGACATAAAAACAAAAAAAGAACTGTGTAAAAACAACCCAGGAGGGATGTCCCACTGCTTTTGTTACTTATAGGTGTACACCCAATATCAAAAGGACCTTGGCTTATAATATGCAGCCAGATGGAGTTTTATACCTTTTGGAAAGTGCTAATTAGAGATATGAATCCAATGAAACTAGGTGTTAGCACTTTTGTTTAGGCCTACTTTCCATTGAAGAGAAGCTAATGGTATTGACAAGCCATGAAATTCCATTAGGGGAGGTCTAAACCTTAAACCCTAAACCCTGCATTGCTTCATGTCGTTTCTGTGATATCCATCGGGTAGTTTGTTACTGGCTACCTGTACATGTGCATCTTTCTCATTTTCTATGATACCCGGTGGGTATTTCATTGTGGACTAGTTGTGTTGGAGCCTTGCCTCTCATATGCGAGGGAAGTGCAAAGTTGAGAGTTTGTGTTGATCCCTTCCAAACTATAGGGCTAAAGAGAAAAAGTGATTGTGTTCCATGGTTTGGTCATTTTTTCCTTGGAGTTGTTGAGCCTTTCCTTTGATATCATTTGCTGATAATTAATGTTGCATTTGAAGACAAATTTGTAAGCTTTTGTAACAGCTTTCTTTCCTCAACACTCTTTGACACTTGAACTAACATCCAAGAACATCAATTTCAAAATAAAAAGATTCCACTACATTGTCATATTTTTGTGTCTTCTAATTATGCATGGGTAAAACAATTTTATGTCCCAATGTGCACAAGGGAAAAAATACAACATTTCATAAAGTCCAAGTGGCTTGATCTCAACTTAGTGAAAGATAAGGTTTACTAGAATACA